>ENA-OQAB01001541-OQAB01001541.1-human-gut-metagenome-genome-assembly--contig:-NODE-1541-length-10844-cov-2.451712_pt1 | contig 10844 bp, 14 predicted proteins | sample MGYA00242490_ERZ504517 | MGnify/ENA primary metagenome ERZ504517 (study PRJEB26092, sample SAMD00036298) | human gut metagenome | host: Homo sapiens | study: EMG produced TPA metagenomics assembly of... | reverse complement strand
GATGCCTGTATGTTTTGCAGCTATTATGAAATCTGCCGATTTAAGGGCATATATGCAGAAAAAACACAGCTGGTGGAGGTAGAGGACGATATCTATCAGCAACAGAAAGGACGTGAAGAAGATGCCTGAATGGAATCCCATGCAGCTGAAGGCGATTCAGACAAAGGAACACAACATCCTAGTATCCGCATCTGCAGGAAGCGGGAAGACCACCGTGCTGATTGCACGTCTGATGGATCTGGTCATGAAGGATCATGTCTCCATTGACTCCATTCTTGCCATGACCTTCACGGAAGCTGCCGCAAACGAAATGAAAAAGCGTCTGGCCACAGAGCTGCAGAAGGCGTTGACCGCTGCCCGAACAGAAGAAGAGAAAAGCTATATCACCAGACAGCTGACGGGTATACAGACAGCACATATATCAACCATCCATTCCTTCTGCCTTTCCATCATACAGGAATATTATTACATTCTCGGACTGGATCCGCAGCGTATCAAAAGCATTATGGATAACGGAACGATGGTTCTGTTTCAGCAGCAGTCCCTGGAGGAAGCCTTTGCGAAACAGTATCAGCTGCAGGATGCAAGCTTTCTGCAGCTGTGTCAGATGTTTTCAGCAAGAGCGGAAAACGATGAGGCCCTGCGTACCATGATTATGAATCTTGCAGGACTGGCCTCCAGCAAATCCGATCCGGAAGCCTGGCTGGATTCTCTGGCAGAGAATTATCATGAAAAGCGTCTGCTGGAGGATTTACCAAAAGAGATTTATGAGAATTTCTTTGAATATCTCGTTGTGCAAACTGCACGTTATGAAGAAACGCTGGTCCGTATAGATGAGCTTTACCGGTTAAAATATGATGATCAGGTAAAAAAACACGCTATAGTGGAACAGAAGCTGCTTGCTCTTCAGGACCTGCATCAGGCCTTGCAAAATCAGGATTATCAGGCTTACCGCGCTGCCTTTCTCGCCATTGTACACGCCGTTGTACCTCCAAGCCCGGATAAGGAGGATAAGGAATATGCCCGCCTGAGAAAAAGTCTTCTTGCTTTAGAGGATGCACAACTGGAAATCCTGTTCAGTGAGGATGAATTTATGCGTGATATCCGCTACTTGTATCCTTATATAAAAAAGCTGGTGGACATGTGCAGGGATTATCGCAGCGCCTATGCAAGGATAAAGGAAGAGCATAAGGTCATCGACTTTGATGATATGGAGCATTTCGCTCTGGAAATTTTACAGGCGAAGGGTGGCCGTGTTGCTGATATCTATCGTGAAAAATTCGTTGAAATCATGGTGGATGAATTTCAGGACAGCAATGATGTTCAAAACCAGCTGGTAATGCTGATCTGCAGAAAGAACAATGTATTCCGTGTTGGAGACATCAAGCAGTCAATTTATGGATTCCGTCATGCCAAGCCGTCTTTGATGAAGGGACTGATCGATCATCGCGGAGAATTTGATGAGGTTATTTATCTTTCAAATAATTACCGTTCCAAGAAAATGATTGTCGATTTTAATAATGACCTGTTTAAGCTGTTGATGAATATCGATGGATTTTCCTGCAGCTATGCAAAAGAGGATGATGTAGAAACCGGTGTCCCTGCGCAGAACGAGGATAATGTTCCCATCTGTTTCCATGCTGTATACCATAACGAAATTAAGGAAGCAGAGGGGATTATCGTTTCCAAGAATGAATTAAAGGCAAGCTATATTGCCAATCAGATTTTGGAAATTAAGGAGCGCGAGCAGCGAAAGTGGAAGGACTTTGTTGTCCTCGTCCGTGGAAATGCCCGCAAGGATGATATGAAGAAGATTTTCGATGAGCTGAATATCCCGTATTTCATTGATATCAAATACGGATTCTATCAATCCAATGCCGTACAGGTGATTCTGTCCGCAATGAAGTGTATTTTGCATCCGCACGATGATATCAGCTTTACTGCCACTATGCTGTCACCGCTTTTTCGTAAATCAACTATGGATTTCGCACAGGCCAAGCTGCAGAAGGAAAAGGGACAATCCTATTATTCCTGGTTCTGTGAGCATCCGTTTCCCGGATTTGAAATATTACAGGAGCTGATTTTCCAACATGGCAGGCTGCGCATCAGTGAGCTCATAAATAAACTGTATGAGATGCAGGATTATTATCGTCTGCATACAAGCATTCAGGAAAAAACCAATCTGGATCTGCTGTTTGAAAAGGCTGTACAGTTTGAGGATCAGTATGCCTCCGGATTATCCTCCTTTCTTTCACAGATCGAACAGATCAAGGATGCTCAGACAGCAGAAGCGATTCCGATTGGCGCTGAGGCGGATGTGGTCCGTGTTATGAGTATCCACCAGTCCAAGGGTCTGCAGTTCCCCGTCGTATTCCTATGGTCTACCGATAAGCAGACACCAATCGAATTTAAGGATTTTCTGTATCAGTGACTCCGAGCTCGGGCTGGCAATGAAGGCAATGGACTTACCGCAGCGCTATGTCCGCACAACGATACCGCGAATCGCCATGGAACATAAAAAGGATAAGGAGGAGCTGGAGGAGGAGATGCGCATTCTCTACGTGGCAACCACCCGTGCCCAGACACAGATGCATATCGTTGACTGTATACTTGAGCTTGATGCCTATAAGCATCCGTTGAGCATGTCGCAGGTATACAACCGCAATGGCTATACATCATGGATACTACAAACGTTTCTATGCAACCCAAGTCCACTCTTTACTGTAAAGGAGGTGCACCGCCTCTGGCACAGTGAGGTGCAGCAGGCAGAGGCAGGCGTAGATCATCCTTTCCGGGTATATGAAAAGCCATCCAAAAGCATTGAACTGGTAACCGCTTCCGCACAGGAGGCAAGGGAGCTGCCTGCGTTTACATTTGACGATGACATGCAGGGAAGTGATTATGGAACCATGATGCATAAAATGATAGAAGCACTTCAGGCTCCGGTATGGAGTCGTGATGTTATTCTCCAAGTCGCCAATCAGCAGCTGGTGGAGCTGAAGGAATGGGATATTCAGACATTGCTGCAGCTGGGAAAGGACCCGGATTATCTGTCGGCATACAGAGGGGATGTCCATCATGAAATGCCGTTTATGGTTAAGGACGGATCGCAAATTCTACATGGCTATATGGACTTTGTCAGCATTCAAAACGACCGTATGATCATCCTTGATTTCAAGACAGATTCTCTCAAAGAGGATGCGGAATTCATACAGCGATATAAGGGACAGCTTGCTATGTATAAAAAGGCTATGCATATCTTATATCCAAAGCATAGTATCACAACCTGCATCTATTCTCTGCATCTGCATAGGATGATTGCCATTTCATAAAAAAAGACAGAATCGAAGCCTGAGAACCTTCTCAAGTTCATGATTCTGTCTTTTTTGCTTATACTCGATTCATAACTTGCTTTCCATATTATGAATATTCCCTGTCTGTGATGTATCTGACTGTATACATGCAACAGATATGGTGTTGTTTCTTCTGCTCTATCAACAGTTACAATCGTCAACCTGCAGTATGCCTAAAGCAGGACAGCAGCCCCTTCATTAAAATATCGAGTGTCCTTCCGCACATCCAGGCACAAAGCTTCCCTTCATTTACGCTTTCGGCTCTGCAGCAATAAACAGCTTATCTCTTTCCGCTATTCCGTAATTCTTTGAAAAGAAATCATACATCGTCCAATTATAATAAAAACGTTCTGCAGGGTAAATACCATAGCCGTCCTGATTATGGTCTGTTGTATCATAGGAATCCGCCACGATAAGAACATCATCCTGTGTTGTTTCCGTCCCCATGGTATCATATCCGATGATTACCTGCCAGTGTCCTCCCCAGTCATTCCATGCCACCATAACCGGTATACCTTTTTTTAAAAAATCCTGAATCATGCGCAGATTGATTTTATCGTAATCGCTTTCCCTGTAATCATACGTTGAATGAATCTGAAACCCTCCAACACCTTCGAAAATCTGTATCATGGATTGTAAAGAGGTAGCCTCACTTTTCAGTTTATTTGTGCGAAGCTGCGCAAGTGTTTCCTCATTGTGCTTACCGAGCTTCCCGTAATACTGCAATACCATGAGTGCCGCATCCACACCGCAGCTCCATTCACTCGTCTGCTGCATCGTTTTAAATTTCGGCAGCAAGGTAAGCGTACCGGTAGACTTCATATGATAGAAATCCGGATGCTTGAAATATGGTGATTCCTTTTGATCACCCTCACGCTCCACACTGTCTGCCCCGTCATCTTCTGACAGATCCACTGTATGTGCTATCTTCATTTCATCACTATAATTTTCCTTTTCCTCCGTTTTCACACTGCAGCCGAAAAGCAGTACCGCTGCCATACAAAAAATAATCGTTTTTTTCATCATGTCCTCACTTTCTTAGTGAGTATAATACCTGCATATGCAAACGTGCATACTGATCCTGTTATATCCGCTGTGCTGTATGATTCTATGTTCATAATAATAAAATATACGGGATATCCTGAGTCTATACGACAAACATCTGCCTTTATTACTCTTATTGATCTTACAAGTATCGATACTCATAAAACTGGCTTTAAACCAACAACAAGACTTTACAGTCACAATAATCGGCATTTGACCTGGCTGTCCGTATGGCCTTTTTTCTGGGGTCAAACGAATGCATATTGCATTCCATGCAATTAGGGTGGTGTAGCATAAAGGTTTTCAGGACATCCCTCCACTTCTTCTATGAGCGGAATTATAACGAAAAGGAAGGTATTCCACAATACTAAATATAGGTAATATCAAATACAGGAACAAACATGAAACTGTGTATCGGATGTAAAAACAAAACAGCACAATTTCGTGCTGTTTATAAGATAAGCTCCTGCTGTACTCCTGCAGAGCGTTTTGTCACATATTTTTTAGAGCCTCCATGATAGAGTAGATGATGTTTTCCAGAACTCCCAGATCCATACTCTGTACAATCAGCTGGAGCAGATAATCTTCCTTTCCCATGTCAAAGTCATTATCAAACATCAGCAGCAGCATTGCCAGAATATAGTTTTCTCTGAGGTATTCCTCATCCTCCTGTCAAAAGGTCAGAAGCCTGCAGTATGGTTGTGCGGCAGTCACAAATTTTTCATCCAGTCACAGAAATTCTCTGGACAACTCGATCCTTGCCCTTGCGATAATACAGGCAGTCCCCCTCCTGCCATAAAACAAACCGGCTGGTGAAATCCTGAATTCGCTGTGTAAGTGGCAGACGCCAGTCCTCATAAGGATCGAGCCTTCCGTTATTATCCAGATCTTTAAACGCAAAGCCATCCTGCTCGATAATCTGAATACCGAGATTGGGATCATAGCTGAGTGTTTTACCGCCTTTATTTTCAATGCACTCATGATTGTGCCTGTGAGTCAATTTCCATTGCATAAACAGAAACCTCCTTGTGTCTTTCTACCTGTAGTATAACAACACTCGCCGCGTATGTTGTCAAACAATCTTGTGAAATTGTGGGTTTACGCATATCTTTCGAAAGCCTTCACATTTTGTACAGAAAAAAGAACATACAGCCCTTTATACTATATGTTCTTCTTTCTGCATGATTCCTTATAATGCTTTTTTCTGTGCGAGCATCTTAATAATTTCCACAGTGCCGTCAATACCGAACGTAGAGGAATTGATGCTGATATCATAATTCTCTGCACGACCCCATTTGCGATCCGTATAGTACTCATAATAATTTGCACGGCGCTTGTCGATTTTCTTGATGCTGCCCTCGATATCGCGTTCATCCACCTCATAGGAATGAACCGCACGCTCTTTGCGATCCTCCATATCTGCATGAATATACACATTCAGTACATCACTGCGATCCCGCAGCACATAATCTGCACAGCGTCCGACGATGACACATGATCCCTCACAGGCCACACCCTTGATTACTTCTTCCTGTACCAGATACAAGCGATCATTTAATGATAATTCCGTTATCGTGGACAATGGTCCTCCCAGAGAATATCCCAAGGCACCAGGGAGTACGGACCCTGCTTGTACGGGCATCATCTTCTTCAAAAAGCTCTTTATCCATACCGCTTTCTTTGGCAGCAATCTCAATGAGCTCCTTGTCATAGAACGGTATTCCCAGCTGGTCGGCTATTTTCTTACCGATTTCACGTCCTCCACTTCCAAACTGTCTGCTGATGGTGATAATGGTCTTATTTTCCATAAAAATCGACCTCCTTGTTGTTACTTTTATTATACTATGTTACTTTCACAACATCAATGAATTGACGGCCATTTTCTGAAAACAGTCCCGTTTAAGCTATAACAGAGAAGGAAAGCAGTACGTAGTTAAAAACGGTATGCAATCATCAATTTCCTGCCGCTTTCTCTGCCTCCTCTGCAATGTTTAAAACTGCAACCACCTCCTCCGCCTTCACATAGGGAGCCTTTCCCTGATAAATACATGCGTACAGGTCATCATAAATCTTACCATAATCCGTTACCCTGGAGGGAATGCGGGTCGTAATATCATTCCCATATTCATCCATATATGATAATACTCCCCAGTTATCCTCCGGTTCCTGCAGAAAGGAAGCCTCGATAGGCTCCTGTGCAGATTTTGCGAACAGATGCCCCTGACTGTATTTCATAAAACTGCCATTTGTGCCATGTACAAGGAATCTGGGATATGGCAGCTTCACAAACAGGCTCGTTTTAACTGAGACCTTAAGCTTACCGTAATAAAGCTTAATATCAAAATAATCATCGGCTCCCTCTTCTTTATTAAGAATGCCTTTTACATCATAATCCGTTCTATCAGGAATACCAAACAGAGCTATCATTTGATCAATCGTATGAATACCCAAATTAAAAATCATATCCTGTGTTACAACAGGGCGTGTTTTAAAATAATCATAGTGAGATTCTATTTCAATGAGCGTACCAAGCTTTCCACTTTCTATGATATCCTGCAATATAAGAAAATCCGCATCAAATCGTCGATTCTGATTGGTATATGCAAGGCATCCTTTTTCCTGTGCAAGCGTAAAAACACGTTGTGCATCACTGCTTTTCATTGCAAAGGGCTTTTCCACCAGAATATGCTTTCCGGCCTTCAAAGCCATTTCTGCATAGCTTACATGTGTGTGATTTGGTGAATTAATACAAATGACATCAATTTCAGAATCCTATAAATTAACCTGTTTATATACCTCTTTTTAAGAAACGCAGGAAATCATCAGCGCCTTTAGAACCTGTATCACTTTAATGACTTGCTGTTCCAGATCACTGTTATCTGTCCGTTTTTCTATTTTCAGTGATACGCATCCATTATCGCAGCTGCCGGACGTTAACAAAATATCCCCATATGCATGCTTATCCTCTGCCAAATCATGCCATTCCGCATGCTCTGCTAGTTTCTCATGAAGTCCCTCCAGTATATGCCGGTCAGCAAATCCCTGCAGCTTTCCGACATTCCCGATGGAATCCAGATACACCCGCTGAATACGCTTCTTCCCTATATACTCCTGCAGCATGCGCAGACCATACTCAGAACGTGTGCCCTCATCAATCATAGCAAAGGCTACGTGCTGCTTTTCCTGTTCGGATAGATCCCAGGCCAAAGCAAACAGGGCAATCAGACTTGAAGAATTGCGCACCATTGTATTTCCTGCCGCTATTCCTCCACGCATATGCCGAATCCCATAAAAACCGAACAAACATACGAGTACAAGCACCGCTCCCCATAGACTCACAAATCCGTGCTTCTGAAGACTGGGAATCACTGTAAGGTATAAAAACTGCAGCAATCGCAATCATACAGCATAGAAACAGCAAGGTATGGAGAAGGAAATTTCCCCTTGACCAGTTCGCATCAAAGGCTTTCTGCTCTTTGGGAAAACTGCCACAGCGGCGTATCATAATACGTGATGAAGACCACATCCGCTTTTTTGAAATCACCAGCGTAAAGATTATACATATTTACAGACTCCCGCCTCATGAGCGAAGCGGATACACAGGTGATATCCACAGGAAATCCGGCCTGCTCCAGCTGTTTCTGAGCCGCTCTCAAAAAATCTGTTTTCTGTCTTTCCGTATTTCATTTTTCCAAGAAGCACGCCATAACGCAGAATTACATCCTTTACGCTTTCCTTCTCCATCTTCGTCACCTCACGTATTCAGTTGTTCCAGCATTGCTCGCACACACGACAGATTTTCAGCGCAGACAACATCCGATGCCGTATCCTCCACATCAATAAAACGATAATCCGGTATCCGCACGGTTTGAATTCCTGCCGCAATCGCCGCCTGCACACCTGTCAGGGAATCCTCAAAGGCTACCGCATGCTCACAGGGAACCTGTGCCCGTCTTAAAACCTCCAGATACAAATCCGGATAAGGCTTCAGCTTTATTACATCATCTGCAAACACGGGAATGTCAAGATAGGATAGCAGGCCCAGATCTGCGAGTATGGCAGTCGAGCGCTTTTTCAGAGAGGAGGTCGCAAGCCCTGTCCGGTATCCGTATTCCCGAGCTGCCTGCAAAGCATCCCGTGCATAGGGCATAGCAGACAGCGTACCATTCTCCAGACACTGATAGATATACTGTTCCCGATCCTTACGAATCCTTGCGCACAATGCTTCCTCATGGCATACCTGCATCAGATATGCATGTGTATCATGAAAGCTTTTTCCCACCCAGCTTTTCACCACGGCTTCCGCAATAGCAACCTGCTGCTTGTTCAAGGCATACAGCCAGCCCTCCAGATAGACGCGCTCTGTATCCACAAGCAGACCATCCATATCAAAAATAAGAAGCTCTGTTTTATCGCTGATCATATGCACGGACAATATTCACCAGCTTTTCCGCCTCCAGGCGTACAGCTTCAAAATCTCCTGCTTCAGCTCCCTTCGTGAGGCTTCCACCAGTTCCAACCGCAACTGCCCCGTTGTCCAGCCACTCCGTCAGATTGGCTGCATTCACCCCTCCGGTCGGCATGAAATCCGCCTGTGGAAGAGGTCCCTTAAAGGCTCTGACAGCCTTCGGACCAAAGGTATCACCCGGGAACAGCTTGATCACATCTGCCCCATAGCGCAGACATTCCAGCATATCCTTTACATTGGCAGCCCCAGGAAAGCAGGGCACACGATAGCTGTTGCACAGCTTCATGACCTCTGTATCCAGATGCGGACAGACCACAAACTGCGCGCCCGCAGAAATTGCCATGCGTGCAGATACGATATCCAGACAGGTACCTGCACCGATAATGATATCATCACAATGCTCATATGCCTTGCATAAATGCGCAATCACCTGTTCTGCCTGTGGTATTGTATATGTGATTTCCATGAAATGTATTCCACCGCGATATACAGCATCCACAATGTTTGTGACTTCCTCTTCATCCTTACCGCGAATGACTGCTACCAGCCTCTGTTTTTTCAGCTCAGCCAGCAAAGTTGTCTTATCCATATGCTCCTCCTTATCCTGTAATTGATACGTATCTCTATGCCTCCAGCGAACAAATCAGATTTTCCACCGCCATACGGCTCATGGCGTTAATAGCCTCCTGTGTGGAAGCGGCCGTATGCGAACTCACAATCACATTGGGAAGTGTCAGGAGCTTGGAGTTCTGCGGCGGCTCCTGCTCAAAAACATCCAGCCCCAGTCCGTAAAGCTTCCTTTCCTTCAACAGCTCATACAGCGCATCCTCATCCAGCAGTCCTCCTCTGGCCGTATTGACAATAATCAGATTACTTTTCGCACGCTTCAGATTTTCTTTATTCAGGATATGACGTGTTTCCTGCGTCAGTGGAAGGTGTAGAGAAATGAAGTCACATTCCCGTATGATTGTATCCACATCTGTAAAGCATACATTATATTTATTCAAGAAGGCATCATCCCTTATGATGTCATATCCATAGATATGCCATGTCAAAGCCCGCTCGGCACGCTGCACCGATCCCCCTTCCCTATAGCCCCAGTCCGAGTACTACCGATCGTTTTTCCATAGATATCCAATGCTTCCTTTTTTGGACCAGTCATTGTGATGACAGCCCTCATTAATTTCCACAACACGCCGTGCCACACTCATCAACAGAGTCATGGCGTAATCCGCAACCGCATTGGCATTCGCATTTACAGTGCGGCTTATGGCGATGTCGTTTTCTTGCGCATATGCACAGGCAATGTTATCGATACCGACTCCGTACTTTTGCGATAGCCCGCAGTCTGGGTGCCTGCCTCAGAGCCTCTTCACTCACCGGATCAACACCGACAATCAGTCCGTCCATATCCTGAAGTGCACTGCGCATCTGCTGCTCATTCATAATTGTGCCGTAAGGATTGAAGACGGGTTCAATTCCATGCTGTCGAAGCTTTTCTATCAGCTCCTCGCGATTATATTTTTCCAAAGGAACGCGGAGTATACCAAAATCCTTTTTTTCATCAGTAGCTCCTCCCCGTTTTCTTCTTCCTTCACCACCAACGGCTCACTGATGCCATCCCGACCAGCCGCCTCCGCAATCGCAACAAGCTCCTTAAGGGAGGAGGATGCCCGCATTGCCGCGGTTTCCAGCAGCATTGCCAGATTCATACCGGCAAGCACACGGACACTTATTCCCTCCTGCGCCATTCGGGCCGCTGCATATACAGACGCATTAAACGGAGAAGCTCCGTAAAGATCGACAAATACCAGTACACCATCTCCACTGTCCAGCTGTCGTATAGCCTCCATGACCTTTGCACGAAAGCTTTCAAAATCCTCACCTGCGCAAAGAGAAACCGTGTGCATCCGGTCACAGCTTCCCATAATCAGCTCCAGGCTGTCCAGCATTCCTTCCGCCATTCTTCCATGGCTGAC
>ENA-OQAB01001539-OQAB01001539.1-human-gut-metagenome-genome-assembly--contig:-NODE-1539-length-10852-cov-1.981632_pt1 | contig 10852 bp, 14 predicted proteins | sample MGYA00242490_ERZ504517 | MGnify/ENA primary metagenome ERZ504517 (study PRJEB26092, sample SAMD00036298) | human gut metagenome | host: Homo sapiens | study: EMG produced TPA metagenomics assembly of... | reverse complement strand
CAATTCAAAAACACATGAAGTTGTTGATTGAAAATCAACCTGAAAAAATTCGTCAAGTGATTACTAGTGATACTTCTGCAAAGGTGAGAGATGCCATGGAGGGGTTGTAACTGATGGGGGAGGGAAGAATGCCTATATTGATGGTTATCGTATAGGCGGAAAAAACTGGAACATGCTTCAACGTGCAATCAACGGAACTTATGCTGGTAATGGGTATATTCTTTCCTTCTTAGGAGTTGCGCCTATTGATAATCCACAAATTGTTTTATATCTAGCCATGGATAATCCTAAAAAATGTGTCCAATATGGTGGAACAACTGCTGCTCCAATTGCGAAGAAAGATTTTTCATGGATGTATTACCAGCATTACATGTGAAAAAAGTGACACAACAAAGAAGAAAAAGCTTATGTTTGGACTGATGTTAAGACTTATGATGTTGAAAATTATGTAGGCAAAACAAAAAAAGAAGTTAAAAATGAACATTATGGTTTTGAATTTTTTAGGAAGTGGTGATTATGTCATTGATCAATTGCCACGTGTAGGTGAAAAGATTTGAAGATGGACAAAAAGTAAAAATCATGTTAGGAAAAAAGCCATAAATATCTTTAAGAATATAAAAAATAAAGGAATCATCTCAACAATGGTTCCTTTTTATGATATAATTAAAGAATCGATTGGAGGGAGTCTTTGTGCACATACAAGATCGTGAAATTAGAAGGATTGTTGATGATGAAAAAGAATATCGTTATGGCCGTTTTATTGATATTCGTTCACAATTAGAGAGAATGACAATTTCATTAGATGAAAATAATGGTTGTTATAGAGTGAATGCAAGAATTGCTCAAGAAAATGAAAGATTCATTGTCTCTATAAAGATTTCACATAATGGGGATATTATACAGGCAACTTGTTCTTGTGGTATGCATGGACATTGTCGCCATATTGCTGCTATATTGTTTTATTTAAGAAAACTAGATGTACAATCTTTTCCTTATTTCTATGAAATGAACAATGAAGCAAGTAAAGCTAAAAAATTAGAAGAAATAGAACGTCAAAGAAAAGAACGTATTCTTTCTAAAAAACAACAAGAATCATTAGATTTAATCACCTTATATAAAGATCAATTATTAAGAGAATCTTTGATACCATTATCATCTAAACAATATCGTGTCAAAGTCTTTGTTCAAAGAAAAAAAGATATGTTATTGATGGTATTAAAAGTGATGAATGATGAACAAGGGTATGTTGTTAAAAATATTGAAACATTTTTAAATGCAATTGTTCATCATGATAGTATTAAATATGGCAAGAATTTTGAATTTATTCATAGTGAAGATGCTTTTGATGATGATTCATTGGACATCATTGCCTTTGTTAGAAAATGTTTTTTAAAAAATTCAACTCTTACAAAATGGAGTGATTCGTGCTTTGATTATGAGTGATGAACACCTAGATGAGTTCTATCATTTGATGAATAATTTACCTTCATCATATTGTGATATTGCTTTTGATAAAAAAGAATATCGCATTCCTTTAGAAATAACGACTCAAGATAAAAACTATGTTTTGGATTTTAAAGATTATCAAGAATTTGATCAAGTGATGATGACAAGCCATGGAATGTATACTTTGCAAGATGATATTTTATATCAATATGATTTTCATGAACCGACTAAAGTCATGACTTTTATTAGAAAATTATTAGAAACTCGTGGTGGATTATATGTTCCTAAAGAGTCTTTGATGGATTTTTATAAATATATCTTGGTTGATTTGATGGACGATATTGAATTAAAGACAACGCTTTTTGATGATTATCGTCAAGAGAATTTGATTAATTTATATGGTGATATGACTAGTGATGATCAAATATGTATTCAGTTAGAGTATATTTATGATGATGGAATTGCTTATGGATTTGATGAAAATAATGTACATAAATCTAAAGAAGCTGATTTAATTGAAGATTATTTACGCCTTATATGAAGATTACGAAGATCATGTGATTTATTTGCAATATGATCATGAGTTTGCCTTATCAATTTATGAAAGAAGGTTTGCCTTATCTTTCTACTTATTGTCAAATCTATGTGACTGATGCTTTAAAAGGTTTATCACAATCACAAGCGATGCATATTTCAAGTTGGAGTTCATATCAACCATGGGCTTTTATCTATGAATATTGAAAGTGTTGATGTTCAAAAGAGAATTAATGGATATTTTAAAGGCTTATAAGAAGAAACGTAAGTTTTTATAAACTTAAAAATGGGAAGATTGTTTCTTTAGAAATAAGGAATTAAAGAATTAGATGAGTTAACTTCAACACTTCAATTAAAGAGTCAGGATATTGTTAATGGAGTTGTTGAAATTCCGGCTTATCGTTTATTTGAATTAGATCAATTTATGAATCAAGAATCTTCTATTCAATATTCTAGAAGTGAAGAATTTAAAAAATGGACAAATGAATTGGTTGAAAGTCCACGTTCTTTTGATATTCCTGATCAATATACTGATATTTTAAGAGAATATCAGGTAGATGGTTATCAATGGTTGAGATTGATGGAGCATTATGGATTTGGTGGTATATTGGCGGACGATATGGGGGCTAGGAAAGACTTTACAAATGATTGTTTATTTAGAGAGTGTAAAAAGTCAAGGAACTCATATGGTTGTAACGCCAGCAAGCTTGTTGTTGAATTGGCAAGACGAAATAGAGAAATTTGCTGCTCATATGAAGGTTTTATGTATTTATGGACAAAGACCTGTGCGTGAAAAAGTTAATTGCTCAAATATCTGATTATGATGTTGTGATTACATCTTATGATTATTTAAGAAGGGATATTGAGCTATATGATAATATTGAATTTCATACTGTCGTTATTGATGAAGCACAATATATCAAAAATCCTAAAACAAGAAATGCAATGAGTGTTAAAAAAACTGAAAGCCAAACAACGCTTTGCATTAACAGGAACACCGATAGAAAACTCTTTAGCTGAGTTATGGTCAATCTTTGATTTTTTAATGCCACATTATTTATATCATTATGCTTATTTCTTGGATAATTTTGAAAGACCAATTGTAAAAGAACATGATGAAGATAAACAAGAGAAGTTAAAACAGATGATTTCACCATTTGTTTTACGTCGTAATAAAAAAGATGTCTTAAAAGAATTGCCTGATAAGATTGAACAAACACTTTACTTAAGATTTAATGAAGATGAAGAAAAACTTTATTTAGCAAATCTTGTTCAAGTTAATAAATCATTACAAGAGAAATTAAATATGAATCAATTAGGTCGTATTGATATTTTTAGCAATGTTGACAAAGATTTAAAGACAAATTATGTCAAGATTCGCGCTTGTTGTATGATATAACTGAAGAACCTTCTTCAAAAGTTAAAAGGATGTATGGAATTAATTCATTCTTTTAGAAGAAAATCTAAGAAGATTTTATTGTTTTCTTCGTTTACCAGTGTTCTTCATTTGATTGAAGATCAATGTCATAAAGAACATATTTCTTATTATCTTTTAGATGGTAGTACACCAAAAGAAAAACGTAAGGAAATGGTTGATCAATTCCAAAAAGACGACACGACACTGTTTTTGATTTCATTAAAAGCAGGGGGCTCTGGATTGAATTTAACCAGTGCTCAAGCAGTTATACATTTTGATCCTTGGTGGAACATGTCGGCTAAAAATCAAGCTACAGATCGTGCTCACCGTATTGGACAAAAAGAATCGGTTCAAGTCTTTTCATTAATTATGAAGGATAGTATTGAAGAAAAGATTATGGAATTACAGAAACAAAAGAAAAATTTAGCTGATACTTTTGTAGAAGGAAATCATGGTGAAATTTCTACTATGAGTATTGATGATATGAAAGCGTTATTTGAGATCTCCTAAGGGAGGTCTTTTTTTTGTTTAAATGAAAAAGTGCAAAAATGTAGCGAAAAAGGGTACAAATAGAGGGTTATTGTGCTGACAATTGTCGAAAGTTGTAGAATAAAAGACAAATTTGGAATGTTTTCATCCTTTTAGGGGCTGTTTTATGCCTAGATATTGAAAAATATTTTAAAAAAGGTAAATTTCGTATAGCGAGGAGGAATTATTATGAAAATTGTTTATTGCGAAAATGCTAAAATGAACCATTATGAAATTCGTTTGGTGACACATCCCAAGAATATTAAATTAGCTAAATTGCTGGTTAGTCAATTTAAAGAAACAATTGGTGAAGTTGAGTTGTATGATGAGTATAAAAATAAATACCCAGTTTCATTGTTGACAGTTTATTATTTTGAAATTGTTGATCATAAGATTTATGCTTATACGGAAAATGACGTATTTAGACTTTATGGAACAACAATGGCAAAGTTAAAAGAAACTGTTGAACCGATGGGATTTTATCAAATTAATGTCAGAACAATTGTAAATGTTAGACATGTTCTTTATTACAAGAAACAAAGAGGGTGTCGTAGAAGAATGGTTTTAGATAACAAGGATGTTTTGGTTTCAAGTCGTTCGTTATCGTTGTGGCTTTGATAAGATGATTGAAGATAAACATTTTATTGGATTAGAAAAATCATAAGATATAAAAATGGGGACAATAACTGACTGTTAAATGGAGATAAGATTGTTGTCTTATATGTGTTCTTGTACAGAAGATGAGAGAGATTGCCCCAAAAGGGGCAATTTTCTTTATTGTCTCAATAAAGAAAATATGAATATTTTTATTTCCATTTATAGTAATATAAAGGAGGTATTTTTATGAAGATTAGTTATGATCCATTTTGGAGAACAATTGAAGAAAAAGGACTTAATCAATATATTTTGATTAATAAGATGGGAGTTAGAAATAGTTTGATTCATAAATTAAGACATAATATGGATATAAGACTATCTACATTAGCTGATTTATGTGAAAAATTAAATTGTAAAGTTGAAGATATTGTTGAGGTTGTTGAAGAAAAAGAAACAATTCACAATTAAATTGTATACATAGAGTATAATTTTTTAATATAATCTAGATTAAAGGAGATTTATAAAGGAATTTAGAAGTATGGAAAAGATTGTATGAATTATCAGATCAATTAAGGGATTTTAAACCATCGGATGATTTATGGAGTGGTGATTTATTGAAGCCAACAGATGATGAAATAAGTGTTGTTTTAAAATTTTATAGTGGCATATATTTTAAATGAGGGTATCCTTCAAAGGAGTTTTTATAAGAAATCCCTAAGTTTTTTAGCAATTGTAGATATATGTGAAAGATATGATATTGATCTAAAGATAATATCTTTACCAATGATTGATATGATGATGGATGAAATGAAGTAAATGTTGTAATAAAGGCCTGATGGGTCTTTTTTTCATTTTTTAAGATAATTTTGTGATAAACGGGTGTCAATCAATTCCTACTTATATAAATGACTTTAAAATCGTTTATATGGAAGAAAAAAGATAATGACGCAATAAGGACATTATCTTTTGAGCTGGATATTAAAGAAAAACAGTTCAATTTGAATTAAACTGTTTTATAAAGATAGGATTTTATTTTATATCATTTTTATTAATATATTTTAAATCAATCATTTTCTTAGTGATTTGCTCTGCAAGTAGCTGATTAAATTTAGCATTTCCATTTAGCATATCAGCTTGTAAAAAGCTAGAAGGGATATAACCTTTTTGTAAATCTTTTTTATCTTGAGCAGTTAATGTTATTTTGGCATCTTTAATACCATCATTGAGTAAGTAATCTCTAAAATCCAAGAAATGCTCTTTATGTTCCTCTTTTAAGACTTTATTCATATCATCAACGATTGGTAATCTTCTTTTAGAAGTAAGAGAAACAACAATATAATTCTTTGTTTTGAGTTGATTAATAATAGCTCTTTGATAAGTTATTGTTTTAAAAATACCATTTTGAGTTTGTGGATCATATGTCCCAGTAAAGATAATTGCAACATTGTTTTTTTCAAAAGTTGGAATCTCTGATTTTATTTGTGTCAATTTTGTAATGGACTTTTTCGACTCCATTTTGATCACGAGTAAAGGTATGTGTTTTTTTAGTTGCATTGTATTTTAATTTCCCAGATATACCAGCAATTTCAACCGTTGTAAAATTACTACCTTTACCTTTAAGAACATTTAAAACATTGTTATCTTTATCATAAATTTTAAGATTAACTGGTGTTACAGTTTCAGGAATTGTTATGTTATTGGTGTAAATCTTTATTTTTCCCATTCTAATCGCAATATCTTGAGTTTGATCTTGGGCTCCGCCAAATTTATTAACCGAGAAATTGGTAGCTGAAGAAAGTGCGGTTGGATAAGAAGAAGATTTTGCACCAATTGTTAAACTATCTCCTATACAGTAAATTGTAGGTGTATTAGCATTAGAATGAGTTGTTTCATCTAATGGCTGATTTTGATATTTTTGTTGTAATTCTTGATATTTTTTGACTCTCTTTTCTGATTGTGAGAGTGTTGTATCCAATAAGTGTAATGATAATACAAATCAAAAGGATAACAACTAAAGGAAAAGATATTTTTTTCATCTTAATAGTAATAGTATGAATAACTTCCTGAACCAGTATCAGATTTTGTTAAGACACTACCTAAAACATTAACATTGTTTCTTTGAAGTAAGCTAATACAATTAGCAGCATCTTTACGTTTTGTATCTTGAGCGGATACAACAAAAATAGTTCCATCTACAGCATTACCTACTGGAATTGCATCGGAAATTGTTCCAACTGGAGCACAGTCAACAATAATAAAATCATAATTTTGTTTTAATACATTCATATATTCCTTAAAGACATCTGAACCAAGTAATTCAGAAGGATTAGGAACATGAACTCCCCCAGTTAAAACAGAAAGTGTTCCAATAAAGCTAGGATCACTCATTTTTTGGATGTATTCAGGATTAAAACGATGAGTTTTTCCAAATTCAATCAAGGCATCAGTCAATCCTTGCTTATTTGACATTTTCATATATCGATGTAACATTGTTTTTCTTAAATCACAGTCAACGAGCAATACTCTTTGATATTTTGTAGCAAAAATATAAGCTAAGTTCATAGACGTTGTTGTTTTTGCTTCACCAGGTTGAGTTGATGTAATTGAAATTGATTTAATTTCTTTATCAACTGTAGAGAATTCAATGTTTGTACGAATATGTCTAAAAATTTCAGTATAATCAAATTGATTATGTTTTTTTGTTTTATCAAGAATATTTAATGTTTTTCTTGTTTTGTGTTTCTTTTGAGCCATTTGTTATCTCCTTTTCAATAATTTTTTGAAGAATGAAGTTTTGACTTCAATATCTTCAACATTCTCATCATGAAGAATATGTTCAGGATTATCATACATTAATGTTTTTAATACTTGATAATCATAATTTTTTTGATAAAAGATCAAAAGTTTCTTGTAGACGAGGAATACGATGTCCTTCACAACGATGAGTATCACTAGCAATCACATGGGCTAGTCCTTCATCAATGAGATCATAGGCATTCTTTTTAACCGTTTTTCCATGAATACCTAATAAACTTGAAGCATTCACTTGAATGACATAACCACTATCGATAAATTCTTGAATACGATCAATATCAATACCATCTTTAAAATATCTTTCAACATGAGCAATAATTGGAGTCAATCCTTTGACTTCTATTTCATATAAGAAATCCTCAACTTCATGAGAACTTCCTAATTCTTTTCTCACATCAAATTCGACTAATAAATAATGCGTATTTTCAATGGGAATAAATAAACCCTCTTGGATAGAATCTATACAATCATGATTTAAAAACAATTCACAACCTTCAAAGACCTTAATATTTTGTTTTTGAGCAAGTTGTTTTAATTCTTGAATACGTTCTTTTAATTCATGAATCTCATCTAGCGTATGTGATCCAGGAATAACATGTGGTGTTGCCACAATTGTTGTTATGTTGTTTTCCTTAGCTATCTCTAATGCTTTTATAGCATCTTCTTTGGAAGGAATACCATCATCAACATCCCATGCATAATGACCATGTATATCAATAAATTGCATATGCTTAATCCTCGAAATATGGAATTGAACCTAAGCAAGGAACACCAAGATATTTTTCTGCATCTTCCTTATTGTGAATACGTGTATCTAGCATAAATTTAATAAATAAATATCCAATACTTGCAAATGCTCCTAATAATGCACCAATAACCAAATTCATTTTAAGACTTGGTGAAACTGGTGAAGTGGCAACTTCTGCTTGGTCAACAGTTGTAATGTTGTTGATATTTAATGTTTCTTTTGCTTCTTTTTTGAAAGTAGAAACCATTTTGATCAACAATCTTTTTACTTAGTTCAGGATCGTTTGTCTTTGCAGTAATAGCAATAATCTGTGTATTTGTTTCATTGACAATCGAAACGTTACCTTTGATTTGAGCAACAGTTAAATCTAATTTATCAGCCACTTGACTTTGAATGTTATTACCTTTTAACATTTCTACATAGTTATTAACCATTAAGTTATTGGCATTGATTTGAGTATAATCAACAATTCCTTCAGTAACTTCAGGTTTAGGGTAGATACGAGCAGTTGATTCATATTTCTTACTAATAAAGAAAATCGTAACAATGCCAGCGATAATAGCACAAACTAAAGTCGAGATAATAATCATTTTATATTTTGATTTGAGTAATTGAAATAATTCACCTAAATTAATTTCAATTTCTTCATCATTTTTTACAATTTCATTATCAATCATATAATCCTCCTTATGGTTTTATGAAATTCTTTTAGAAATATCATAAATGTATCATATTTTCTTGAAATTTTCGACAAAACAAGTTATGATAGCTGTGTTATAAAGATATTTCTTAGTGTATTATGCTTCAAGAAAGGGAAAAAATCAAGAATAATCCTTGATTTTGGTAATATTCCTAAGAAAAAAGCTGAAATTAATCATTTGGAAGGGATGAAATTATAAATGAAAAAAATCGTGGGGGGGGGTCTAAATATGAATAATGTAAAAGATAGAAAGCAATTACTGAATTCGGCGTTTAATACTATTATTGGTAGATTCTATCAGTGTGATTGTTGCTTTCTATGGTGCACTAGCCCTCTATTTTAATGGACCTATCGAGTCAAGGTTTATTCAGGGATCATTACCATTAGCAATGATTTTACTGGTTATAAGTCTTGGCTTGTTTGCTGTTTTAAAACTGTATACAAGTTTATGGCAATTTGCTTCTGTAAGCGAATTGATGAATATTGTTATAGCAACAGCTATGAGTACAGTTGTTAATGTGATTATTTGTGAAGCGTTTGGTTTTTCACCACCTGAAAGTACATACTTTATTTATTTTATGGTTGTGACAATGATTGTTGGTGGAACACGTTTTGGATATCGTTTCTTAAGACTTTATGCAAGTCGACATCATTTGTTTGGGAGAACTGATGAACATAATACAAGAGTTATGGTTATTGGTGCTGGATCAGCAGGTGAAAAAATTTTAAGAGAGACATTGGTTTCTAAGAGTTTAAATAAGGATATCGTTTGTTTTATTGATGATGATCCAAATAAATTAGGAAGAACGATTCATGGAATACCAGTTGTAGGGAATAGTTATTCCATTGTTGAAAACGTTCAAAAAATATAAAATTGATGAAATTTTTGTTGCTTTACCATCAATAGAAGATAAGCGAGTTTCAGAAATCTTAAATATTTGCAAAGAAACAAAATGTAAATTAAAAAGATTACCAGGAATGTATCAATTTATTTCTGGTGAAATTATCCTTAATAAATTAAAAGATGTTGAGATTCAAGATTTGCTTGGTCGAGATCCAATTAAAGTTAATCTTGATGAAATTATGTCTTATGTAACTGATCGTGTTGTAATGATTACTGGTGGTGGGGGTTCTATTGGTAGTGAGTTGTGTAGGCAAATCGCTGAAAGAAATCCAAGACAGTTAATCATTGTTGATGTTTATGAAAATAATGCTTATGATATTCAATTAGAACTTAAAGAAAAATATCCTAAGTTGGCACTTGAAACATTAATTGCATCAGTGAGAGATGCCAATAAAGTTGATGCATTGTTTGAAGAATATCATCCTGATATTGTTTATCATGCAGCGGCTCATAAACATGTTCCTTTGATGGAAGATGCACCACATGAAGCGATTAAAAATAATGTTTTTGGAACACTGAATGTTGTCAAGGCTTGTGATAAATATCATGCAAAGAAATTTATCTTGATTTCAACTGATAAAGCTGTTAATCCAACTAATATTATGGGTGCTTCAAAAAGATTATGTGAGATGATTGTTCAAACATATGATAAATTATCTAGAACAGAATATGTTGCAGTAAGATTTGGAAATGTACTTGGATCAAATGGTTCAGTGATTCCATTGTTTAAAAACAAATTGCACATGGTGGACCAGTCACAGTCACTCATCCTGATATTATTAGATTTTTTATGACAATTCCTGAAGCAGTATCACTTGTTTTACAAGCTGGTGCTTATGCTAAAGGGGGAGAAATCTTTGTGTTAGATATGGGTGAACCAGTTAAAATTGTAGATATGGCTAGAAATCTGATTAAGCTTTCTGGATATGAACCAGATGTTGATATTAAGATTGAATTTACTGGATTAAGACCTGGTGAAAAGTTGTATGAAGAAATGCTGATGAAAGAAGAAGGCATGAAAACAACACCTAATAAGCTTATTCATATTGGGAAACCAATTGAAATTGATACTGAAAATTTCTTTAATGAATTAAATGATTTGTATGCCATTGCTTATGATGAAGATAGTGATATGAGAGCAGCAGTTAAACATATTGTTCCAAC
>ENA-OQAB01001538-OQAB01001538.1-human-gut-metagenome-genome-assembly--contig:-NODE-1538-length-10854-cov-2.554023_pt1 | contig 10854 bp, 11 predicted proteins | sample MGYA00242490_ERZ504517 | MGnify/ENA primary metagenome ERZ504517 (study PRJEB26092, sample SAMD00036298) | human gut metagenome | host: Homo sapiens | study: EMG produced TPA metagenomics assembly of... | reverse complement strand
TCCAATGCCTGAAAAACGGTTGGAGCCGGGATTTCCTTATCGAGGCAATCAAGCAAGACTATTACCATTCTCACGGAGCATTGGCTAGTAACTTCGACACCACTCTTCCCGAAATACAAGCCAAGCAAGTAAAAGAGACATTAAAAGACCCCTATAATTTTTGATATGCTTACGTTCACCGAGAGTACGACGAAGAGATATTGAACTGGCCTTATAAAACATATCGAGAAGTTTCTCGTCGAAATGGGTGCAGGCTTCGCCTTTATGGGCAGGCAATACCATATCGAAGTATCAGAAAAAGATTTCTACATTGACATTCTTATGTACAATGCCTTCATGCATAGATATCTGGTCGTAGAACTTAAGAGAGGAGAATTTCAACCCGAATATATCGGCAAACTCAATTTCTATTGCTCGGCTGTAGACGATATCCTTTGCCGGGAGGGAGACAATCCGACCATCGGACTGCTACTCTGTCAAAACAAAGACCAGATTATGGCGGAATATGCCTTACGGGATGTACATAAACCTATAGGAATCTCCGATTATGAACTTGGTCAAGCCCTGCCGAAAGATATCAAATCCGGACTTCCCAGTATCGAAGAGTTGGAAAACAAACTTAGCCGGGACCTACAAGACATAGACAATAAAGAATAAGACATAGCATAACATAGTCCTAAACCCCAATCAGGAACGAATCGTTCCATTCCCTGATGTGAACTGAACAGTATTATTCAGCTCGCATCAGGGAATTTCTTTTTAATCCCGGCCTCAAACCACCACAAGAACAGACATCCGCAGACATTTCCAGATAAAAAAAGACATCTGCGGACACCTGCGGACAAATACAGACATCGCCCATCCCCACTACCGTACTTTTGTCATGTCACAAGCAAGGAACCACCTGTGACGCAACACTTTATTATCATTTATTCAAGAACTTAAAACCAGTAAAGAAATGGCAAAAGTATTTTCATTCACCAGCGTGCTCCGCAAGAACATGATGGAAAAAGACAAACCGGACCTATATTACGCTCTCGCCAAATCGAGCGGAGAGATCGATATAGATGAAATGGCGGAACGCATCCAGCGTTCGAGTACCGTAAACTGGGCAGACGTAGTGTGTGTGCTGCGTGCCCTGCAGACAGAAATGATCGACAGTTTCAAGAAAGGAGAGATCGTCCGCCTGGGGAATATCGGTTCGTTTTATGTCACTTTGCGCAGCAACGGCGTACTCGTCCAGAAGGACGTGAAAGAAGGATTGATCAAAGGTGCCCGTGTCCGCTTCCGCCCCGGAAAGGAGATTAAAGACGCACTGAAAACGCTGGACTTCAGCAAGTACAAACCGGAAAACAGCGAAGGAGACAAGACCGATCCGGAAAACCCCAAACCCAAACCGGATCCCGATGACGGTGACGAAGAAGCTCCGGACCCAACCGTATAAGGCAATCATAAACCGGGGATTTACCAAATCTGACGAATCATGAGAAAGATCGATTTAATCGTGATCCACTGTTCCGCAACACGGGTGGACCGGACACTGACGGCCTTTGATCTGGAGACGCTGCACCGACGACGGGGATTCAACGGAACAGGTTATCACTACTATATCCGCAAAGACGGGACAACACTCCTCACTCGTCCCATCGAACGCATCGGGGCACATGCAAAAGGATTCAATGCGTCGAGTATCGGAATCTGCTATGAAGGCGGTCTGGACTGCCGGGGACGCCCGGCAGATACACGGACGCCGGAACAACGTGCCGCCCTCCGCCTGCTGGTGCATCAATTGGAGCAACGTTTCCCCGGCTGCCGGGTGTGCGGACACCGGGATCTCAGTCCGGATCTGAACGGAGATGGGGAGATCGAACCGGAAGAGTGGATCAAAGGCGTGTCCTTGCTTTGAGGTAAAGGAAAGCCTGTGAGGACAATATAAATGAGCAAAGGTATAAAGACGTTTTCAGGAAGTAATTAATCTTTTAAAGTATCGGAAAGGAGGTGTGTAAATTATGGCAATGAAGAAATCCCTTTGGGATATGATTCTGAAAGTAGTCATCGCGGTGGCTTCGGCAGTAGCAGGCGTGTTGGGCGCTAATGCGATGAGTCTGTAAGAAAGTCAAAAATGAGGTCCGCCACCAAGATATCTGTTTCAGCTGCCACAGCAGTATACAGAAATATTTGTGGCGGACTTAGTATACAAAAATCAATAAACTAATAATGAAAATGAAATATATATTATTCACCATAGCTTTTCTATTGGCAAGTAATTGCCTGAAAGCGCAAGGGCAATTTGAGAAAGTAATTGGGTTGACAGGGGCACAAGGCTTTCCACAACCGGGTGTCAGTAATGCCAACACTCAAGGTAAAATACCTGTCGGACTATATACCGGAACTCCGAATATCTCTATCCCATTGTACGAATTTAAGTTAAGAGATAATATCCAACTTCCAATCAACCTCAATTATCATATTTATAATGTAAAACCCAACAACCTACCCAGTGAAGTGGGATTGGGATGGAGCCTTGAATGCGGAGGATGTATTACCCGGATAATTAAAATGAGCCAGATATTTCTTATGAAAGTTCTAGCAATGAATACAAGCCTATAACCACCGAAGCTGATTTATTAACCACAGCAGACATTCTAGTAAGAGTATCCGGCAACTATATTAATACCCAAGACGAGTATCAATTTAACTTTCTCGGTTACACCGGAAGCTTTATGTATAGTCAAGAAAAGAGCAAGTGGATGGTTCAATCAGATTCTGACATCAAAATTGAATTTACCTCGAATACTTACAATAATACCCGTTCTCAACTTACCAGTCCACTTTCTCAATTTTACAACTATTGCAGATCAGAAGGAACCGGATTTAAGAACCCTTTATCATGTTGGTTGATTGATTCGTTTACACTGACCACGCCAGACGGTTATAAATACATATTTGGAGGAACCGATAAAACAGATTACAATCTACCTTTCAAGGGATTCTTAAACCTTCCTGCTCCCATCACCTGGCATCTCTCCAAAATCATAACTCCTGCAGGACATGAAATAGAATTCACCTACGAAATTATGCCGTTTCAAATAAATGGAAATATGTCTTTCTGTATAAGCTTGGATGCTCTATTCTGGCAAACAGCAATGAGTTATGATTATGAATTACTAGCCCCTGTACAACTTGCAACAGTCAAAGATGTAACAGACAATAAAATACTTGCCCGGTTTCATTACTCCCCAAGTACACAATTACCCTATGACTCACAGTATGCATGGGAAACCTGTATGGACCATGGGCCAGCTACATTTTTTACAAAAGAAAAGAATTTCACGTTAAACAAGCTAAACTCCGTGGTAATATTGGATAAGATAAACTATCAGTTTACTTACACTAATAGCTCCACTGAGCGATTAAAACTGAAAACACTGACTAAAACGACTCCATCAGGAACCCAATCGACCTATTCACTAAATTATTTCCCCAATCACCTACCCGGATATAATACAGGACACTATGACAACCTCGGATTCAATAACGGTGAAAATTTCTCATACTATTTCAGCAAAGAGTTCTTTGAAAATGCAATTTTTGCTGACAAGCAGATAGCCGAAGGCAAAGAGTATACCAACAAAAGAATGGGAGACAAGGGAGGATTTCGTGTGACTGCAGAAATGCTAAAATCCATCACATACCCCACACATGGAAGAACAGAATTCATTTATGAACCCAACGTCATATCCAGTATGGTGTCAGCAGACCGGAAAACAGTACAAAGTGCCCATTTACCTTATCCAGGCACTCCAGATTATACATATCCGGGAGGTCTCCGTATCAAAGAAATCAACAACTACGATAGCAATGATGAACTACTGACAAGAAAGCACTATTACTACACAAAAGAATTCACACCGACAACAAAGGGAGGTGTCTCTTCCGGTATTCTATCTTTCACTCCACAATACCTTTGGGGTTGGCAGCTATACAATCTCCTCAAATCACAAAACGGAGGACCCGAATATTATACCTTGAATGCCATCATGTCTCAAGCATCCAATCCGCTCTGGTACAACAGTCGGGGAGAGTATATCGGATATTCTAAAGTCATAGAGTGCAATGAAGACAAAAATGGGAAACTGATAGACGGATATACTGTCCATACATTCAGCAATTTCGGACCAGGTTATATGGACGAAGATCCCATAGCTATGTTGAATAATAAGTTCTCCCGTGAATACCCTCCTCATGTCGGTACCCCTTATAGTCCATACACTCCATGTTCATCAAACGCACTAAAGCGCGGAATGCTCTTAAGTAAAGAACAATTCGACTGTGCCGGTCATGTGAAACAAAAAGAACTATTCGAATATACTCCTATACAGAAAGATTCCATACTCATCACGGAGATAACCACTACTAATGTCATGGACTATAATTCAGACGACCCTACACTGGGATTCCTGAGGTTTGCTTTCGGAGGTACCTACTATCAAAAATTTCTACAGCAACCTACTTTCGGAAAAACGGACTATCACTTACGATGACAATGGAAACACTATTGAGTATAAAGATAAATACGAATATAACTCCGTCAACAAACAGATAAAGCTGAAAACCAGTGAAGACGGAGCCGGAAATGTATACGAAGAAAAGACGCGATACGTGCCGGACATGCTGATATTTCCATTTGTACCTCCCTATAGTTCTTTCTACCAGATGAATCAGCTACACTTCACCGACTATCCATTGGAAGTGACAAAGATAAAAAACGGAAAAGTAACTGAGAATGAGACATATTTCTATAAGTTACTGACTGCAGACAGCAAAAGCTTAGTGAAAGACAAAGTATCCATACTGGGAAAACATGCTGATGCTGCAACATACCAAGGACTCCATAATGTGGGCAACGAGTTAGTAGCCGATGTTTCTAATATTCCCGCAACCACATACCTGGCATACGACTCTTACAGCAACCCGACTCATATCCGTAACGAAAAAGACAAAACAGAAACTGTCTACCTGTACGGATACAAAGGCAAATATGCAATTGCGGAAATCAAGAACAGCGATTACGAATCAGTTACAGGACTATTGGGGAATGATCTTATCAAAAGACTGGCAGACGCAACGAAGCCCAGCTATTCAGACATGCAGAAAGTTGAAAATTTGAGAACGCAATTACCGGCATCATTTATCACTACTTATGAATATATCCCATACATAGGTATCAGCAAAATTAGAGATCCCAAGAATGTTTCTACCTATTTTAAATACGATGATTCTGGACGTCTGATAGAAAAGACCGACCATAAGGGCGAACTGATTAGTTCATATAAATATTCAAACAACCTCTAAAGAGATAAATTTATGAAAATTATTATTTATATTACAGCTTTAATATGCAGCTTACTCGCCAGTCCTGTATTGGCGACAGAAACCGGGCAAATATCCATGACCGACATGGGGCTAAAAGTCACACCTTCTCCTGAAAGTACTCTCTACGAAGGAGATACTTGGATGATAACAGCAAGGAACAACTTTAGCTTGAACGAAGCAGAAATCAAAAACTTCGTTCCTTCACGCATATCAGAAGAATTGCGTCCGTACGTGAGACTTTTCAAAGTTGAGTTTACTTCTAATTCAGACGGTATATGCAACCTTTACTTTCACATAACGGCCGATCCGACAGATACGATACGGTTCGTTATCAAAGAATCCCCTCAGGATTTTCCGATAGAAATAATGCCAGCTGAAAGTAGACATGGAGAGATATCTTTATCCGATCTGGGATTGAGAGTAACGACTTCTATAGATTCACATCTCGAATACGGAGGTCAGTGGATAGTAACGATGGAAAACAAAAATCACTTATTCACTGCAGAAATCGAAAGGCTCGTGCCTTCAAGAATAACGGAAGATTTAAGAAGATGTTTAAGGCTCACAGGGGTAGGAATTTCAGACATATCATCCGAGTTCGTCGTACTCTTTTTTTGATGTAACATTCGAAACAACATTTCCAGTACACTTCATTATCAAACAGTCACCTCAAAACATTCCAATAGAAATATTACCTATTGGAAGAGACAACTATATTTCCACAACGAATTATCTGGATAACACAAGAAGTGGGGGAAGAAAAGAAATTACTTACTACAACGGTCTGGGATATCCATCGCAGAAAATAGAAGTGGGTACTTCCAATAAGAACAAGAGTATATACCATCCGATCGTTTATGATAACTTGTTAAGAGATGATGCCAAATCGTATTTGCCATACGCACAAGGTTCAAACACAGAAATGATAGACTGGAAGTTTACCGAAAGTCTGCAAGATTTCTATGCTTTTAACTATAAGGAATATACTTATCACTTTCAGAAAAAGTCTACGAAGATTCACCTTTGGGAAGAGTACGGGAAGTGTATGGTCCCGGAAGCGACTGGCGTTCGCAAAAAGCAAGTACCAAATTCAGCTATCTGAGTAACATAGCCGGAAATGATACGCTCAACTGTCTTCGGTTTGAAATGACAGAAAAAGATAACCAAAACATGGAGCTGAAAGTAGCCGGCAATTGCAAATCTTCCGAGCTATCCGTCACCGAACCGAAAACGAAAGATCGTCAAGTGACATTGGAATTCAAGAATAAATTCGACCAAATAGTACTTAGCCGGCAAATTGAGCACAACAACGGCAGTAAGACGAATAACGACACTTATTATCTTTATGATGAGTTCGATAATTTAAAAGCGGTGCTTCCACCTATGGCTATCCGCCAACTCGTAAGCGGTAGCAGTTATTACGAGTCAAACTTCCGCATCCTTAGCTCAATACGCCTATCTCTATAAATATGATATGCGTAACCGGTGCATAGGCACCAAGTTACCGGGCTGCAGTTGGGAGTACAAAGTCTATGACTTGGCAGACCGCCTTATCTTCTCCCAAACAGGAGAACAACGAAAAAGAGGTGAATGGCAATTTGCATTGCCCGATGCAATGGGACGCGAATGTATCATGGGTATTTGTAAAAAACGCCATAGACCCATTCAACAACCCGATACTGAATACATGCGTCAAATGTGAACGTACGGACAACGCTTCTCTTCTCGGTTATTCCGTAACCGGAGTCGCACTGAATTCAGTCACAGTGCTTACCGCCAAATATTATGACGACTATCTGTTTAAGATGCAGAACGGCACCCTGATTTCCAACAGCAGTTTGAATTATGAAGCAAACAGCGAGTTCGGAGAAAGATATACGACTAGTTCGCAAGGCTTGCAGACCGGAAATGCGACAGCCCGACTGGATAAAAACGGCTCTGTGACAGGATACGACTATACCGCTACTTACTATGATTATAACGGTCGTGCCATTCAGACAAAATCGACCAATCATCTGGGAGGATACGAAAAGACATACACTGCTTACAACTTTACGGGACAACCTGTGCACACCAAGCATATCCACTCCAAAAGTAACTCCGATCTGATCGAAGAAACCAAACACAGCTACAATCACGCAGGACGTTTGTCTGAAACTGTACAAATCGTAAATGAAAAGGACTCTACGAAAATGAGCTATCTCTACGATGACTTAGGCAATATTAAAAGCTTAACCCGAATAGACGGCACTTCCACACTGACAACGACCAATACGTATAATATCCGTAACTGGCTAACGTCTATCGAAAGCCCTCTCTTCTCTCAAACGCTACATTATACTGATGGTCCCGGCACTCCTCAGTATGGCGGAAATATCAGTAGCATGACGTGGAAAGCAAACAAAGAGTCAATCACCCGTAATTACCAATATTCATACGATAAGCTCAACAGGCTGACCAGTGCCAATTATAGTGAAGGAAGCAATTCGATGACGAATACAAATCACTTCAACGAACAAGTGACCGGTTATGACAAGCATGGCAACATCACAGGACTGAAGCGTTATGGGCAAACCGGACAAAGCAGTTACGGATTAATTGACGACCTATCTCTTACTTACACAGGCAATCAGCTCAAGAAAGTGACAGACAGCGCCACAAGTTCAGCATACGCGAATGGTTTCGAGTTCAAGGACGGTGTGAATCTGGACACGGAATATTCCTACGACGAAGACGGTAATTTAACAAAAGATTTGAATAAAAACATTTCTGATATCCAATACAATTTCTTAAATTTACCACGTCGGATACAGTTTAAAGACGGTAGTGAAATTTCTTACCTATATAGCGCAGACGGAACTAAACTCCAAACTACACATATAATCGCAGGAAACACTACTACAACCGACTACTGTGGCAATGTGATCTATGAAAATGGAAGCCGGGACAAGCTATTGACCGAACAGGGATATTTCTCTATAGCAGATAAAAAGTTCCACTACTACATCCAAGACCATCAGGGAAACAACAGAGTGGTTGCCAGCCAGGATGGAACGATAGAAGAAGTGAACCACTATTATCCGTTCGGAGGTTTGTTCGCTATATATTCATCTGCACAGCCTTACAAATATAACGGCAAAGAACTGGATAGAAAAGCAGGACTGGATTGGTATAACTACGGAGCAAGACAGTATGATCCCGTGTTGGGAAGATGGCATACGATGGACCTGATGGCGGAAAAGTACTATAAGGTTAGTCCATACGTTTACTGCCTGAATAATCCTATCCTATTGATAGACCCGAATGGTATGTGGCCCACATGGGGAGGAATCAGCAGAGGGTTAAGCAACGCTTTTAAGGGTACTCTAAGTTTTACCAATGGAGCTGCACGCGCTGTGGCAGATAATATGTTTCTTGGACAAACCTCACTCCGTGAAACCGGAATATACAGCAACGCAGCTGCCTACAACGCAGGACAGAACGTTGGCGATATTATAAGTATTTTTGCTGGAGCCGCAGAGATTATTAATGGTTTTGAAGAAGCAGCGGGCGGAGTCGCACTCAGTCCGGAAACCGCAGGAATTTCTTTAGGTGTTACCGCTAAAGGCGTGTATGATATCACTCACGGTTCATTGATGGGCACAAGTGGATTCATAAAGCTATTCTCAAAAAAAGGAAGAGTTAGCGAAGGCAGTAGTAACGGAAGCGGGTATTCAAAGTCTAGCGGGAAGAATGAAAAGCATTCGAATATGAAGGCGAGAGATGCGGCGAAAGGAAAAATGGAAGCTGCGCAGGAGAAATTAGATGCAATGAAAAAAGATCCCAAAAAGTCCAGAAAAGAGATAGATAAAGTAAACAATGAGATAAAGCATTGGAGAAATAAAATGGATAACTCTGGTGAAACACATCACCGCAAATAAATAAATGAAATTATGAAAACATTTACTTTCTTAGTTAATGCCAACGATAAGCATTGCTTTGTTCATCAGTATCAATCAGAAATGCCGACTAATGATTTATTTCGTGAATTAGTTCATGACACGTCTCATATATCTTCAAAAATGAAGTCTTTACTTATTCGTGAATCTCTGGAATGCTATCATGACAATGGCCCAGTAAAATTAGACTGCGTAAAAAACGTCTGGCGTGATTTCTTTTTAATTGATGATCTAATATCTCTTTACAATGCGAATATAGCAAAAAAATACCACGAGGGATGTGGCGATAGGAAATATTACAAGTTAATGTACTTATATGATGTAAACATGATAGAAACCGACATGAGCGATACAGTGTTTCCTCTATCAGAGAAAGCAACCTTTACTTTCATTACCTATATTCGTAATTACAATGCCTCATATCAGTTTGAAGTGACAACGTTGGAAGAAGGACTTATGCTATGGGCTACAAACATAGACATTTTGAATCGCCAGCAACGGAAGGTTCTGCTGAAATACATTCAAAAGTCTAAAAACAATCCGATAGCAGTAGAAGGAGTAAAGAATGTATGGAGCACATCATATCGGATATTCCGTCCGTTACTGACATTGCATATTGTTAAAACGGTCTCTTGATAAAAGTCACCGACTGAACAATAACTATTAGATTATTACCCTGGCATGAAACTAAAACATTTACATGTCAGGGTATTTTTTCTTGGCTAATTCTAAAACAAATAAGAGCAGGCTCAGCAAACGCAAGGGACTCACAATACATACGCATTTGCCGGTCTACTCTTATTTGTTACTTCCCGGACGTTCTCAATGAAACATCCGGAAGATTAGAACTCCCTTTTCAGGTTCCGAAGCAGTTCTTCTTTCCTCGCTTTATACTTCTTGGAAAGAGGATTGTACGAGTAAAGGTTGGTATGTCTCAAACGTATCTCGTCTGTCTGCTCCTTTCGGTGCTCTTCCCGCTCTTCCACATCATCCGGATCTTCGGACTTACGTCTTGTACCTCTCCTGCTAAACAACTGAAACTTGGATGTACCCCGAAGCTGACGAATCAGCATCTTGATAATCCGGACAATAATCTCCTGTTCCTGTTCGGAATAAGGCCTATCTACAGTCTCTGTATAGGAGAGATAATAAACTTTCAGCTCTTCTTCCAGCTCTTGCAAAAAATGCAGCCGGGAAATTCTGGAAACTGTCTTTTTACCAGCATGCAAATCTTCTATTTTCTTCATTTTATCTATCTTTTTCAATTTCAATAAAAGCATGAATCCCATTGATTAGACTTATAAGTGACGAAATACTCACACAAGAGTCCTTTTTTTTCAAATTAGTAATAAAGAAAAACTAATATTTTCCACAAGAATCATTTCTTAAAAGTTTTCCAAAACGGAAAACTTTCTGTATCAGCAAGAAAGGAAAGTTATCCAAAAATTTAATGTTAAATCCTATCCAAGCTATCACAATATCCTTTATCTTTGTATCCGGTTTCGGAACTAAAAAGAGGTTTAGTCAATGAGGGAACGCT
>ENA-OQAB01001537-OQAB01001537.1-human-gut-metagenome-genome-assembly--contig:-NODE-1537-length-10855-cov-2.326063_pt1 | contig 10855 bp, 11 predicted proteins | sample MGYA00242490_ERZ504517 | MGnify/ENA primary metagenome ERZ504517 (study PRJEB26092, sample SAMD00036298) | human gut metagenome | host: Homo sapiens | study: EMG produced TPA metagenomics assembly of... | reverse complement strand
AGTTTGCCTGCATTCTGTCCGGCTTTTACCAAGTCTTCGCTAATCATGACAGTCAGCATCGGTTTGTTGTTGTCCACACTACCTATTACAACGAACAGATTGGCAGGAATCTCACCTTTCAGCTGGAAGGCAATATCTTTCACTACGTCGGCAGACATCGGAATGATGGCTTTCACCACTTTCACACCATTTATTTCTTTGGCATTCTCTACCAGTCTGGCTTTCAGTGCGGCGCCCTTTTCTTTCATGAACTCTTCCACCTGCTTCTTCAATCCTGCATTTTCGTCAATATACTTGCGGATGGCGACTTTCAGATCGGGGGCATTGTTGAACAATGCCTTCAAGTCATTCAGCGTATCTTGGACCGTATCCATCAATTCCTCTACTTTGGCACCCGTGATAGCTTCGATACGGCGCACACCGGCAGCAACAGAGCTTTCGCTGATAATACGGACCATACCGATCTTGCCTGTAGCCGGAACGTGGGTACCTCCACAGAATTCAATAGAGTTTCCGAATTGGACAACACGTACCTCATCACCGTATTTTTCACCGAACAAAGCAATAGCACCCAGTTCTTTTGCCTTTTCGATAGGAAGATTTGCGGTATTCCGTCAAAGGGATGTTCTCACGGATTTTGGCATTTACCAAATGTTCCACTTCACGAAGTTGCTCGTCAGTCACTTTCTGGAAGTGAGAGAAGTCGAAACGTAATGACTCAGGGGTTACCAAAGAACCTTTTTGTTCTACGTGAGTTCCTAATACCTGGCGCAACGCTTCGTCCAGCAAGTGAGTACAAGAGTGGTTGGCGGCACAGGCGGCACGTTTTTCTGTATCTACACAAGCCATCATCGGAACGTCAAGGTGTTCGGGCAGCTTTTTTGGTGATATGGATAGGAAGGTTGTTTTCCTTCTTGGTGTCAATGATTTCAATGGTTTCGAATTCGCTTACGATCACCCCTGTATCACCTACCTGACCACCACTTTCGGCATAGAAAGGAGTATCGCTCAGTACAATTTGATACAATGTCTGGTTTTTCTGCTTGATCTGGCGATAGCGCAGGATGCTGGTTTCATATTCGGTAAAGTCATAACCTACAAAGTGGGTGTCACCTTCCTTTATGGTGATCCAGTCGCCGGTTTCAACGGCTGCCGCGTTACGGGCGCGTTCTTTTTGTTTCTGCATTTCGGCGTTGAACTCTTCTTCGTTTACAGTCATGCCGTTTTCGCGGAGAATCAGTTCTGTCAGGTCGAGGGGGAAACCGAAAGTGTCATATAATGTAAAGGCATCCACGCCGCTGATCTCTTTTTTCCCGGCAGCTTTGGCATCGTTCATAGTCTTGTCCAACAGACGGATACCTGTTTCCAGTGTGCGCAGGAAAGATTCTTCTTCTTCTTTGATCACTTTCTCGATCAGTGTTTTCTGTGCGTTCAACTCCGGATAGGCCTCGCCCATATTCTCAATCAATACAGGCAGCAGCTTGTACATGAATGCTTGTTTCTGTCCCAGGAAAGTATATCCGTAACGGACGGCACGGCGGAGGATACGGCGGATTACATAGCCGGCTTTTGCGTTGCTGGGCAACTGGCCGTCGGTGATTGAGAATGCGATGGTACGGATATGGTCGGCTATAACGCGCATGGCGATATCTTTCTGGTTGTCTTGACCATAGGTGGTTCCTGCCATTTCGGCAATGGCTTTCAGTATCGGTTGGAACACATCAGTGTCATAGTTGGATGTCTTGCCTTGCAGTGTGCGCACCAAACGTTCGAATCCCATACCGGTATCGATCACTTTGGCAGGAAGACCTTCCAGTGAACCGTCTGCTTTGCGGTTGAACTGCATGAATACAAGATTCCAGATCTCGATTACTTGCGGATGATCCTTATTTACCAGTTGGTTGCCGGGGATTTGAGCTTTTTCTTCTTCCGAACGTGAGTCGATATGGATTTCGGAACAAGGTCCGCAAGGTCCTGTATCACCCATTTCCCAGAAGTTGTCATGTTTGTTGCCATTGAGGATATGGTCTTTCGGCAGGAACTGTTCCCAGTAAGAGGCGGCTTCGTTGTCCCGTTCCAGTCCTTCTTCGGGACTTCCTTCGAATACGGTGGCATACAGATCTTTCGGATCTATCTTCAGTACATCTACCAGATATTCCCATGCCCAGCCGATAGCTTCTTTCTTGAAGTAATCTCCGAAAGACCAGTTGCCCAGCATTTCGAACATAGTATGGTGGTAGGTATCATGTCCCACTTCTTCCAGGTCATTGTGCTTGCCGCTTACACGCAAACATTTTTGTGAGTCCGCGACTCTTTTGTATTTGGCCGGGTGGTTGCCCAGAATAATGTCTTTGAACTGGTTCATACCTGCATTGGTGAACATCAATGTGGGGTCATCTTTAATGACCATCGGAGCCGATGGGACAATCTGGTGTCCTTTCGACTCGAAAAAGCTTTTGAAAGAATCTCTAATTTCTTTAGCTGTCATCATGTCGCTTATAATATATTGTCTTCTAGTTAATATTCTCAAAAAGGATTTGCAAAGATAATTGGTTTTATTATTTTTGTCGTCAAGAATTGTGCAAAATATTGATGTGTTGTGCATTAAAAACTTCAAAAAGCAGAATTAGATGCGTAAAGTCTACTATATTTATAATCCTAAGACCCGAACTTATGACCGCATTTACCCCACAGTGAGGCAGCGTGCCTTAAGCATCTTGCGCCGTTTGTTTGTGGGAATGGGCTTGGGGGCAGGCAGTTTCATTATCTTATTATTGATCTTTGGTTCTCCGTCCGAGAAGGAGCTCCGTATAGAGAACACCCGTTTGCTGGCCCAGTATAATGTGTTGTCCCATCGTCTGGATGAGGCTATGGGGGTGATGCAGGATATCCAGCAGCGTGATGATAATTTGTATCGGGTGGTGTTGCAGGCCGATCCTGTATCGGATGCAGTCCGTAAGGCCGGTTATGGGGGGACAAACCGCTATGAACAGTTGCGGGATATGGCGAATGCCGATCTGGTTATCAATACCACTCAGAAGCTGGATATGTTGAACCGGCAGCTTTATATCCAGTCCAAGTCTTTTGACGAGGTGGTGGATTTGTGCAAGAATCATGACGAGATGCTGAAATGTATTCCGGCCATAATGCCGGTATCCAATAAGAATTTGAAGAAGACGGCTTCAGGTTACGGTGTACGTATAGATCCTATTTATAAAACAGCCAAGTTTCATGCGGGAATGGATTTCTCTGCCAATATAGGTACTCCTGTTTATGCTACGGGAGACGGAACGGTGGTAAAGGCGGGATGGGAAACCGGTTATGGAAATCTGATCCAGGTGGATCATGGTTTCGGGTACGTGACTTGGTATGCACATTTAAGCAAGTATAAGGTTCGCCCGGGGCAAAAGGTGGTACGTGGGGAAGTGATAGGGGAGGTAGGAAATACGGGCAAGAGTACCGGGCCGCACTTGCACTATGAAGTGCACGTGAAAGGAAAAGTGCAGAATCCTGTGAATTATTATTTCATGGATTTGAGTGCGGAAGATTATGACAAGATGATACAGATTGCAGCCAATCACGGTAAGGTATTTGACTAGCCGTGAATTTTTAATTCTTAATTTTAATTTACCATGGCCTATAATCCGAATAAAGAATTGAAACTTTACTATTCCATTGGGAAGTGGCGAAGATGTTTGATGTAAATGAATCCTTGTTGCGTTATTGGGAAAAGGAATTTCCTATTATTTCGCCCAAGAAGGCGGGAGGGAATGTCCGTCAGTATCGTAAAGAGGATATTGAGAATATCCGGCTGGTCTATCATCTGGTGAAAGAGAAAGGGATGACTTTACAGGGGGCTAAGCAGAAACTGAAGATGAACAGGGAAACCACTATCCGTACTACGGAGATTTTGGACAGATTGAAACTGATACGTGAGGAATTGGTCAGTATGCGTAAAGAACTGGATTACCTGACTTAAGAATATTCACCACAGATTGCACGGATTAAAAACGAGTTGCAGATAATCGTTATGGACAAATCAGTGTAATCTGCGGTGAAACTGGTATTGGTTAATTCGGCTGGTCTTCGAACTTTTCGATACGGGTGACGGTTTTTATCTCATCTATTTTCCTTAGGTTGGTAGTGATGGATTTTACATCATCCACATCGTGCACAAATAGCTGTATTCTTCCTTCAAAGATACCATCGTTACTTTCAATATTCAACTTGTGGATATTTACATTCAATTGTTGTGAAATGATTTCTGTTACCTTGTTTAACAGACCGATGTGGTCAATACCTTTTATGTAGATATTTACAGGGAAGTACAAGGACTTTCCCGTCTCCCATTGGACAGCCAACAAGCGGTTGCCATAACTGCTTTTCAGTTTGGTAGCCAACGGACATTGGCGTTTGTGGATGATGATACGATTATTGTCGCCTATATATCCCAAAACGTCATCTCCCGGAATAGGCTTGCAGCATTCTGCTATCACATAGTTCTTTTGGATAGCTTCGGGAGTCAGTTTCAATATTTTCTTGCTGTCTATCTTTGGTAGGGGAACCTTCTCTTCTGTCGGTTTCTCCTTGTTTGTCTTGCTGCCTCCGAAAGCGAAAGAGATATACTTTTTCCAGTTACTGGAAACCGGTTTGTCTTTCAGTTCGTTTTTATCGTTTTCTCCTAAAATGATTGTTTTGAATCCGATGGCTGCAAACAATTCTTCCTGTGTCTTGAGGGTATGCAGATTACAGATCTTTCGTATGTTTTCGGGAGTGTACTCTACTCCCTCCTTGGAGAAGAATTCCCGTAACATTTCCTCACCGGCCTGCTGCATACCTCGCTGTTCGCGTTTCAGTATGGCCTGTATCTTAGCCTTGGCTTTTGCAGTGGTGGCAAAGTTTATCCACGAAGGCTGTACATGTTGTGATTTGGAAGTAAGAATCTCCACCTGGTCGCCGCTTTGCAGTTTGTGGCTCAAGGGCACCAGCTTGTGGTTGACTTTAGCTCCGATGCAATGGCTGCCCAAGAATGTATGGATGGAGAATGCAAAATCCAGTGCCGTACAGTTTTGCGGCATCGTTTTGATTTCACCTTTCGGAGTGAAGACAAATATTTCAGAAGCGAACAGGTTCAGTTTGATGGTATCCAGAAAGTCCATGGCATCCGGTTGCGGATCATCCAGAATTTCCTTGATGGTACGCAGCCATTTTTCCAGTTCGCCCTCGTCCTCACTGCCTCCGCCTTCTTTATATTTCCAGTGTGCGGCAAAGCCTTGTTCGGCTACATCATTCATCCGCTCGCTGCGTATCTGCACTTCTATCCATTGGCCTTTGTTGCTCATCAGAGTTACGTGAAGTGCCTGATAGCCGTTGGCTTTAGGATGGCTTACCCAGTCGCGCAAGCGGTCTGGGTGCGGTTTATAAATCTTGGATATGGATACGTATATGTTAAAGCACTCGTTGAGTTCTTCTTCCGGAATTTTTGGGACAGAAGATGATACGGACGGCCAGGATATCATATATTTCTTCAAATGTGATATGCTTGGTCTGCATCTTGTTCCAGATGGAATAAGGGGATTTGACTCGTGCTATCAATTGATAGCTGATACCCATTTTGTCCAGTTGTGCGCGGATAGGTGCTGTAAATTCACGGAATACTTCTTCGCGTTCCGCTTGTGTCTCTTGTAGCTTGGATTCTATCTGTGCATATTCTTCCGGATGCTCATATTTGAAACTGAGATCTTCCAGTTCTGTCTTTATTTTGTTTAACCCCAAGCGGTTAGCCAGTGGCGCATAGATGTATAAGGTTTCTCCGGCAATTTTGTATTGCTTGTTGGGAAGCATGGAGCCAAGTGTACGCATATTATGCAGACGGTCGGCTATTTTGATGAGGATAACCCGGATGTCATCACTCATGGTCAGTAGCAATTTCTTGAAATTCTCGGCTTGTGCGGAAGCCCGGTCTCGAATATTGCCGCCGGATATTTTAGTCAGGCCATCTACAATCTGTGCGATTTTTAGGACCAAACAGATTTTCAATGTCTTCCACAGTGTAGTCTGTATCTTCAACCACATCATGCAGTAAAGCCGAACAAATGGAAGTTGATCCCAGTCCTATTTCGGTACATACAATTTTTAGCAACGGCTATGGGATGCATGATGTATGGTTCACCCGAGCGTCGTTTTACTCCTTTATGTGCTTGTTTGGCAAAATTGAATGCCTTTGTGATGATTTCTACTTTTTTGCGGTGCTTGGTCGCTAGATAACTGTCCAAAAGTTCCTGAAACCCTTGGTTTATCATTTCCTCATCCGCCTGTTCCTGAGTCTGCTTTTCATCCGTCATATCTTTGCCTCCTATAATCTATACTGCAAAAATATACAAAAAACATATTCAAGCAAGTATTTTCAGAAAATGTATAGTGTTAAATCTGTATTTTTTATCAATCATCTGATCCGCAAACTTCTTCCGGCTCTGATATTATTGCCCTTTATACCGTTTAGATTACGTAATTGGCTGATGGATACGTGGTATTTGGCAGCAATTCCTCCCAATGTGTCTCCTTGTTTGATTTTATGATAAAGAGTTCCCTTGGATGAGCGGTTTCTGCTACTGGTTGTTTCCTTGATGGCTACCGTTTTTCTTTTGGTCAGATATTCATTGGGCTTATAAGCGAACACGCTGTCTTGGCGGTCAATGAAAGTACTGACAAAGTTATTGGGCAGACGAAGTGCGCACAACTCGCTGTTACCGGGAATAATATCCTTTTTGTATTGGGGGTTCAGGCTGCGAAGCTGGTCTAGGTTGATGTTGCATACTTCTGCCACTTGTTGTAAGTGGAGGTCTTTGTTAATGTGAATGGTGTCTGTAGCGTTGGGAAGCTGTGTTTCCATGGGACAGATGCCATGTTCGCAATAATAGGTCATGATGTAGTTTGCCGCTATGAAAGCAGGAACGTACCCACGGGTTTCTTTGGGCAGATAGTTGTAGATTGTCCAATAATCCGTGGCTCCTCCGGCACGGCGTATGGCTTTGTTGATAGTGCCCGGCCCGCAGTTGTAAGCTGCCAATACCAGATTCCAGTCTTGATAGATGTCGTACAGGTCTTTCAGGTAACGTGCTGCCGCCCAAGTTGATTTGACCGGGTCCCGTCTTTCGTCTATCAGACTATTGTTCTTCAGCCCGTATATTTTTCCTGTACCCAGCATAAACTGCCACAAGCCGGTAGCTCCCTGGCGGGAAACAGCGACAGGATTTAAGGCGGACTCTATAATCGGCAGATATTTCAGTTCTTGAGGAAGGTCGTATAAATCAAGTGCTTCTTCAAAGATAGGCATATAAAAATTGGTTGCCGCAAGCATAAAGGATACTTTATTGCGCAGACGGACGGCATACATATCAATGAATTTGCGTACTGCCTCATTGTAAGGCATTTCTATGATAGAGGGAATACGTGACAGACGATCCATATAGATGGAATCACTTACAACAGGGTTGGTAGAGGCCATTGTGCAGTTCTCTCCCAATGTGATGTGATTCTTAGATTGCCAGTCCCAGTAAAGACTGTCCATTTCTGACTGCATACTTTCAGGAACATCAATAATTTCTTCTTTTCCTGTAGTTTGCGAGTGAACGGTAATACTTTGGGTTTGTGCGCTTATTCCCGTTGTTCCTATAAATGTAAATAAACCAATTAAAAAGTTTTTCATGCGATTAAAATTTGAAGCTGCATTGCAGGCCTATTGTATTAGGTATCCTGCTCCGGCCGTCATTAAAAATAACAGGTTGTATTTGAAGACCTAAGTCTTTGGATATGTCAAAATCAGATAGTTCGGCATCCACGTATGCGTCTATGACAGACAGTATATATACACCGATAAAACAGAATATGCTTAAATCCCGATTTCGGCGATAGAAATCTTTTCGTTTTTTAAAGGTGTCCTCCATACCTTCCGCGCTCATGCCATGAGGCAGGAAGTCTTCGTAGCTTTTGGTATCAGGGTCATCGTCCATAATATCCAGATAGGCTTGAGAATAGTCCTTGTACATTCTGTTGTTCCAGGTCAGCGCATATGCACATCCCACAAAACCACCATATACTATCGGCAGTTTCCAATATTTACGGTTGTATATCTGTCCTCCGCCGGGAATTACCAACGCCAGCCAGATGGCACGGTTGGAGTTCGGGATAAACCGGGGTTTTGTTTCGGCAGCCATTGCTTTCTGTATGGAATCATTTTTACGGACTAAAGCGGCAGTATCAACAGGTGCTTCCATATTTTCTATCTTTTGCCGTTCTTCCAGCAGTTTCAGGCTGTCAATGACAAGTGAATCTTTGACTTGTATAATAGAATCTGTCTTTATACCCATACGGCGGTTGCGTGCCTTTTGGGCGTGAACATTCATGCTTCCAGCCATCATAAGGCATAAAAGCAGGAATGTAAACAGTTTATATGTGGATGTTCTTCTTTTCAATGTAGTAATAACGCTTTATTCTTTCTTTTTCAGTGAATCCAGTATTTCCATGATTCGTTCCAAGTCCTCTTCGTTGTTGAACGGAATACTGATCTTGCCTTTTCCTTTGGCTGTACATGATAGCTGTACTTTCGAACCGAAGAATCCGCAGAGGTGGCTTTACAGCAAAGTGTATTCCTCGGATAATTTGGAGCCTTTCGGTTTGATCTTCTTCCCACCGCTGTCCACTGTCTCGCCACTGCTCAGTGCCTTGACAATTTCTTCCACTTTACGGACAGAATAGCCTTGTGACTGTATTTCATTAAAGATACGTATTTGGGTCTTAGGATCATCTAAGGACAATAAGGCACGGGCGTGTCCCATGTCTATTTCGCGGTTTTTCAATGCTACTTGAATCTGGGCCGGAAGTTTCAGCAGGCGCAGATAATTGGCGATAGTGGTACGTTTTTTCCCTACACGTTCGCTCAGCCGTTCCTGTGTCAATGCATATTGTTCCAATAAATGTTGATAAGCCAGTGCAATCTCCAATGAATTCAAATCTTCACGCTGAATATTTTCAATCAACGCCATTTCCATTACATTCTCGTCATCGGCTGTGCGGATGTATGCCGGAATAGATTTAAGTCCTGCCTGTATGGAGGCACGGTAACGACGTTCTCCGGCTATGATCTGGTAAGAGTCTTCACTCAGTTGACGCAACGTAATGGGTTGGATGATACCAATTTCGGCAATAGAGTCGGCCAACTCCTGTAACGCCACCGGATCAAATTCACGACGCGGTTGGTTAGGGTTGACGGATATTTTGCTCAGTTCTATCTCGTTGATAGAAGATGAGCCGGCTGTCTTTACTTCTTCAGTCGAGATCAGTGCGTCAAGCCCGCGTCCTAAAGCAAATTTCTTCTGTACTGCCATTGTTTACTTACTGTTACGTGTTATAATTTCTTGTGCCAATGCCAAATGATTCTTGGCTCCGGTAGAGTCGGCATCATACAATATTGCAGGAATGCCGTGGCTGGGAGCTTCGCTCAGTTTGACGTTACGCTGTATAATTGTCTTGAATACCAATTCTTGAAAATGGCGTTTCACTTCATCATAAATCTGGTTGGCCAGACGCAGACGTGAATCGAACATTGTCAGCAGGAAGCCTTCTATTTCCAGTGAAGGATTCAGTTTCGATTTAATAATCTTAATGGTATTCAGCAATTTGCTGATGCCCTCTAATGCAAAATATTCGCATTGAACAGGGATAATCACTGAATCGGCTGCTGTCAGCGCATTGATTGTTATCAAGCCTAACGACGGGGAGCAGTCTATCAGGATATAGTCATATTCGTCCCGCATGGGGGCTAATACTTTTTTCATGATCTTCTCGCGGTCTTCCAGGTTCAGCATTTCTATTTCTGCGCCAACCAGGTCGATGTGTGAAGAAACAATGTCGAGTCCGTCAATGTCGGTGGTATAAATTGCTTCCCGTATATCGGCTTCGTTGATAATACATTCATAGATAGAGCATTCTACCTCTTTGATGTTCACACCCAATCCTGATGATGCGTTGGCCTGAGGGTCTGCATCAATAACCAGCACCTTTTTCTCCAGTGTTGCCAGAGAAGCTGCGAGGTTAATCGTTGTGGTAGTTTTACCTACGCCACCTTTTTGATTGGCTAAAGCAATAATTTTTCCCATATTAATCAGTTTTTCTCGCTGCGAAGTAACAAATAATAGGTGATTGCACCTATAAAAAACGGCAGACATTAGCAAAACTGTTGATAACTCATTGGTTTTGTTAATAACTCAACGGCGGCAAAGATAGAAATTTTCATTCAACTCTATTCTATTTTTAGCACTGGGTTGTAGAACATTAAGATAATTTTCTTTTCCGGTGAGGGGTAGTTCCGGCAAAGAGTTGTATCTTTACGCTCCGAGAAAAAGAGTGGAAAAATATGAAGAAAGAAAAACCGTTGATATTGCTGTCAAAATGATGAACGGCGTGGAAAGCTAAGGGATTGAATGAATTGATACGCGGGTTGCGTGGAATGGGTGAGATAATCGTAATGGCACCGGACGGTCCTCGTTCGGGAGCTTCGGGGGCGATCACTTCCGAGCATCCTGTGAAGTATTACAAGGTACGTGAAGAGGAGGATTTGACTGTGTATAAATGTACGGGCACACCGGTAGATTGTGTGAAACTGGCATTGCATACGGTGGTTCCCCGTCGTCCTGATGTGGTGATAGGTGGAATAAAACCCACGGTGATAATTCTTCAGTGAATGTGCATTATTCCGGTACGATGGGGGTAGTGATTGAAGGGTGTCTGAAGGGGATCTCTTCTATCGGATATTCATTATGTAATCATTTTTGCGGATGCTGATTTCTCTTCATCG
>ENA-OQAB01001536-OQAB01001536.1-human-gut-metagenome-genome-assembly--contig:-NODE-1536-length-10859-cov-2.762113_pt1 | contig 10859 bp, 14 predicted proteins | sample MGYA00242490_ERZ504517 | MGnify/ENA primary metagenome ERZ504517 (study PRJEB26092, sample SAMD00036298) | human gut metagenome | host: Homo sapiens | study: EMG produced TPA metagenomics assembly of... | reverse complement strand
GATGTGCTGTATCATTCACGGCGATCAGAATGCGTCTGTCGCTTTACATTTTTCAAAAGCACTCTATAATAAAGCCATCGGCCGCACAGCTTTTACAGAATGTTTTGTATTGTGCCTATATTTTAGCAATTCCGTTCACATTCCACAATGACAGCATCGTGTGCCGCATCCATCAGATTGTATCATATTCGCACATTGCGGAAAAGGAGACTCTTTCATGAAACCGGATTCCACCAGCTATGAGAATATTTTGGAGGTTGAAAACTGGGGCAGTCAGCTCTCTACCTTCTACAAGATCATGTCCCCGGTGCAGATCACGCTGGAGTCCTGTACCGGTCTGGGAGAAACCGACCAATACAGCATTCAGATGTTCTCACCGAATGGCTGCTGGCTGCATGAAAACTCTATGGATGCTTTATTCCGTGCCCTCAGCTCCCGTCCGCTGCACCGCCACGATTATTTTGAACTGATGCTGGTGTTGGAAGGGGAGGTCATCCAACAGATCGAGGAAAAAGAATACCCCTACCGTGCCGGAACCTGTTGTCTGGTAAACCGCAGCATCCTCCATAACGAACGCTTCATTGGCCCCGCCAAACTCTGTTTTCTTGGTCTGTCTGTGGATTTTGTCCGCAGCCTGACGGAATCTGCATCCCTGCAATTATTTGAAGCCGAGCGCCATCTGCCGGAAAATCCCGTTTTGCAGTTCATGCTGGCAAATCTGGGACAAGACCTCCGAAAGGAATATCAGGACCTTTTCCCCACACCGGAAAACACCGATAGTGTTCAAACCCTGGCAACGCTCATCGCCCGCATGACCCACATCCTGCACGACCCCAGTGCCGCCGCCACCTATTATTTGAAGGGCGCACTTTGCGAACTGTTCGATTTTCTGTCGTCCGGGTTCTATGTCACCCCGGTGCACCTGAGCAGCAGCCCCGAAAGCCTGCTCTTTCTGCGTATCAGCCGTTTGCTGGAAGATACAGATGGTCGGTTGCCTCGCAGTGAACTGGCACGGCTTTTGAATTACAATGGCAGCTACCTCAATTCCATCGTCCAGCGCCGCACCGGTCTGTGTCTTTTCGATTACGGCATGACCTTCTGTTTCCAGAAGGCTGAACGGCTGCTGCGGGAAACAACACTTTCCGTCAGTGAGATCGCCCTACAACTCAAATTTACCAACCGCACCCACTTCTACGAACTGTTCCGGCAAAAGTACGGCATGACCCCGCAACAATGGCGCAAGATGCAGAAAAGCGCAGAGCACTCTGAATAAGGTGCTCTGCGCTTTTTCTCTTAATCTTCTAGCCCATGGCTCCCGGTTACGTTTTTTCAAGTATTCTTCTAGATTGCCGTTCAGAATCAAATCGGCATAATCAAGTGGGTCATTATAAATGAGGTAGTCCAACTCTGACCTCTGTGCCATGGTAACATCCAACGCATCCTCGACCCCAGTGCAGTCAATGGAGATCATTCTCCCATCCTGGAGCAGCAGTTCCACGCACCCGGTGTCCATGTTGAATTTGCAGGCTCTTGCATCGTACTTCATGTTTGTGTCCTTTCTGCCTTACGGCACCTTTACAGTTGTGACTTTTGTTATACGGTTCTTCTGATAAGGTTTTGGACACACAGCCATCGGGAAGGAGCCTTCATCTTGCTTTCCGAAGAAAACAAAAAATCCGAACCCTTCTCCTATCGAGAAAAGGTTCGGATTTTCATTGTTTGGTGCGATGGAAGGGACTCGAACCCCCGGCCTACTGATTCGTAGCGCACGCCGGGCGATTCCCTCAATTTTTGGAAGTTACGTTTTGACGTTATTTTTGTACGATGTTTCGCAGATTTTGAACTTGGAGTTTCTGCACCCTTTGTCCGATTTTGCAACGATTTGCACCCTTTGCACGTTTTGAAAACCGTGCAAAAACCGTGCAGAAACCGTGCACTTACTCCCAGACAAACTAAAAATCACCTTTATCCGACAACGGCTTGACGGCATTGGTTCGAGTGACCGCACACCAAAAATCAAGTCTTGGAGGATACTATTATGACAAAATTGCATACCTGCCGCTACAACATGGACACCAACCGGGTGGAAGCCCGGTTCGCAGATGGCTCTGCTGTTGCCATCGACTGCATCGCCGTCGAGGACGAATACGGCGATACCCCTGCACAGCGGGCAGAGCTGGACTGGCTGCTGTACAACAAGCCATTGGAGTATGCACAGATAGTGCTGAGAGGGGAGATGGAGCACTACCTGTCGCTGGGATGTGACCATGGCAGGCTGGAGGACTGAGCCGCAGAAAACGCGCGGCAAAATCGCTAATCGCACGGTACGCGTTTTTCTCGCCACCTCTTGTCAGGCTGCATTGCACGGCGTGCATTCCAGCGTGCGATTCCACTTTTCAAAAATTCAATCGTATTACAGTTTATTTTTGCAAATCCCCACTTTCATGTCGCACCTTTCCACGCATGAGGAATGCACGCCCGTGCGATTTTGGTTCGCAGTTTATTCGCGGTCAGCTGGATTTATTCTCGCTTCGTTCGCGCGATTACGCGTTTTCAGCGTAAATTCAGCGCAAACCATGCCAAGTCAGCGTATTTTCAGCGTAAATCCCGGAAAGTCAGCGTAAATAACCATTTACCATATATAATGATGCCCGCCCATCTGTGGAAAAGCCAGAGTGGGCGGGCATTCTGCATTTTCAGACCGACTGGAACCCTTTGCCGATGATCTCGCTGGAGTTAACGATGGTCAAAAAGCCTCCGGATCCTCCCGGCGCAGGAAATCCCGCAGTAGCCCTGCCTGCCGCCGGGTCAGCGCCACCATGATCATGGTGCGGGGCTCGCCGGTGTACACGCCGGTGGCGTCCTGCTGGGTCGCTGTGCGCCCCAGTGTTTCCGTAACGAAACGCCGGATGGGCTCCGGCCTTGAGGTGATGACCGTACACACCTTGCGGAGGTTCAGGCTCTCGATGGCGGTATCCACGATGGTGCTGCGCCCGATGAGCCCCAGCACGCAGTACATCCCGGTCTGCGGGCCGTAAATGCAAGCCGCAAACAGCACCGTGCCGATATCGCTGAGCAGAATAGCCCTGCCGATCTCCACCTTGATGTACTTGTGTAAGATCATCGCCACGATCTCGGTTCCGCCGGTGGATGCCCCGATGTTGAACACAATGCCGCTGGCAAGGGCCGGCAGCGCCACCGCAAAGCACAGCTCCAGCAGAGTGTCATCCGTTAAAGGCCGGGACATGGGAAACAGCTTTTCGAACATACTGGAATAAAAGCTGAGCATGAAGGAAGAATACAGCGTCCAACCCATGGTCTTTATGCCCAGAAAGACGCAGCCCAGTACATCCAACACTGCATTGGTGATCCACATAAAGGTGCTGACGCTCAACGCCGGAAAGCAGGTGGCAAGAACGATGGAAAGGCCAATGGTGCCGCCAAATACAAAGTGGTTGGGCGCACAGTAAAAGTTCAGTGCCGCTGCGCAAATGATCAGACTCAGATTCAGCAGCAGAAAAAAGCGTGCGCCGCTCCACAGCTGTGCCGGGGTCAGGTTTTTGCGCAGACCGTTCTTGATCGCTTCCATCTCAGTCCAGATGCTCCTTTACATCCATCAGCCGGGTGATGATGCAGTCTGCGGCGGACTGGTCCAGCGGCTCGCCGTGGCGGGGCTTCAGTGCCAGCACCTTCAGGCCTGCCGCCTTTGCGGAGGCGATGCCCGTGGGAGAATCCTCCACCGCAATGGCCTTGTCTGCCGTCAGCCCAAGTGCCTTCAGCGCCTTGAGATAGATGTCTGGTGCAGGCTTATGGGCGGCGCAGTCCTCGCCGCTGAAAGCAAAATCCACCATTGCTTTCAGCCCGCCCTCCGTGAGCATCTTCATGATATCCGGTGCTGCGCTGGAGGACGCCACCGCCACCTTCAGCCCACGGCTGCGCAGCAGATTCATCAGCGGCTCTGCCTGCGGGTCGGTGAGCTTGTCGTAGGGGGGTGGGGGCGAACCTTGCGGTACTCCCGGTAAGCCATCAGCATCTCCTGACGGCGCACAGGGTCGTTGGGAACAAGCGCTTCCCAGATGGCTTTTTCGTTGGAGCCGATGAAGTTGCCCTCCGGGATAGCGATCCCGTTTTCCAGCAGAAAGTTTTTACGGCGGTTCTCGTAGTAGTATTCTGTATCCGCCAGCACCCCATCCATATCAAAAATCACTGCTTCAATCATTCTTCATTTCCCTCTTCATCAAAAAAGGGGGGAGGGGCAAGCCCCTCCCCCAAGCATGGGTCTATGGATCCCGGATGACCGCTTAGTACTCCAGCTTCCACATATAGCGGCGCAGGGTCAGCGGATGCTGACGGACGTAGGACAGCTCCTCAGCATAGACACGGAAGACAGCGGTGTGCATCAGCGGGTTGAAGTAGGTGATGACGCTGCTGTCCACAGCATTGCCCAGACCGTAATCCTTTGCATCCACCACGGTGGTCAGAGCATCGAAGCGGTGCAGGAAGGTCAGTGCGCGGGCATCCACGGGACGGGTCTTGCCGTCGTTCATCAGCAGGATGAAGGGCACGTCCTTGTCCACGATCTCGAAGGGGCCGTGGAAGAACTCGCCGCTGTGGAAGGAGCCGGAGTTGACCCACTGCATCTCCATCATCAGGCAGATGGAGGTGGAGTAAGCGACCTCCATGGAAGCGCCGCTGGACATGACGTAAACGACGGGAGCGTCTTTGTACTTCTCAGCGAACTCCTTGGCAGACTTGCGGGCAGAGTTGGCAGCGTTCTCGGCAGCCTCGAACACGTTGGTCAGGCCCTCGATCATCTTGTCGTACTTGTCGAAGCCTTCCACCTGCTGCAAGATCTCCACAGCCAGTGCCAGAACGTAGCCCATCTTTTCCAGCTTGGCGGCGTAGTTTGCCTCAAAGCCGTGGACGATGGTGTAGTCAGCTTCCTTGGTCAGGGCAGAACCGGCAGCGTGGGTAACGCTGACAACGGTTGCACCGGCGGCCTTTGCCACGCTGTTGGCCTTGACGGTCTCAGGGGTGCTGCCGCCCAGAGAAGCGGTGATGACCACGGTGGTGTCGCCCAGCCAATCGGGGGTATCGTAGTTGAACTCGTTGGCGGTGTAGTGTGCCACACGAAGCTTCTTGCTGCAGTTTGCCAGGAAGTACTTTGCGGGGTACAGCTCTGCCTTGGAAGCGCCGCAGCCAACAAAGGCCACGTTCTCCACGTTGTGCTTTGCCACGATGTCTGCCACGATGGACTTGACGTTTGCCAGATCAATGTTATACATAATGCAATCCTCCAAATTATTTTTCTTTTTGTTCTGATGAATCACAAATTACAGGCGTACGGATATCTATGTAAGCCGGAAACCCGGTTACACCAACAGACCAAGGGCGTTGATGGCAACACCGCCCACGATGCAGATGCCCAGCAGCCAGCCGGTCTTGACCTTTTTGCGGATCAGGGTGTACATCAGCATCACGATGCCAAGGTTCAGAAGGTTCGGCAGAATGCTGTTCAGCACATCCTGCAGCACCAGACCGGTGCTTGCGAAGGTGATGGGGGTGGTTAGACCCACCATGCTTGCCACCATGGCACCAATGACCATCAGGCCTACGATGCCGCAGACGTACATCAGCTTGTCCATCATGCCGCCGTTGAGCTTGGTCAGGTACTTGCTGCCCATGGTGTAGCCCAGCTTACCGGCAAACCATGTGACCAGCACCGTGGGGACGATGGAGATGATCATGGCCAGAATGGGACCCAGAACGCTGCCCTGCTGTGCCAGAGAGATACCCAGACCAAATGCAATCAGGCGGACAGTGCCCTGGAAGAAGGAGTCGCCCACACCGGACAGGGGGCCCATCAGCGAGGTCTTGACGGCGTTGATGGTCTCCGGGTTGAAGTTCTCACGGTCGGCGGCGTACTGCTCCTCCATGGAGGCAGCCAGACCCAGCGTAAAGGCACTGGTCTGAGGGGTGCAGTTGTAGAACGCCATCTCACGCTCGTAGGCTTCCTTTTTTGTGTGCCAGCTGCTCGGGGTCGTTCTCGTTGGGGTACAGCTCGTCCAGCGTGGGAGCGATGCCGTACAAAAAGCCCATGTTCATCTGACGTTCGTAGTTCCAGGAGGCCTGAATGTTCAGGGAGCGCCACATGAACTGGAAGTATTTCTTGAAGTCGCTGCGCTTTGCAGTCTTGGTTGCGTTGCTCATTTCAGCTTCCTCCTATCAAAGATCATCGTCATCTTCCAGCGGGTCGTAGTCCGGGTTGGCAGCAGCTGCACCGGCAGCGGCTGCGGCAGGTGCGCCCTTGCCATACTTCAGACCGGTCAGAATCACAGCCAGAATTGCGGCGAAGATCGCCACAGCGGTGACATCCAGACCCAGATAGCCTACAAAGAAGAAGCCCAGCAGGAAGTAAACGGTCAGATCACGGTTGAGCATGGTGGACAGCAGCAGGGCAATACCGTAAGCGGTAAGGAACTTACTGCCGAGGTTCAGGCCATCGGTCAGCCATGCGGGGATGAAAGCCACGATCTTCTGCACCAGATCCGTGCCGAAGTAGACGGACAGGAAGATGGGGATGAAGTACATCAGGCTGTACAGCAGTGTGCCCCAGACGATGTGCATGCTCCATGCCTTGCGGAACTTGCCTTCTGCAATGGCGTGGTCGGCAACGTGGGTCAGGTTGGACAGGATGGTGCGCATCAGCACGCCCAGCATCTGGCCCAGAACAGCGATGGGGATGGCCAGCGCCAGTGCAGTCTCGGCAGAAGCATCGGTCAGGATGGCAAAAGCTGCGCGATGATGGCAGCCATGTTCATGTCCGGGGGTGCTGCTGCGCCGATGTTCACGATGCCAAGGCTCATCAGCTCGATGGATGCGCCAAGGGTCAGTCCGGTCTGCAGATCACCCAGCAGCGCACCGACGATGGTGCAGGTGATAAGCGGACGCTCGAAGTTCATGCGGCCCAGAATGCGCGAGTCCAGAATACAGAACACGCCAACCAGACCCAGAAGCAGTGCGGTAACAAACATGGGTCAATTCCTCCTTCTTATCTCCTTACGATCAGATGTGATCGATGGGTACTACCTTAAAGGTGGGGGTCTGCTGGCTGTAGATCTTAATGCCCATATCCAGCAGCTTCTGGGTGTCGGCCTGCTCCTCCGGGGTCAGGAATACCGACTGGTCAAAGGCCACGGAGCCGGGCTTATTTGCCACAGCACCGTAGTTGATCTCTTTGATCTTGGGGTATGCCTGGCAGAACTTGAGCAGCGCAGCGGTGTTGCCGAAGATCATCATGATCTTCTCGTCCAGCTGCTCCACCTTGGGCATCTTGGCGATGGCTTTGTCCACCGTGAAGATGTTCACCCGGACACCGGCGGGCTTGCTCAGCAGCAGGGCGGACTTTTTCATCTCGTCGTTGGCGGCGTCATCGTCCACCACGATGATACGCTGTACGCCCACATGGCCGGTCCACGAGAACACCACCTGACCGTGCAGCAGGCGGTAGTCCAGACGTACTAATTTGATCATAGGTCATCCTCCTCATCTTGGGCTGCGTTTTTCAGCAGCAGGTTGCAATCAATGATCTGCGCCTTGGCATCTGCAATGCACTCGGCCAGTTCGTCCTGTGTCAGGGCTTCGTCGTTGGAAGCAAGGGTCAGCACCAGAGAAGCGTTCATGCCGCAGATCAGGTGCACCGCCGGATACTCCGGCAGCAGAGTCAGCATCTCGTTGTTCACGCTGCCGCCCATCACATCGGTCACGATGTACACAGCATCCTCTGCTGCAAAGCCATCCAGCAACCGACGTGCCGCCACCGTGATAGGCTCGGTCTCATCCCGCAGGGTAGCAAGGGCATAAAGGTTCGGCAACTCACCAAGGATCATCTGCACGGTGTCCTTCATTCCGGCGGACAGCCCTCCGTGCGAAGCAAGAATGATTCGGTTCATACGCATCCACGACCTTTCCTGTGTTTCCTTCATCTCTTCGGCGTCTGTATCATCTTATTCGTTATAGACGTCATGATCATCATGTACATAATACCACATTTTGCACAGACGTCAAGAGGTTTTTCTAAAAAAATCTTTACTTTGGTAAAGTGCACAAAGCATCTCCCCTATATTTTAGCAGTTTCACCAACAATTCTCCTTGGAACGACAAAAAGAGCGTCTTTTCCGGGTGGAAAAGACGCTCTTGGGGGGACAGAATGCTGCCCTCAAAACTCAAACATATACCGGCTTCCAATGTAATACTGCCGCCCGATGCACAGCGGGTGGTCATATTGGTCATGGAAGTAGGCGTTCAGATACAGCAGCGGCTCGCCCAGCGAAAGGTTGAGCAGCTGTGCCTGTTCTGCCGAAGCCCGTACCGCCTCGATACGCTGGCAGGAGGTCGTTGCAGGGCGCAGCCCGGAGATGCGCTCAATGGTGTCAAACATGGAAACATCATTGAGATTCTCGCTCATCAGGCTCTTGTAGGGCTCGTAGGGCAGGAAGAGATTTTCCAGAAACACCGGCTGACCATCGGCGGTGCGCAGACGCTGGATATAGATGAGCAAGGCTTCCGGGCCTACATGGAAGAAGGCTTCCTCATCCTTACGCACCGGCACGATCTGACGGTTCAGCAGCCGGGCGCCCGGCACCATGCCGTACTCTTTGCAGGTCTCCGTAAAGCTGGCAGTTCCTCTGCCGCTGGCAAACTTACGATGGATGCGGGGCTTGCTGACAAAGGTGCCCCGCCCCTGCATTTTGACCAGATACCCTTCGGCGCACAGCTCTTCCACGGCACGGCGCACCGTGATGCGGCTGACCGAGTACTCTGCACTCAGCTCCGGCTCCGGGGGGATCTTCTCGTTGGTTTTGTACTTGCCGCTCTCGATCGCGGCACGAATGTCATCCTTTACCTGCTGGTAAAGCGGGACGACAGCACTATCATTGATTGCCATGGAATACCTCACCCTCAAATTGAGTATATCGTTATAAACATTATATTCATCTTATGGCTATGATAGTGCATATTCTGCGAATTGTCAAGTAAAACTTGCAGTCAATTTTTTGTGCGAGGTGACGGATGCGCCCCGTGCTGCACAGGGCACCCCATTTTCCAGTGCCCTGCCGGGAAGAATCCAAAGAGCGGCGGAACGCTCGTTGGCACACGACTTTGCTTGCAAAGTCTAGTGTGTTACACCTTGGTTCCGGCTGATGCGGAAAAGGGGCTGCGAAAGGCTCCGGCAAGCACCTGTTCTGTGGCAGAAGGATGCGCGGATGGGCGTGGCAGTTGACGGTCTCTGCCCACCCAGCGCAGGCTTTCAGAGGAACCAATGGTGTACGTTCTCCCGTCCTGCCGCAGCAGCGTTTTTCCCCTATAAGCCGCAAGGTAAATAATCAACGTCTGTGCTTTCCCCGGTTGCCTGCAAGTGTCCCCGGTTTCAGCATTGCCGTTTTATAAAGGATCTTCTTTATCAGCTTTCTTTCATCCTCTGTCAGCTTATCGTAGTTGATGCCGATTGCCTTCAATGCCGTTCGGATCTTCTTTTCATCCGCAGACCCTTCATGTTTCTGTGCATCCTCCAGTTCCTTCATCAGGTTATCGATCATTGAACCATCCGAAGTGGTCTTGTCCTTGCGGTGTTCCGTCTTGATGTTCTTCAGGATGGCCACCAACTCATCGTACAAGACCCGGCCAAAGTACTCATCTTCATCGATCTGCCCCAGCTTCAAGGTGCTCATGTACAAATCGTTTTCATCTGCTGCATACTTCTTTTTCAGCATTTGCCGGGTCGCTTCCAGACCAGCATTGAGGTTTTGAATGTTTGCGCTGACATATCCGTCCACATAGATTTCCAGATCGGTCATGAACCTCTGAAAATTCTCATGCACGATCAGCTCACACAGCAGCCGATGATTGAATTTTCCATTCCTTAATACGTCCACTGCGCCATCGCTCAGATGCAAGTCCGAAAGGACTGCATCTGGGCGTTTTTTGTTTTCCGTCACCCCCAGCAGGTAGTCCGTGGTCACGCCATAGAACTCAGCCAGCGTTGTCACCGCATAAATGCTGAGGTCGGTTCACATCGTCGCTCTCATATTTCGACAGTGCCGATTGACAGACCCGTCTGCTCTGCCAGCGTTTCCAGCTTCAGATCCGCTCCACACGCAGGTCTTTGAGCCGTTCTCCCAGTGTCAGCTTGATGTTCATGGTCGCACCTCCGAGTTTTTTGCACAGTATACCACTTCCAGCGGTTCCTGTCCATAAGCGTGGAATTTTGCAGTTTCTGCACCTGTTTTCCGACATTATGGATATACGGCACAGCGGCCATCATGGTGCTATCCCTATAGACAGAAAGAAAACATATTAACTCCCCAGCAGCGAACATATTAAGGGCTTCCCGCGAAAAGCCCCTCTGAAATATCTTTCATAACAGAACCTTGAGAACAGAATGACCGTCCGAACTGCCCAGACCGCCAAGACCTCCCATCGGGGGAGCGAGCGCCCTGCATGGGGCCGACACAGAGTCCAAAAAGATTTCCTGTCGGAAGGCAGCAAGGGAGACCGGCTTCACCGAAGTTCCCACTTGGGGAACACCGGTGACTTTGAACGTGGCAGGGATCAAATTGATCCGTGCCAGAGCCTTTGAGCAAAGGAGAAATTTTGAGTTTATATCAAAAGATCAAGTCCGCCATCACCGTTCGGCAGGTGGGAGAGATGTACGGCATGGAGCCCGACCGCCATGGCATGGTTTGCTGTCCGTTCCATTCCGACAGCGACCCCCAGCATGAAGCTGAACGACACCTATTATTATTGCTTTGGCTGTGGAGCCAACGGCGATGCCATCGACCTCACCGCCAAGCTGTTCG
>ENA-OQAB01001535-OQAB01001535.1-human-gut-metagenome-genome-assembly--contig:-NODE-1535-length-10869-cov-2.566840_pt1 | contig 10869 bp, 9 predicted proteins | sample MGYA00242490_ERZ504517 | MGnify/ENA primary metagenome ERZ504517 (study PRJEB26092, sample SAMD00036298) | human gut metagenome | host: Homo sapiens | study: EMG produced TPA metagenomics assembly of... | reverse complement strand
AGTACCCAATGTATTAAACGCTGGAGCGCCGCCCCCGAGCTTGACGGGGCTTTGGAATTCGGTAAATATGCGTCAGCTCATGGTGTGTTGGTTTCACTAGCCCACACCACAGCCGATTATCTCCAAGTGAAAAAAGCATACGAAGCCGGATTCACCCATGCTACCCACTTCTACAATGCCATGACTTCCGTCCATAAAGACCGTGAGTATAAACATGAAGGAACAGTAGAAGGTATTTATCTCATGAAAGATATGACCGTTGAAGTTGTAGCCGATGGTATCCACGTACCGCCGGCAATCTTAAAGTTGGTATATCAAATCAAAGGGGTAGAACGTACGTCCTTAATCACGGACGCAATGGCCGCCGCCCCTTGCGATAACGGTACGGAACATTTTCCGGACTCCCGGGTAATTATCGAGGAAGGCGTATGTAAATTAGCCGATCGCTCAGCTATCGCGGGAAGTATAGCTACCGGAATCCGTTTGATCCGTACCCTAGTCGAGAAAGCGGAAATTCCATTGCACGACGCTGTTCGTATGGCTTCCGAAAGCCCAGCCCGCCTAATGGGTCTTTTAGACCGTAAAGGAACATTGGAGAAAGGAAAGGATGCCGATATCATCATTTTCAACAACGATATAGAGATTCAAGAGACCTTCATCGAAGGTAAACGGCTCTCCAAAGAATAAGAAATCCAATAAACAATGACTTCTCCTATCTTGTTTTTAGATAAATAAGGGCATGAATGTATATGGAAAACGTAAAAGAACATTACTGGAGATACTCATTGATCACCATTATATTAGGACTAGGGGTAATTCTATTTTTTAAGATTACCCCGTTTCTTGGAGGTATACTTGGAGCATTCACCATCTATATATTACTGCGTGGACAGATGTTCCATCTGACAGAAAAGCTAAATATGAGACCGGCTTTTGCAGCTTTACTGTTACTGGGGGAAACAATCTTATGTTTCTTAATCCCAATCACATTGGCGATCTGGTTGGTAATCAACAAAACTCAAAATATTAATTTAGACCCGACTGTACTGCTAAATACAGGCCAACATATAGCGGATCTAGTTCAGGAAAAGACCGGGTTTGATGTACTGGATAGAGGAAACTTATTAAAAGTGGCCTCTATACTCCCACAAATCGGACAGTTTTTAGTGGGTAGCATAAGCAGTTTCGCCGTAAATGTCGTCGTCTTGATTTTCATTCTGTACTTCATGTTGATAGGCGGAAGAAAAATGGAAAACTATCTATACACCTTATTCCCCTTCAGTGATCAAAACAAGGATGAGGTACTCAACGAGATCAATATGATCGTAAAATCAAACGCCATAGGTATCCCTCTTTTGGCGGTTATACAAGGTATCGTAGCGGTGATCGGTTACTTTATCTTTCAGACTCCCGATCCGCTGTTATTTGGGTTTCTCACTTGTATCGCTACGATCATTCCCATTGTAGGGACCGCATTGGTCTGGGTTCCGTTGGCGGCTTATATGGCTTTAAACGGAGATTGGGTACATGCCTTGGGATTGGCTATTTATGCCTTGCTTGTCATTACGAACGTCGATAATCTGATTCGTTTTATCCTACAAAAGAAGTTGGCGGATATACATCCGTTAATCACCGTCTTCGGAGTCGTAATCGGGTTGTCCTTATTCGGATTTATGGGGATCATCTTCGGGCCGTTGTTATTATCCTTATTCCTTCTTTGTATAGATATCTTCAAGAAGAGCTATTTGGATAAATAAAGAGTATCTACAGGACAGGGTATCTTAAAAAGTCATACCTTTACACTACATTTTGAGTAAAATGAATTAATATGTCACGTAGAACAGTAAACAATTGGAAGCCTATCAAGGGGCAACCTCTCACCGAATTAGACAAGAAAATCCTATATATCCAAAATAAAGGACATTTAGTACCCACCCGCAAGCTTATCAAGACTCCAGAGCAGATTGAAGGCATCCGCAGAAGTAGCGTGATCAATACAGGGGTGCTGGACTTAATCCAGAAGGAGATTAAAGAAGGTATGTCTACAGCTGTTATCGATAAATTGGTGTATGATTATACGGTAGGGCATGGAGCGATTCCAGCCCCCTTAAACTATGAGGGGTTCCCTAAAAGTGTATGTACCTCTATCAACGAGGTCGTTTGTCACGGTATTCCCAGTGAGAAGGAGATCCTAAGAGACGGTGATATTATTAATGTGGATGTCTCAACGATTTTAGATGGTTATTATTCGGATGCGTCCCGCATGTTCATGATCGGGAACGTATCTCCGGAAAAGCAGAAATTGGTACAGGTCGCCAAGGAATGTCTGGAGATCGGTATGAAAGCGGCGAAGCCGTTCGGATTCGTCGGTGATATAGGCAACGCTATTCAAAAGCATGCGGAGAAAAACGGATTCTCTGTCGTACGGGATTTATGCGGACATGGCGTCGGTCTGGAATTCCATGAGGAACCGGAAGTTTGTCATTTCGGACGAAAAGGAACTGGGATGCTTTTAGTTCCGGGTATGGTCTTTACGATCGAGCCTATGATTAACATGGGTACTTGGAAAGTATTTATCGACGAGGAAGACGGTTGGACGGTCATCACCGAGGATGAACTACCCTCCGCCCAATGGGAACATACCTTCTTGATGACAGAGACAGGATTGGAAATTCTTACCTATTAATATCTAATGCAATTAACGCTTCCGGGCCTTTTCCCGGGCTACCTTTTCCTTTTTCCCGCAAGGCTTCCTTGCGGGCTTTTTCCTTCTCTTTCAATTTTTGCTTGTATAAGCGTTCCTTCTCCTTGCGCTCTTTTTCCTTCTGTTTCAAGCGTTGCTTATAAGCACGTTCTTTTTCCTTACGAAGGTCCTCACGAGCTTTCAGTTTCGCCTTACGATCCGCTTCCGCTTGTTTCAGCTTAGCCTTGCGATCAGCTTCCAACTGTTTCTCTCGATCAGCCTTCGCTTTCAACAGGGCACGTTTCTTTCCTCCGCTTGCTTCTTGAGAAGTTCTTCCTGTTCTTTCGCTTTCTGCTCACGTAATTCCTTATCCGCCTTTTTGCTGAGCCTCGAAAGCCTTACGAGCCTCTTCCTTGCGGGCTTCTTCTTCCGCAGCTTCCCGTTTACGGATCTCTTGGATTTCTTTCAAGGTCATGCCTCGATCCTCAACCGCCGGCTGAACAACAGGAACCGTATCCTTACGAAGGGTATCGACAGGCTGGATCTCCGGTTTGTCAAACGCAGGGACCTCAATCGTATCCGGGACGACTGGTATAGCGGGCTGTCGAACAGGCTCTTGAACAGGCCGTTGTTCCTCCTCCGGCTCTGTAACAGGTTGTTTTTCCGGTTCAACTTCTGGTTTCAATTCATCTGCCTCTTCCGGCACTTCGGCTTCTTCCTCCGTGATCATTTCATCTTCAGTCGCCTTCTCCTCCTTAGCGGCTTCCATACGGGCTTTCCAACGGCCTGCCAGATCCGGTAATTCCTCACCGAAGCTCTCATCGAAGAAGGTGATATATTCATCCAAGGTCTTGCCACGCATCAAGGTCTCGTAATTATCATCAGAGATCGGTAACACGGCAACCGCTTTTATTCAAAACCGTAGCATAGCCATCCTTACCGTATATCATCTTATAATATTGGATAATCTCGTCAAAACTAATAATCCTTTAATCGCCAGCATACTGATCGGACCAGCCTGCTCCAAAGCCAAATCAAACTCTTTCACCATGAAGTTTCGCGAAGTTATAAGCGGCGACGGCGAATAGCAACTGATTCTGATCTACGCTACCCGTAGGATATACCAAAAGCATCTGATAAGGCGTATTCCGTTCCGGATTAAATACACGGGCCGAATCCTCGGCAGATAACATACCATCCTCGCCCAAACCGAATCGTAAGTTCCAACTCATACCTTTCACACCGCCCTGCACCAAGGCACGTCCCCGAAGAACACCTTTCAACATCTCCCCGGCCAGTTCCGTGACATCCGCATTCGGATACTTCTCGACCAGCGCTTTCAAGGCATTCTTAAAGCCTTCCGCATCCCCGGCCTGCACATATGATAACGCATCCAAGAACATGAATTTAGGCATCAATGTAGCCAATGGATATTTCTCGCTTACGTACCGGAAACTCTTACGGACATACGCTGTATCGCTCTCCAGATAGCGGCCGTAAGTAGCTTGATAGATCGAGTCTTGTACCACATCCATCATGCGGATATTATACTCGTAATTCGGATCAGCCACAGCTACCGCATAATCGCTTTCCGGGAAGGCGTTCATTAGTTTATTCTTATACTCGGTAGCCAACGCTGTATTTCCGGTTTTCAGGGCCATCAAATATACTTGATAATAGCTCTCCAAACGGTGCTCATTATCCGGGAAACGGCGTTCCAAATTCTCGAACGCCTCGACAGATAAGGGGATATCCTCCAACTTATCCTTATAGATCATCGCCATATTGTAAAGACCGTCTATAATAATAATGTTAGAAGCGTCTATATCCTCTTGCGTGAAAGGTAGCTGCTGTAGATAATACTCACGGGTATGCGGATCATCGGCGGCAACAGCCGGCAGATCACCGCCTATCGAATCGGTCGGCAACGGCTCACCGTCCGGCCCTACCATTTGGGTGGAATCTCCCTCGGCCAGCATCTCCTCATCCAGATTCTCATTAAAGGTAGAGAGTTCCTTCTTACGGCGGCGCCAGTGATCTTCCAACGGACGACGTCCCCATTTACGCTGGAACTGTGTCTTTCCTTGCGCTACAGTCTGAGGGTTATAGAAATAGAAAGACGCTCCACCGGACGCGTTCGGCAAGACAACAGCGTTGGTTTCCGTACCGGGACGGTCGATTCCAGTGCCTTTCGCTTCCTGCTCGGCCAGATAAGCCTCCTTCTCAGCCAAGGCTTTCGCCTCTTCCTCCTCTTTCTTTACCTCCTCAATCTTCTTATCGATAATCGCTAACCGCTCCGCTTCCGGTAATTTAGCCAAGGCTTGCAAACTGTCTTGAAGATGGACCGCTTCTACATGCACGACCAATTCATCCAGAATCGCCGACAATTTAGAAACCCGTTCATAATCCCTGTATTCCTTTTGAATTCCGGCTAAGGCTCCGCTAAAGCAAGGTTGCGCTTTCACGTAATCCCGCATCGTAAAATAGATATCTCCCAGCTTTATCTGGCAGATCGCCTTATCCATTCCATTCAATGTACTCTTATCGATACCGAGTTGATAGTTCTTTATGGCATTCACCGTATCTTCCCGGCTGAGGTATACATTTCCTAAAGCATAGTATACTTGATCCAGATAATCCTTATTCTTCTGGCTTTTCGCCATTTTCTCGAGCATCTTCACCACTTTCAAGTAATTCGTACCCGAGAATACTTCTGTCTGACGGATACGTGAGGCAAATTCCAACTCATACGGAGGATTCGAACGGGCTACCTCACCAAAGGTCTTATAAGCCAAGCCATCTAATTCTTGATCCGCATAGATTTGTCCCAAAAGATACTTCATCCGGGTACGTTGCTTCCGGTTTTTCTCCGCCTTGATAGCGGTCTTCAGATAAGGGATGGCATCCTCGAACTGCCCGTTCTTGATCAAATAATCGGCATACACCGCCGCATATTGCTTCAAAGCGGAAGCAGGAATACCGTTCTTGTTCATCTTATCCAAGATATCCTCGGATTCATAGAACCAACCCATCTCGGAATAACAACGGGCTTGCCACAAACGGGCCTCGGCCACGACCTCCTCGTCCTTCGCGTAATGACGGGCTATATAGGAAAAGGTAGCGGAGGCTTGCAGGAAATCGGCATTGTAGAATTGCGCCTGTCCCATGATCAGCCAACTATTCTTTAAGAAAGGGTTATACTCCTCTTGTTCTTGGATAGCACGTAGTTTGGGATTATTCCGCCAGCCCGGTTTCTTGGCCGGTTTCGCTTTTATGGAGTGTAGTTTAATAGCTTTATTACTTTTCTCGATCGTCCGGTCGAAAGGGCCGCCCGGCTCGGCTTTGTCTTTAGGCTGGGCGCTGATCGGATACATATAGATCCTGTCGGAATAGTTCTCTTTATATCCGTCCTGTTGGCTTTTCAGTGCCTCGTCAAACGCCTGTTTTCCATTGAAATAAATATTATAACGGGTCGTAAAGGCATGATAAAAACGGCTCGCTTTCGTGTTCTTCTTCGTGCTGCACGACCAAAGCAAGAGTACCGTTAATAACGCCACTATGTAATAAAACCCTTTTTTCATTCTTTAATTAACGCCGTAACAACGGTTTTATTGCTTTCAAGGCCAAAAAGAGGACCACCAAAAACAGTATGATAAACGCACCGGAAGGCACGTTCAGGAAATAAGAAAGAACCAGTCCGGACACGCAACCCAGAAAGCCGATCGCGATACTTCCCCACATGATCTTCTTGAAGTCGGAAGTAAACAGGTTCACCGTTATTTGAGGCAAGGTCAGCAAACTCATCAATAGCATAATCCCTACCAACCGGATCGAAAGAACAATTGTCATGGCAATAAAGCACATCATCGTATACTCGATCCATTTTACCGGTAGGCCTTGCGTGACAGCGAAGTCACGATCGAACGCCACGTAAACAATCTCACGGAGGAAAAGGGAGAATATGAGTATCAACAATACCACCAACCCTAAAATCCATAAGATATCGGCCGTAGAGATGGTCAAGATATTACCGAACAAATAAGCGGACAGATTCGGGGCGTACCCCGGCGTAAGGAAGATAAAGATCACGCCCAAAGCCATACCCAGCGACCATACGCCCGCTATGGCGGAATCCTCCCTTACGTTTTGCGTCTTGCTCGCCCACTCCACGCCAAAGGCAGAGAGGATCGAAAACAACATCGCCATCAAGATCGGGTTTGTTCCCAGATAAAAACCCAAGCCCAAACCTCCGAACGAAGCATGCGTGATCCCTCCGCTGATAAATACCAACCGGCGGGATACGATGTAAGTCCCGACAATCCCACAAGCGATGGCGGTTAGCAAGCTCCCGATCAAGGCGTTCTGAAAAAAGGCATATTGCAATAAATCCATATGATTCGTTTCCTAAATTAATGAGTACGGCGTTCGCCAATGATCAGGAATGCCTCATCCTTCAAGGCATCCGGCAAATTGATCCCTCGCAATTGCAGGCTACGGAGCCAACCGGCCACCTCCACTTCCCGGAGGGTATAAAGCACTTCACTAAACTCCTCAACGGCTTCCTCATCGTAAGCGTCCGCTTCCACTCCTTGGAACCGATCCAGTTCCTCATCGTTATAATATTCGATTTTCTTGCTGACGGCGGCTAATAAACTATCCCGCTCGCAAGTCTCATGTTGTCCGCAGCAAACCTCCGGAATCTCCTGTGCCTCGGGGATCTCCGAGATCTCCCCCCGTTCCAGCATCTTCTGAAGTTTCTTATTCCGGAAATACCCGGCGATAGCGGCTACGACACCCAGACCTATAAGACTTATGACAATGTACCACATAATTCAATTGAAAGTTGAGAATTGAAAACTGAAAATTAAAGGGCTGATTCTCTAATAGAGAAACCAGCGGCCTTAAGATCTTCCCAATAATGGGGATAACTCTTGCTGACCACTTGCGGGTGGGCGATCTCTATCCCCTCGGGACGTACCAAAGCGGCGGGAGCGAATGACAAAGCCATCCGATGATCCTCGTAAGTGGCGATTACCGGATGCGACTCCGGTTCCCTGCGTTCACCGTTCCACTCCAAGATGCTATCATTGCGATCCGTCAACACATAACCTAATTTACGAAGCTCTGTCTTCAATGCCTCGATCCGATCCGTCTCCTTGATCTTCAATGATTGAAGTCCCGTAAAGCGGAAAGGGATATTTAATAACACGCAAGTCACCACAAAGGTTTGAGCCAAATCCGGTTCATTCACGAAGTTATAAACCAACTTCTCACAGATATTTCCAGTATGCTTTAACATGACTCCACGTTTCGTATAAGTAGTGCCCACTCCCAATTGAGCGAACAACTTCGCTCCGGCGGCATCTCCCTGCAAGCTATTCTTGAATAAACCTAACAATTCGATCTCAGCATTTTTCGATAACGCCATGATCTCATACCAATAAGAAGCGGCACTCCAATCGGATTCCACCGTAAAACGAATCGGCTTATACTCTTGGGGGAGCACCTTGATCGTATTCTCCGTCCAAGAGGCTCTCACTCCATATTGCTCCATCAATTGCAAGGTAATATGGATATAGGGCCTAGAGATAATAGCGCCCTCCAAATGCAACGTAACCCCACTTTCTGTTAACGGGGCGATCATCAAGATAGCGGATATATATTGAGAGCTAACATTTCCCGGTAGCGAGATCTCTCCGCCTTGCAAGGCGCTTCCGAAAATACGCAAAGGGGGATAACCCTCCTTCTCCATGTACTCGATCCGGGCGCCTAAAGCGTTCAGCGCATCCACCAACACCTTGATCGGACGGTTCTTCATGCGTTCGGTTCCCGTAATCGTCCATTCGCCCACCACCTTCGAGAGGAAAGCAGTAAGGAAACGCATCGTCGTACCCGCCGCACCCACATTAAAATCCCGATCGTTCGAGTTCAATGCCTTTACCATCAAATTTGTATCATCGCAATCGGATAAGTTCTCCACATCGTATGCGCTATAACTTAGCGCATTCAAGATCAATGCCCTGTTACTGATACTTTTAGAAGCGGGAAGCTTTACGGTAGTCCGGATAGCGGAACCCGGAGCATCTATCTGATAATTCATCGCTTTCGTATATTCAAGATTCAAGAGGCAAAAGTACGAAAATTAGCGTACATATGGAGTATAACAGCGGGAAACTTTCTTTATGCTTCTTTTCGAATGCGAATCGTGACAAGGCATTCGTTTGAATCGCCCCAACCAGTAGACGTGAGGGGCAATAAAACGCCCTTTTAAGTGAGAGTATTCCCGTTTTTAAGCACGAAAGGCGACAAAAGCCTACACGTATAGTCGCGTTGGGCAACGCCAATACTGCCGTTGGGCATTATAAACAGTCACGAATAGGGTTGTCAGTAGTCGTGAATAGGCATCGTAACCCAGTTAGAACCCAGTCGTAACCCTATCGGATAACCCGAAGAAGTCAATGGATATGAATTAGGATGAATTATTTTCGCTAGAATGAAAGGCGGTTTTTCGGTATTGTATTATCAATGAACGAATTATTGTTTTTTTCTTGCGTATTTGGCAACGAGTCGTACATAGTCCCGGAAAAAATCGGTTCTCCGGGACTTCAGTTTACAAAATGTCAGAATGTCAAATCGCCAAACGGTCTTATCACAAGGCCTTCATCTTCAAGAAATGCTTCCAGAAAAAGAGGATCTGGTAATCAATAGAATTATTCCAGTATTGTGAATCATGATTACCCGGGCGAGTGATAAAGTCGTGGTCGATGCCTTGTTTTAATAACGCCTCGTGGTAGTTCTTATTCACCTCCAAAAAGAAATCGCTGTCACCGCAATCGAAGATCAAAGCGATCTGGTCTTTCCTCAAGGTTGGAACCAAATTGATAACCGTGTACTTCTCCCAGTTTTCCGGATATTTCGCCTTCTCACCTATTTGCACGCTCATCTCCCAGTTTTTCGGGAAAGGGCGGATATCCACGCCACCGCTGGTACTTCCCGCCGCAGAGAAAACATCGCTATGATGAAGGCCATTCCACATAGCACCATGTCCACCCATGCTCAAACCAGTAATAGCACGTCCCTTACGATCGGCCACTGTCTTATAATGGGAATCCACGTATTTCACCAACTCATCCGAGATGAAAGTCTCATACCGTACATCAGCGTTCAAAGGGCTATCCCAATACCACGTATTCTTACCATCCGGGCATACGAAAAAGATACCCTTCTCATCAGCGATCTTAGGTAGATCCGGCTTGATACCGACCCATGTACGAGCGTTACCGCCATAGCCATGTAACAAATAAATCACCGGACACGCTTCCGTCGCGGCCATATCCGGACTTACCACGACTACCTCTATACTTTTATTCATCGAAGGACTTTTCACTTGCAAAGTATCTACCTTCGCTGCCTGTAAACCGAGCGGAAGCAAACAAACCAACGCTACCGCTACCTTTTTCATCCAATTCATATCAGTGAACATTAATGATTAATTCCCCGTAGCCTTGTTTTCAAGGAACTACGGGGACAAATATACAGATTTTACAGCCAAAAACTTATTTACTTAACGAGAAAGGACGATCCTCTTTCGCGGTTCCTCTCGTCTTCTCCGGTTGATTGCCCATTTGAAGCTCCAGCACGCCCCCATTCACGATATCGCTGTAATGGATATAATTACGTGTATGTCTCTTCCCGTTCAAGGTAGCGTTTTGGATATATACGTTATCCTTACTATTCCCTTTCGCCTCGATCACGAACTTCTTGCCATCCTCCATCGTAATCGTAGCTTTCCGGAATTTCGGGCTACCCAATACATACTCATCCGTCCCCGGGCAAACACTGTAGATTCCCAATGCGCTCAATACGTACCAAGAAGACATACCGCCTTGATCCTCATCACCCGGATAACCATTTTCCGAGCTATTATATAACCGATCCATCACCTGACGAATCCAATATTGCGTCTTCCAAGGCTGGCCTGCGTAACTATACAAGTAAATCATATGCTGGATCGGTTGATTACCTTGGGCGTACTGTCCCATCTTCGCCAATTCCATCTCCAGCATCTCATGAATTTTCGTTCCGTATGTTCCATATTTCCACGATACCGGGTAAAGCGAAAACAGAGTCGATCTTCGCCACGAAACGCTCATCACCTCCTGTCAAATCGATCAACCCTTGGACAT
>ENA-OQAB01001534-OQAB01001534.1-human-gut-metagenome-genome-assembly--contig:-NODE-1534-length-10871-cov-2.367554_pt1 | contig 10871 bp, 12 predicted proteins | sample MGYA00242490_ERZ504517 | MGnify/ENA primary metagenome ERZ504517 (study PRJEB26092, sample SAMD00036298) | human gut metagenome | host: Homo sapiens | study: EMG produced TPA metagenomics assembly of... | reverse complement strand
AAACTGGCGTTACGGCCAATCGAGGTATAAAACAGTTTTCCTACGATAAAATCCCAATTGCTGGTATGCGGAGCCACACATATCACACATTTAGGCACATCCTCCACTACCGGCCCAAGTTTCCAGCCAGCCAAGCGAAGAAGTGCCTTACTTATAGCTTTCTTCATTCTTTACATTCTATTTGCTCAACTCTCCGATTTCAGTTGCTATTGCGTTTATTTCCGTTTGCAGGTCCGCCCGCAATTTACAATAATATTCTTTCACCCGTTTCTTGTTTTCTTTCCGTCCGGACGGTTGGCACGGCGAATAAATTCATCTTGCATATCAAGTACTCTCGCCATCACCACGTCGGCTTTCTCCGAATTGACACCCGGAAGATACAGCTTACAAAACAAAGCTTCCGAAAACAAATCGCCAGCCACATAGCTGATGTCTTTCTTTAAAATTCTTCTTTTAGCCATAGTTGTTTACATTAAAATTCTACAAATCTACATAATTCATTCATTAAACAAGCCCTATAGTTGAAAAAAATGACAAAAATTCGTATCTTTGCCACCCATAAAATATCTGATTATAAACAAAATCGTTTATGGATAATACAACAACAACGCCAGAATATCTTTTCGAGAGCAGTTGGGAAGTATGTAATAAAGTTGGCGGTATCTATACCGTCCTTTCAACAAAAGCGCATACAGTTGCAACGGTCGTTTAAAGATAAGCTGATCTTTATAGGACCCGATGTGTGGGCCGATACAAACGCTCCCGACTTTATTGAAGAAGATGTTCTGTTTGCTGACTGGAAAACTTATACGAAGACCACAGAAAATCTGAAAGTGAAAGTAGGCCGATGGAATGTCCCGGGGACACCACCTGTAATTTTAGTGGATTTCAAACCTTTCTTCAAGGAAAGAGATTCCTTTTTCTTCTCGATGTGGGAAAGTTTCCGAGTGGATTCGATCCATGCATACGGTGACTACGACGAGTCTTGTATCTTCGCTTACGCGGTAGGTAAGGTCATCGAAAGTTTTTATCATTTTTACAAGCTGGAAAACAAAAAGGTTGCCGCTCTGTTCAATGAATGGATGCTGGGAATGGGTGCGCTCTACATCAAAAAACAACTCCCCGCCGTCGCAACGCTCTTCACGACACACGCCACATCTATCGGCCGTTCCATCGCCGGAAACAACAAAGCCCTGTATGCTTATATGGATGGCTACAACGGCGACCAGATGGCCGGGGAACTGAATATGGAGGCGAAACATTCGTTGGAAAAACAGACAGCCTTGCATGTGGACTGCTTTACTACCGTGAGCGACATCACTGCCCGCGAGTGCAAACAATTGTTGGACAAAGCACCGGACATCGTCACGCCGAACGGCTTCGAGCCCAACTTCGTCCCGTCCGACAAAGAATACGACAAGAAGCGTATGGCAGCCCGCCGCGACCTGCTCAACGTCGCAGAGAAACTGCTCGGATGCCCCATCTCACCGGATGCTTTCCTGGTTTCAACCAGCGGTCGCTACGAATACCGCAATAAAGGTATCGACGTCTTTATCGAAGCAATGAACCGGGTACGCACTTCCGGCAGACTCCAGCGCGAAGTCGTCGCCTTCATCATGGTTCCGGCTTGGGTACGCGATGCACGTGCAGACCTGAAAGAAGTCATCGACAAGAACATACGCACCACCTCCCCCATGCAAATGCCATTCGTCACGCATTGGCTGAATCAGATGGAACAGGACAAGGTGCTGAACTATATCTCCCATGCCGGCTTCACCAATTCAGCGACCGACAAGCTGAAGATCATTTTTGTTCCTTGCTACCTGGACGGAAGCGACGGTATCCTCAACAAACCCTACTACGATCTGCTGATCGGTATGGATGCGACCGTCTATCCCTCCTACTACGAACCCTGGGGATACACTCCGCTGGAAAGTATCGCATTCGGGATTCCGACCATTACCACCGATCTTGCAGGTTTCGGTCTATGGGCTAAGAAGCATGTGACAGGCAACAACATCAGTGAAGGCGTAGCCGTCGTGAACCGTGACGATTTTAATTATTTCGAAGTAGCAGATGCCATCACGTCTTCGATCCTGGCACTTGCAGGAAAGGACAAAAAGGAAACGGCAGAGATCCGGAAACGCAGCTTCTGCCTGGCAGCAAAAGCAGAATGGAGCAAATTCATTGTCTACTATGAAGAGGCTTTCAGAATCGCTTTGGAGCATGCAAGCAAAAGAAATAATTAAAATACGCTCATAATAAAACAGATAATCTCTATCTTTGCAACGTTTTAAGCAAAAAAAGAGATGATACAATATTAAAATATAAATTGAAACATTTTAAACTTCACAATAATGAAAATCAAAGCGAATAACGCAAACAGCCCGATTTGGAAAGATGTTTATTCTCATTCTATGCTTCCCGAACAATTACAGCCGTTATACGAAATGGCTACAAACCTATGGTGGGTATGGAACCATGAAGGAGCCAAATTATTCGGTAAGATCGATTCTGAACTTTGGGCATCAACTGAAGGTAACCCAGTACTTTTACTTCAAAGTTTATCCTACAAACGTATTGAGGAAATCCTGGCAGATGACGTCCTGATGGCCGAAATCAAAGCTGTTTACTCAATATTCAAGGATTATGTAAATGTCAAGCCGGATCAGACAAAACCATCTGTTGCCTATTTCAGCATGGAATATGGTTTGACCAACGTGTTGAAAATCTATTCCGGCGGCCTGGGTGTACTGGCCGGTGACTATCTGAAAGAAGCCAGCGACAGCAACATCGACCTGACTGCAGTAGGTTTCTTGTATCGCTACGGTTACTTTACCCAGTCTCTGTCTATGGACGGACAACAGATTGCCAATTACGAACCGCAAAACTTCAACGCACTGCCCCTTACTCAGGTAATGCAGGCTAACGGCGAACCGATGGTATTGGAGGTTCCTTACCCCGGACGCACCGTTTATGCGCACATCTGGAAAGTAAGCGTCGGACGCGTTCCTCTATATTTGATGGATACGGATATTCCCCAGAACAGCGAATGGGATCGCTCCATCACTCACCAGCTGTATGGCGGCGATTGGGAAAACCGTATGAAACAGGAATATCTGCTGGGTATCGGTGGTATCCTGATGCTGAACAAATTAGGAATCAAGAAACAGATTTATCACTGCAACGAAGGACACGCCGCACTGATCAACGCGCAGCGTCTGGTAGACTTCATCCAGAACGACGGTCTGTCATTCAACCAAGCATTGGAAGTCGTACGCGCTTCCGCCCTATACACCGTCCACACACCGGTTCCGGCTGGTCACGACTACTTCGATGAAGGCCTGTTCGGTCGTTATATGGGTGAATTCCCCGGCAAGTTAGGCATCAGCTGGCAGGAATTTATCGACATGGGACGTGAAAATCCAGGCTCCAACGAGAAGTTCTCCATGAGTGTATTCGCTTTGAACACTTGCCAGGAAGCAAACGGCGTAAGCTGGTTGCATGGAAAAGTATCCCAGCGCATGTTCGCTCCGGTATGGAAAGGCTACTTCCCCGATGAGCTGCACGTAGGATATGTGACCAACGGCGTACATATGCCGACTTGGGCTTCTACCGAATGGAAACGTTTCTTTGCAGAACATTTCGACAAGAAGTTCTTCAAAGACCAGTCCAACAAGAAATACTGGGGAAGCGATCCAGAATGTTGCCGACGAAGAAATTTGGTCTATCCGCAAGACATTGAAGAACAAACTGATTACATATATCAAGAATCAATACAAGACAAACTGGCTGAAAAACCAAGGAGATCCTGCAAAGGTTGTCTCCATCCTGGACAAAATCAACCCGAACGCCCTGCTGATCGGTTTCGGCCGCCGTTTCGCAACTTACAAACGTGCCCACCTGCTGTTCACAGACCTGGACCGTCTGGCCAAGATCGTAAACAACGAACAATATCCGATCCAGTTCGTATTCACCGGTAAAGCCCACCCGGCCGATGGTGGCGGACAGGGCTTGATCAAACATATTGTCGAGATTTCCCGCCGTCCGGAATTCTTAGGAAAGATCATCTTCCTGGAAAACTACGATATGCGTCTGGCTCGTCACCTGATCGCAGGTGTCGATGTTTGGTTGAACACTCCGACCCCTCCTCTGGAGGCATCCGGTACATCCGGCGAAAAAGCAGAGATGAACGGTGTCCTGAACTTCTCCGTATTGGACGGATGGTGGTATGAAGGTTATAAACAGGGTGCAGGTTGGGCATTGACCGACAAGCGTACTTACGAAAACCAGCAGTATCAGGATCAGCTGGATGCCGCTACTATCTACCACATACTGGAAACAGAGATTATCCCGACTTACTATGCAAGAAACAGCAAGGGTTACTCTCCCGAATGGATCCAGTACATCAAGAATTCGATGTCCGAAATCGCTCCCGACTATACGATGAAACGTATGTTGGACGACTATATCGACCGCTTCTACAACAAGTTGGCAACCCGTTCCGCTCACTTGCACGAAAACGGCTTTGCCGAAGCCAAAGCAATCGCTGCCTGGAAAGAAGAAGTGGCAGAACATTGGGATAGCTTCCAGGTAGAATCGTTTACATGCAGCCAGGACTTGGCTATCGACGGTCCGGTTGTCGGCAAAGAATATAACTTCAAATCTGGTTATCGACCGCCATGAACTGAAAGGTATGTTGGGAGCAGAAATGGTTGTCACAAAAAGAAAATCCGGATAACCATCAGTTGGAATTACTGGCGACAGAACAATTCAAGCTGATAAAAGAAGAAGGTTCCAAACTGTTCTTCGAACTGAAAACAGCTTCAAGCGAAGCAGGCCTTCACAAGATGGGCTTCCGCGTTTACCCTGTGAACAAAGAATTGCCTCATCGCATGGACTTCGCTTTCGTCCGCTGGATCCAGTTGTAATCAAGACAAGCAAAACAATAATTAAGAAAGAGGGTGTGCATGACACATCCTCCTTTTTTTATGCAGATACTAAAGCTATGCTTTACAGTGGCTAACCCTATGAGTTACGAGCACTAACCAATAGGGTTACGGACACCGACCAATAGGGCCCCATACTGTCCGCTTGAAAGACAGAAAATCAAAAAAGGGAAGCGCACGACAGGCAACTTCCCTTTTCAAGCTGATATAGACTTTTTTTAGGTTTAGAAAGCGTAATCCAAACTTAAGCCAAACACTTTATTGGTACGGCTATAAACATTCACTCCGGGGAGATTTGTACCGCAATAATTCTCCGATTTCTTTGTATAATCATGATAATTTGTCCACATATACCCCACATTCAATGCCATCTTTTCGCTCAACATCACCTTGGCTCCAAAACCCAGCGAATAAGAGTCACAGGAAAAACTAACATCACTTTGGAAATTATCAGACAAACCATAATCCGTAATTTGAGCCCCACCACTAATGGTCAATCTCTTGATCACGTCCCATTCTATACCAAACAGATACTCATTCGTACCTCTTTCCAGTTCTTTCTGTTTTCCACCGGCCATGCCCGCTTTCTTGTCATCGAAGAAATGATACTCTACAGAAGCCTTCAACATGGGTAAAAACTGATAAGAGGCTGCCACCGAAAGCATGGAAGGAATATCGTTCGGCGTATTCACACCGTGCTTGTAAGGGCCGATCAAGTCTTCCGCACTATCAGGATAATCCAACTTCTTGGTATTGTTTTCGATGTTCAAGTTCGTCTTAAACTCATATTTAGCCCCGAAATTGAATTTACCATATTTGACATCGACGCCCAAAACCGGTGTCAGCCCCCAACCTGTCTGGTCGCAATCCAAAGCCAAATTCATCAAGTCTGTTCCACCAAAATCCTTTTTCAGCTTCGCATCCAGATACCCGTCATAGTTTCCTGAAAAATAGTTCATCCGGCCTCCGGCAAAGGCAGAAAGCCAATCCGTGATCTTGTATGACAAGCCAAGTTGCAGAGAATAAATATACTGTTTTTCCGTCCATCGCACTGTTAATAGTATACATATCCGGCGTAACGATGGGACTTTTACCGCCCGTCTTTATATACTTCCCCAGACTTTCCTGGAATATACCAGCCATAGCTGCCGATTCGAACATCGGCAGGCCATCGTCAAACGATGCCTTACCGCCCCCACCCGTAATGGCAAAGAAACCGGAGATGGTCCAATCTCCTTTTTTGTAAGCCGCAAAAACACTCGGAATCACAGGAGCGGCTGCCTTTCCTTTGTAATATTTTTGATAGGGGACACGCTTACTGTCGGCACTTTATTTACCGGGTCAAAACCATTGTATGTACCAAAAGAGGCATCTATATCCCTAGTCTGGAAAGCACTTTGGATACTCACACCGACACGGAAACCGTCTGTCGGCAAGAAAGAAAGACCCGCCGGGTTAGACAAAGCACCATCTATGTCAATTGCAGCACCTCGCGAAAGTGACCTTAAAAAGGCTGCATGCTGATTCGTATTCGTCAAATATCCACCAGCGAAAGAAACCAAAGGCATCATCATCAATGCCGCACCTACTACTACTTTTTTCTTCATGTTTTACTTTTCTTAATTACAAAACGGCGGCAAAGATAAATACTTTTTTCAAACATTGCACACTTTTGATAAAAATGTGCCGCACAAAATCACACGTATTGTGCAATATATATTCTTCCCAATTGTCAACAATCAATTGTCAATTGTCAATTAAAAAGGTATCTTTGCACCCGAAAAGGAATGTCTCCTTTTCCGTGTGCTTGCTAAACCACGTATTAAAAACAAGAAAGATATGAAACAACAAGATGCCGCTTTGGTATGCTTCTCGGGTGGACAAGATTCCACGACTTGCCTTTCTGGGCGAAGAAGCATTTTTCACGTGTAGAGGCCGTATGCTTCACATACGGACAGAAACATTCCTTGGAAATAGAGGTCGCTCGAAAGATCGCTGCGGATGCGGACGTACCTTTTCAGTTATTGGACGTATCGCTTATCAGCCAGTTAGATCCCAATTGCTCGCTTACGAATGCGAGCATAGAGATGGATCAAGAGAAGCCGGAGGATAGCTATCCGAATACGTTTGTGCCCGGCCGTAATATGGTATTCCTTACTTTCGCCGCTATCTTAGCCCGTGGTAAGGGGATTTATCATTTGGTAACGGGTGTCTCCGAGGCTGATTATAGTGGTTATCCGGATTGCCGGGATACGTTCGTGCGTTCTCTTAACGTAACATTAAATCTGGCGATGGATGAGCAATTCGTAATTCATACCCCGCTTATGGACCGGGATAAGAGCGAAGTCTGGGAATTGTCGGACGAACTGGGCGTCTTTGATCTAGTACGTACGCAGACGCTGACTTGCTATAACGGTGTTATGGCTGAGGGATGTGGGCATTGTCCGGCTTGCAAACTTCGTAAGGACGGATTGGAGAAATATCTGAAAAGGAAAGAAGAGAATCAAAAGTAAATGAAAGAAATGGACGAGAGAAAACAAGAAGGAGAGTTGCATTTTATTAGGTGGCTCTACCGTATATAAACAGGATTACGCTCCGAGGTATTGGAGGCATTTACGAACAAGCATCAAGGAAATGATTATTGGGTACGGTTTAATTGCCCGGAATTCACCAGTCTCTGCCCGATTACCGGACAACCGGATTTCGCTACGATTCATATCGATTATATCCCCGACGTGAAAATGGTAGAGAGCAAGAGCTTGAAGCTTTACTTATTCAGCTTCCGCAACCATGGGGCGTTTCATGAGGATTGCGTGAATATTATCATGAAGGACTTGATAAAATTAATGGATCCGAAATATATCGAAATTACTGGTATATTCACACCGAGAGGCGGTATAAGTATTTATCCGTATTGCAATTACGGTCGTCCGAACACCAAGTTTGAGCAGTTGGCCGAGAAAAGATTATTTGATCATAATCAATAAGATTTCTGACAAATCGTTATCAGTCTCGGCAAAAAACGGTATATTTGCAGCAAGAAATGTTAACTAACTAATAAATCATTTTAGACCATGAACAAAAGATTGCTTACAGTTGCGGCTTTCGCTTTAGCGGGTTGCGTTACCGTTGTCGCTCAAGACAAGAAAAAAGAGTTCAAGATGCCTACAGGTTATGCGGGTATCACGCATGAGATGTCCGAGTTTTACGAACCTGTTCCGCCGGTAGTCACTCCGGGTACAGATTTAAAAGGTGGAGGTTTCACGGCTCCTTCCGACGCTATCGTTTTGTTTGACGGCAAGGATCTTTCCGCTTGGGAGAGCGTAAAGGGCGGTGCCGCCGAATGGGATGTAAAAGATGGCGTATTTACCGTAAACAAGAAGAAGGGTGACATCCAGACCAAACAGAAATTCAACGATTTCCAGATGCACATCGAGTGGCAGGTCCCGACGAATATTACCGGTGAGAGCCAGTCGAGAGGTAACAGCGGTATTTTCCTGCAAGGGATGTATGAGGTTCAAGTGTTAGACTGCTACAATAACCCGACTTACGTGAACGGCCAGACTGGTAGTATCTACAAACAATCCATTCCTTTGGCCAACGCCATGCGTAAACCGGGCGAATGGAACGTATACGATATCATTTATACCGCCCCCACTTTCAAGGAAGATGGTTCTTATCGCACGCATCCAACCGTAACGGTTATCCAGAATGGCGTGGTTTTGCAGAACCATACGACGATATTGGGTACGACAGAGTGGATCGGTTTCCCACAAGTGAAGAAACATGGCGCAGGCCCTATCATCCTACAGAGCCATGGCGATCCTAGCGAGCCGATCAGCTTCCGTAATATCTGGATTCGTGAGCTATAAGAGAAACGTGTTGATTGTAATAAGAAGGGATGGACTTGATATTAAGCTCATCCCTTTTTCGTTAAATAACAGGCTGGTTTTATATGAGAGAAACATTTTTTTCTATAGCACGAAATTTTAGTTTTCCTTAGATGAAACAAAAGTTTTCCAATGGAGAAACTCTAGTTTCCTGCTGAAAAACTTTAGTTTTTCGATAATGAAATTAACAAAAACTGTAATTGGCTGATTAATAGCAATTATACTATTATCTCTTCTCCGGCATATATTTCCAAAAACGAGCCGGCATATGTTGGCGATGAAGCCGTGGGTTTAAACGCTCCTTGATAGCGATAGACTTAAAATACTCCTTCCACATACTTTGAAAAAGTTTCTCATCCTTATCCATGATATCCTCACTAAGCAATCCGGTCAATAAGTGTGAATCTTTCTCTTCGAAACGGACTTCTATCGTATCGTTAAGATCATAATAATATCCATACTCTCTTTTTAAGTCGTAAATGAGCCATTGCTGATCAGCGAAACGGTCTTGCGCATAAGGTAATACCAAAGGTAATACGTTATATATAGGTGCGATGGCAGCAAAGTAAGTTCCATCCGCCGCTTTTTGGAAACGAAAGAATTGCATCACTCGCAAGCGTTCGTTGTTTACTTTCTTCCAGATCTTGGCCGTTTCCAATATGTCCGGGTCACCAAGATTGAACTCAATCGTGGCTGGAGCATCGATCGCTTTGCGGATATATCTGAATAACAACAGGTCTACTTCCGGTAATTCCGACAACCAAGTTACCGTCAACCCGGAAAGAGAAGACTTGGAGATTTTCTTCTCAAGCCCTTTCCATACCCGCTCTGCTTTCCGGTCGTCCGTATAAATCCGGATCGCCTCGTCATAGAACAATGGAAATGGCTCGCCCTCGGTTACTAACAAATCCGGAAAAGTCCGGCGGGAATAGGCATCGAATACAGCGGTAAGCAATCCCTCAAAAGTCTTGTCGTAAACAAATATAATCATTATCAATCCTTCTTATAAAACAGGCGTTAATCTATAAAAGGCAGTATAAGCTGCCGATCGTCTACTTTCTTTCCGCTCTTTCTCGTCAATAGTTGCCGGACGGTTTCAGGGCTGACCTCATTCACGGTCTGCGTCGGGAGTTCCCGGCAAGTAATAAAATAGCTAGCCTTTTTCATGACCACTCCTATTTTCTTCAACTGCTCTGAACCGAGATTAGCGTAACGCCGGGAAACAATTATGATCTTTGCCGATTTCACGCCAATTCCCGGAACCCGAAGAAGCATCTCGTAATCCGCTTTATTGATATCTACTGGAAAGACCTCCGGATGCCGCAGGGCCCAAGCCAACTTCGGGTCCACGTCTAGATCCAGATCCGGATATGCGTCATTGACAATCTCATCTACCTTGAATTGATAAAAACGCAATAACCAATCCGCTTGATATAAACGATTCTCACGGACCAGCGGAGGCGTGGTAAGTGCCGGAAGACGGTTATCATACGCATTTACCGGAATGAATCCCGAATAGTAAACACGCTTCATCGTAGGTCTCTGATATAAGGCCGATGATAGACGAAGTATATCCTTGTCGGTATCCGCCGTAGCGCCAACGATCATCTGTGTGCTTTGCCCGGCGGGAGCGAATCGTGGGGCATACCGGAAACGCTTGCGTTCCGTCGGCGCTTTGTAATACACCTTGTTGGATATAACGCATAGGGGCAAATACGCTTTTAAATCCTTTTCCGGAGCTAGAGTCCGCAAGCTCGCCTCATTCGGGATCTCTATATTCACGCTTAAACGATCGGCGTAAGCCCAGCCTCATTTACCGAATTCTTGGCTGGCTCCGGGGATACTCTTCATGATGTATGCTATCCATTGAACGTGATGTACGAGGCGCAAATCCTTGATGGCTCTCACCAACCGTTCCATCGTGTAATCCGGGTTTCGGACCACGCCGGAGCTTAAAAACAATCCTTCAATGTAATTACTCGGTAAAACTCGATCGTAAGATTCACCAACTCGGTAACGGAAAGCGTAGCTC
>ENA-OQAB01001533-OQAB01001533.1-human-gut-metagenome-genome-assembly--contig:-NODE-1533-length-10875-cov-2.475158_pt1 | contig 10875 bp, 12 predicted proteins | sample MGYA00242490_ERZ504517 | MGnify/ENA primary metagenome ERZ504517 (study PRJEB26092, sample SAMD00036298) | human gut metagenome | host: Homo sapiens | study: EMG produced TPA metagenomics assembly of... | reverse complement strand
AATTTGGGTGGACAGTTACGAAGTATGCACATTCCTGAAAATCAGCGACCGTACACTGCAACGCCTGCGGGCGGCAGGACTGGTTTCCTATTCCGATATAAAAGGGCATTATTTCTACAAAATCAAGGAAATAAAACGTCTGCTGGAAGAACGCCTGATAAAACGGGACAAGGAATATATAAACGACCTGATAACCAACCATCATCAATATGTTAAAGAAAGAAGAAATACTAAGCCGAACAAATAACGGCTTATCCGTTTTCAAGCATTATTTACCGGGTGAATGGCGGATAGGCAGGCATTTCCTTAATCCCTTATACGAAGATAGAAAAGCATCCTGCAACATCTACTTCGACCGCCATAGCGGTATGTACAAGATGAAAGACTTCGGTAACGACAATTACAGCGGCGACTGCTTTTTCCTCGTGGGGCAACTGAAAGGGCTGGATTGTAACCGGGCTTTGGACTTCATCGAGATACTGGAAACCATCGACCGGGACTTGGGGCTGGGCTTATCTTCCGGGACACCCGTTCCTATATCCCAGACTACTGACAAACGTCTTGCGGCGAACACACCTGTTGAACCGCCCGAAAAGCCTGTCAAGCCTTACCAGTTCAGGGAACAGAAATTTTCCTCCGCCGAAATGGAATACTGGCGGCAGTACGGCATCACTCCCGAAGTACTGGAACATTACAAGGTCTGCTCACTCCGGGAATACAGCAGTGAAACGGCAGAGGGAAAGCCATACACCTACATTTCATCGGCGGCAGAACCGATGTACGGCTACAAGGGCAAACAGTATATCAAGCTGTACCGTCCCTTTTCCACACCCCGTTTCCTATATGGCGGCAGCTTCGGGGAAAACTACTGTTTCGGATTGGAGCAACTGCCCGCCAAAGGTGACACATTGTTTATCACGGGTGGCGAGAAGGACGTACTTTCACTGGCGGCACATGGCTTTCATGCCATCTGCTTCAACAGTGAAACGGTAATGATACCGTCCACGCTGGTTTATCGGCTGACGTTCCGTTTCAAGCACATTGTCCTGCTTTTCGACATGGACAAGACAGGCAGGGAGAGTTCAAGCAGGCAGGAAAGACTGCTGGGGGAATTTGGCGTGAAACGCCTTTCTCTACCGCTTCCGGGCACGAAAGAGGAAAAGGACATATCGGATTATTTCAGGGCGGGTAACACCCGTGAAGATTTCCTGAAACTGTTTATCAGATTTTTAGACGACCTATATAGCGACACACTGATTATGCTTAAATCATGCGAGATAGACTTCAACAACCCGCCCGTCAAAGCACAGGTCATCATTTCGGCGGGCGATGTTCCACTGGGAACACAAGGCAACCTGTTCGGCATCACTGGTGGCGAGGGAACGGGAAAAAGTAATTATATAGCTGCTATGTTAGCGGGCTGTATCTGCCAACCAGATAAGGAAGTAGATACGCTTGGCATACAGATAGCCGCCAACAGTAAACACAAAGCGGTATTACTCTATGATACGGAACAGTCCGAAGTACAACTGTTCAAGAATGTAAGTAATCTGTTGGCACGTGCGAAGCAACCGAACAAACCGGAAGAACTGAAAGCATTTTGCCTAACAGGTATGTTCCGTAAAGAACGACTGCACGCTATTATTCAAAGCATGGATAAGTTCTATTACCAATACGGGGGCATACAATTAGTAGTGATAGATGGTATCGCCGACCTTGTAAAAAGTGCCAATGATGAAGTGGAAAGTGTGGCGGTGATAGATGAACTGTACCGACTGGCGGGAATTTATAACACCTGTATTCTCTGCGTGTTGCATTTCGTACCCAATGGGTTGAAGCTCCGGGGGCATTTAGGCTCGGAACTACAACGTAAGGCAGCGACTATCCTTTCCATCGAAAAGGACGAAGAACCCACACAATCTGTGGTAAAAGCCCTGAAAGTAAGGGATGGCAGCCCGTTGGACGTTCCTTTGATGCTTTTTGCATGGGATAAAGCAGCCGGGATGCACCTTTACAGGGGTGAAAAGCCTCGTGAGGAAAAAGAGAAGCGCAAGGAAAAGGAACTGGTCGGGGTTGCCCGTGACGTGTTCGGCAGGCAGGAACATATAACCTACATAGACCTGTGCGAACAGATACAACAGATTTTGGATGTCAAGGAACGGACAGCTAAAAGTTATATCCGTTTCATGCGTGAACGGGATATTATCATTAAAGACCCGTCTAACCAAAGTTATTTTATGATTGGTTTAATTTAATCAGACAGCCTTATGTATATAGATAAAGATGATTTTACCGCATGGATGGAACGTATCATGGATAGGTTCGATATGCAGGACAAGAAGATAGACAAAGTGATAAACGGACGTAATTGTTTGGATGGCGAAGAACTACTGGATAATCAGGATTTGTGCCTGCTTCTGAAAGTAGCACCCCGAACACTGACCCGTTACCGGAAAAAGGGAATACTCCCTTTCCTTATGCTGGACGGTAGATGTTATTACCGTGCTACGGACGTACACAAGTTAATCCGTGAGAAAACCGATTAATTTTTTCTTTTCCAATGGCTTTCAATCCTGTTTTGTCGTGAGATAAGGCAGGATTTTCTTTTTACTATTCGGGTATATCCGGGACTTTCCGTATATTTGCAACAGTTTCATAAGACAATAGCAGCATAGGTTAGCCTATTGCTTTTATATATAACATAGCGTTCGCAGAACGTCTCAACGTAGAAAACTGGTAATTTTCAAAGAGAAGAGATTTATGCGCAATGTTCATGCTATACTACCGTATAGCGTGAGCTTGCCTGTTTCTTCTCTTAGGCGTACCAGTGCCTCTACGTTGGAATAGTGTGAGTTCACGCTTTTTCTTTGGATGCGCTGCCGAACAGTTTATTAGTAGAAACTGTTAAATAATCAATTATGAAACATTTAAAGACTTGTATTGCCGTATCTCTCGATGGCTTCATTGCCACAAAGGATAATGAATTGGACTGGATGCCTGAAAACGTGAGCAAAGAAATTGTAGCAGCCTATGAACAATCGGGTGTACTGCTTGCCGGAGTAAATACCTATTCTTATATTTTTGAACATTGGGGCGGATGGCCGTACAAAAGTAAAAAGACTTTTGTAGTGTCCCACTACGACACCAATGTGACCGAAAAGGAGAATGTAACCTTTCTTACCGATATGCCCTTACGGGCAATCAATGAACTTAAATCAAGTTCGGAAACCGACATTCAGGTTATTGGCGGCGGTAAGTTTATAACCTCGCTGATTGAAGCGTCCCTGCTGGATGAAATAACGCTGTATATCGTTCCGGTCATGTTGGGGGATGGTATCAAGTTTATAGGAAAGACTTTCGGGTCGAAGTGGGAACTGACCGGACACCGGGTGATAGACAATCAGGTCGTTTGCCTGACCTACCAGTATAAAGGAGAATGATTCAAAAAAAAGCACCCGGTGTCCCTCCGGGTGCTTCAACCACAAAAATTTCAATTATAAATCTATCTATAATGAAACTTTCTGTGGCAAATATAACGATTTCCTTCTTATTTCTTCGGCTTGCCTTTCTTTTCAGGGAACACGAAAGTAACATTAAACTGCCCGTCAAAGGCAAGTGAAGCGTCAAAGACTTTGCCGTTCTTGCTTTTAAAGCCTTTGATTAGCCCGGTTTTCCCGGTAGTCACCAGTTCGGTAATCTGTTTGTCCGTTAGCTGTTTGTCGCTCTTGTTGCGGAAGATGGTAACGGAACAATCCACATTGGAACATTTGGCGACTTTCGGATAGAAAAGGATGCGCCCGGTCTTGCATTTCGGGCAAATGCAACCACTACCCGAAGCGAAAGAAATGCTGTACATCCAAAAGTTCAGCCGTGATTTGCCGTGCATACACTTCGATGCCTTTGCGGGAACGTGTCGGGGGTTCATTTCTCCGCTTTCTATTTTGGGCAAGCGTATTTTCCCACATTCCCGTCATTTCAACGTCTGCTATCTTCTTGTCCCGGATGATATTATAAACGGCAAGACCTTTCTCGGTCGGGACAAGGTTCTTTTTCTCCCGGACGATATACTGGCGGGAAAACAGTGTCTCGATGATGGCTGCCCGTGTTGCGGGCGTGCCTATACCCGTATCTTTCATGCTGGCTTTCAGGTCGGCGTTTTCCAGTTCCTTACCTGCTGTTTCCATCGAAGAAAGCAAACTGCTTTCCGTGTGTAACGGCTTGGGCTTGGTCTGTTTCTCCAGTAATTCAATGCCGGAAAGCGGTAAACTATCTCCGTCCTGCATGGCTGGCAAAGCAGCGTTATCTTCTCCGTCCTCTTTCTCGCCGAATACGGCACGCCATCCGGCGGACTTGATTACAGACCCTTTGACCGTGAAAAGCGACCCTGCACATTCCAGCGTTACACTGGTAACGTCTTTGACGCATTTTTCAGAAAAGGCTTCCAACATCCGCCCGGCTATCAGTTCATAGATTGCCTGTTCGTCCGTTTCCAGTTTACCGGGCAGGTTTTCCGTTACTATCAGGGCGTGGTGGTCTGTTACCTTGCCATCGTTCACGGAACGGGAATTTAAGGCTTTGCCTTTCATTCCGGCAGCATACCCGCCAAAACGGGTGTACTGTTCCAAATTAACAAGACGTTCCGGGATTTCCTCGAACACGTCCTGTGAGATATAACGGCTTCCGGTTCGGGGGTAGCTGATTAGTTTACCCTCGTATAACTTTTGTGCGATGGATAGGGTTTTGTCTGCGGAAAAATTCAATTTGGTATTCGCTTCTTTTTGGAGCGTGGTTAGGTCATAGAGCAATGGCGGTTCTTGGTTTACTTCCTTACGCTCTACGGTTTTCACCTGTACCGTTTCCGCTTCCTTTATCCTTTGCAGCGTGTCGATGGCGGGCTGCTGCATATCGTACTTTTCTGTGGATAGTGCCGAAAAAGCTATATTGTCCTTAGTAGTCTGTAATTTCAGTTGCCAATACTTTTGTGGGACAAAGTTCTTGTTCTCTAAAAAGCGGGTACATATCATTGCCAACGTGGGCGACTGTACCCGTCCCAAAGAAAAAATGCCTTGTCCGGCTGCCACACTTAAAGCCTGTGTACCGTTTATTCCTATCAAATAATCCGCTTCGCTGCGTGCCTGTGCCGAAAGGAATAGGTTATCATACAGGCTGCCGGCTTTCAGGTTTTGCAGTCCCTCACGGATTGACTTGTCGGTAAGGCTGCTTATCCATAAACGGACAAAGGGCTTGTTACATCCGATATACTGGTAGATGTACCTGAATATAAGTTCTCCCTCTCTCCCTGCATCGGTGGCAACAATTATCTTATCCGACTGGTCGAATACTTCTTTGATTACCTTTAGTTGTTTCAATGCGCCGGGGGTCTGCCTTGTACCCTTTTTCCGCTTTCACTTGTCGGGGTGTAAGTTGAAAACTATCCGGGATAATAGGCAGACTTTCCCGGCGGAAACTCTGTATGCCGTATGCTTCCGGCATTGCCAAACCTACAAGATGGCCGAACGCCCAGGTAACGAGATACCCGTTACCTGAAAGGTAGCCATCCTGTTTTTCACTCGCTCCTAAAATACGGGCAATGTCCCTTGCCACACTTGGTTTTTCTCCGATTACTGCAATCATTCTAATTTTGATTTTAATTGTTCCACTTCTTTTTGTCTTAGGATTTTCCGGTCATAATAGATGTGATAGCCATCTACATAAAATTGTCGGTTCTGCTTGTCTATGACTTCCCAGTCTGTTTTGTAACAGGCGAGAATAAACAGGGCGAAACCGATAACCGGGATAAGGATTAATACCGCTATCATCTTTTGCGTCCCCTGCTTTGTTTGGGTTTGTCCGTCTGCTCCTGCTTCTCCTTTTTATCCTGCTTGGTCTTTTGTTTTTCAGTGGGCTTGTCCTGACCCTTTTTCAAGGGTTCTTTCACTTTCTTGGTGGCTTCGTTGGTCTTGCCTTCCGAATTGACCGCTACCTGTGTGCGGTTCTTGCTGGCGGGGGTAATTTCTTTCACGGCGGAACGGTCAAAGCTGGGATTGTCACTGTAAAAGCCTAACTTCTTCTTATCATGGTTCACCTGAATATAAGCATCATATTCGACCCCCCGCTTGTCTTTCAGTCCGGCAACAAAGATGGTTTTGTCATTGACTAAATCCTGCTGTTGCTGGCGGGATAACTCTATTCCTGAAATGCTTTTGGGAATGGTTACACCGTCACTGGTGACAAGGCTGTTCTGCTGTGTCTGTTTCTGCCCTTGCTCCTGTGACTGTTTGGCATTGGGATAGATAAATTCCAGACTTTTCTTGTCGGCATTGACCTGAACAGTTGCGGAAAAGGGATTTTTACGGTTGGAAATCATGTTTTCAGGAATACGCCTTTTCCCTCCCGTAAGGCTTCCTTTTGTTCCTTGTTCAGTTTGACACCTTTTATTTCATCCGGTATTTGGACGCTGCTTGCACGCATGGAAACCAGTTCGTTTGTTACTTTATCCACACTGACGAAAGAGGGTATCATTTCTCCCGTGATATAGTTTTTCAGGTTTACTACCCGTCCCATGTTTCCCGTTTCAAGAAGATTGGCTTTATCCTCTTTGGAAAATTCATGTCCGAAAAACGGGCGTTCAAGTTCCGGCTTTTGTCGGATGCCGTGTATCGCCAAAACTACATTCCCGTCTTTGTCGTGCCGGAAAGATAAACGTGCGTCCAGTTTCATAATTGCTGAATTGTAGTTACCCGCAATGGTGAACGCTCCGGGCGACTTGTACCCCCTTAACATGGGTTCTAAAGCCTTTGCCTTTTCAAGCTGTTCTTTGGATAGACCAAAATTCTTTAAGGCTTCCCAGTCCACCTTATCCGGGTCAATCACATACTTGCTTTTGTCGGGTTGCTGCGGTGCTTGCGCCGTTGCTCCCGTTTCTTTGGCTGGCTGCTGTGGTTGTTGGGTTTGGGTTTCCTGCTGTTCTTTCTTCGCTTCCTGCTTCACGGTTTCAGGTGTTACCCGGTAACGCTCTATGCCCGCTTCGTTTTCAGGTGTCGGATGATTGAAGTTATCCCTGATTATCGGCTCGATTTTGGGAAGTTCAATCTTAGGGATTTTGAAGAAGTTAAAACGGGTCGGGTTCTTCAACTGGTTCATCATGTTGGAAAAGAAGTTGGAAAAGAAATCACCGTGACGGTCGAATTTCAGAAGTTCGCTGTTGTTCTCCGGTGGTACGGTTTGGAGTTCCCCGTTTTCATCCACGCCTTTTACTGCGCTGATTGTCTTTTTCTCCTTATCCAGTACAAGAAGAATATCCATCATCTGTTCGTCAGTGGTGGATTGGCTGGCTGTGTTTACATCCATAATGTTTTGAATTTTAGTGAGTATATAAAAATTTCGGAAGTAAAAGTAAGGATGAAATAGAGTATATTTAAGGCTTTGGGAATAGGTGGCTTCATTAGTCCCTGTTTGGCTTCATTTGTCCTCAACTTAAATATTGCATAGCCTTTCCATACATATTAAAGAATAATGCGTATATTTGCTTATAAACATTTAATTTGCAAAAATGAAAGATTTAATGATTATGATGTCCTTTATCCTGAATTGATAATTGACATTTTGAAATATTTTCATGTCAGCAATGGCATCAACGGAACAAATGTCGTAAACTTTTGTACAGCGCACACACCACAAGGGGCACAAGAATTAATACAGCCTGCTATTATTGCCAAAATATGTGATATACTATGCAATAATAATATCATGTCTTTGATTAAAGGAGGAACAACAATGGGACTAAACAATAATTATGGATATGCAGGAGATTTAAATGCTTTAGTCAGCAAAAAAGATGAAATGTCCCATTACTATAATTCCGTCGTTTATGGCTTCGAATATGTGTATAACTTCTACAAAAATAGGGTTATTCCTATTATCGCATATACTAAAGATAAAAAGCCTATGATGGGAAGCTGTTTTAAATTCCTTAATGGCATTGTTACCGCCAAACACTGCTTAGAGGACGGGGCATATGTCTCAATACCGGGTTACAGCAAGAAGCTATTAAGCCAAGCTAAGATTTATATAAGTGATAATTATGCTATTGATATTGCTTATATAGATTTATCTCAAAAAACGGAACAAGTTTTTATTCAGTCTCCACAGGTCTTAGATGATGTTCTTGTTATGGGATATCCAATGATACCTCGTTTTCTCAATTTTCTTACGGTCGAGAAAGCTACTGTATCGTCCTTAGCAAATGTTCGCTTTGCTCCATCACGTGGAGCTATTACTTCTATTGCAAGCGAAATGTTCACTCAAAATGTTACTCAATTAATGTTAATAACAGCTCGAATAACAGGCGGTAATAGTGGCGGACCAGTTATTAATAAATATGGTTCTATTGTTGGTGTTGCAATTAGTGACACAATGGCTGAAGGAGAAGGTTATGATGAACTTGGTTATGGCGTTGCTATTCCTATTGAAGTAATAAATACAATTATAGCCCAAAAACATGAAATGTCTGTCTGCTTTGAGGATTTCCATGAGTAAAAATAGAAAGTAGTATTTAAATCTTGCTAAATTTAAATACTACTCTAAAATATCTATTCTTGTTTCTCTTTAATCAAATGCAATAACATTGGGTCGTTCTTTATCCGTTCCATTTCGTCCGTGACAATCTGCTGGACTTCTTGCTTGACCCGGTTGTAGTTCGCCTGTATTTCTTCCTGCATCCGGTCGTTCCCGTCCTCGTCCCTGAAATCTATGATTTGGGGTAGCTTCTTGTAGTTGGCTGTTTCCCGCTTCACTTGCTCGTTATCCACCACAATTTCGCAATGGAATATTTTCTGCTCTATCCGTTCATCGAAATTGTCACTGACTGCACCCACAAAACATACCCTGTGTTAAGTTGGATATTTTACTGGGCGGTATCAAACTATCCATCTGCGTACTGATTGAGGTTGATTTATCATTCCGGTTGATAGTCATGCTTTGGCGTTTCTGCAAGACCTTTCCGAAACGGTCTGAAAGTGTTTTAGCCGTTTCAGAAACCACCTGACCGGAAAATATATTACCCACTGTATTTTCAATAACTTTGCTTTCCTTGTCCCCATAATCCCGGCGTAACTGGCTGAAATCCTGAAAGCCCAAACAGACCGCTACCTTGTTGCTTCGTGCCGTTGCTATCAGGTTATCCAGTCCCCGAAAATAGATGGTCGGTAATTCATCAATGATTACAGAACTTTTCAGTTGATGCTTCTTGTTTATCAGCTTCACGATACGGGAATTATACAGTCCCAAAGCACAGGAATAGATATTTTGGCGGTCGGGATTGTTACCTACCACCAATATTTTAGGTTCTTCCGGGTTATTTATATCCAGTGAAAAATCATCTCCTGTCATTACCCAATATAAAGCGGGTGAAATCATCCTCGAAAGCGGTATTTTAGCACTTGCAAGCTGCCCATTGCAACTGGTCTTGGGCGTTGGATTCCCATGCGTCCATGAACGGTGAAAGGTAGTTTTCCAGTTCGGGATAACTGGTTAAAATTGTAAATGTATCGGCGTATTTCTTGTTCAGAAATTCAATGGCGTGCGGAAATGTACAATACTTACCACCCTGATAGATTTTCAAAAACCATATTATAGAAGCCAGCAGGATAATCGGGCTTTCTACAAAGAAGTCCCCTTGCTTGCTTATCCAACTGCGGTTAAGGTTTAACATGATTGTATAACTGGCTTCGTATGCGTCCGATATGTCCGTCATAAACGCCGGATTTATCGGGTTGCATCGGTGGCTCTTGCGTGGGTCGTCAAAGTTAATCATGTAGAATTTAGGCTGTACCTTATACCCGTCTAAATGATTGATTAAGTGATTGTAAGCTATCTCTGAAAGGTCGGGAAATTTGTAGTCATAAATATAAACAGCAAAACCTTTTTCAATTTGCTGTTTGATGTAATTATTGACTATCGCATACGATTTTCCCGAACCGGGTGTGCCTAAAACCATGCTTGCTCTGAACGGGTTTACAATGTTTATCCAGCCATCGTTCCACTTCTTTTTATAGTAGAAACGGGTTGGCAGGTTGATAGAATATTCGTTTTCAATCAGTCGTGTTTCTTGTGCGAAACTTTCATTTTCCAAATTAAACACATCATCCATCAGGTTATTTTTCAACAGGCGGGAAATCCATACTCCGGCTGCCAACAGGGAAAGATACCCGGCTGTCATGGTAAAGATATACAAACCTGTATTTGCAGCCAGTGGCAACGGCAGAACCAATAACCACCAGTTCAGGAAGAATAGGATAAAACCGATTGTCAGGAATACATAAATCTTGTTCCATGTGATTTTTTACCTCTTTCACTCCCCTTTGTACCCAAACAGGAAAGCGCAAGGAATACCACTGAAAAAAAGGTTTGGTATATAGGATATTGGAGAACAGCCCGGCGGTACGCTGGAAGTTCAGCAGGATTTTATCGACTATCCCGATATTGATACCCCATTCCCGGAACGACTGGTAACAAAACCAGTAAATGTTTATCACTACAAATAAAATACTGATTGCCCGCATAAAGTCCATGACCTTTGCAAGTCCCCTTAAATCATCTTCATTCTGCATAATTGAAATTTTTATAGTTATTAAATACGTCTTTGTTTCTTCTTCTTTTTCTTCTTGGGTGGTGGAACTTGGCTGTTGTCGGGTGGCGTATCGTCCCCACCGGATAACAGACTGAACAGTCCCGCAATGGTTTTTCCTGTATTTTCAAGGTGTCCGGTAGGGTTAAATTCCGGCGTGTGTTCCTGCGTTTCCTGTTTGCTGTTTCCCGACAAAGTACGGGAGCCGGAAAACAGGTCGTTGAACACATTGGCGGAAAAGTCCTTTC
>ENA-OQAB01001528-OQAB01001528.1-human-gut-metagenome-genome-assembly--contig:-NODE-1528-length-10904-cov-3.246636_pt1 | contig 10904 bp, 9 predicted proteins | sample MGYA00242490_ERZ504517 | MGnify/ENA primary metagenome ERZ504517 (study PRJEB26092, sample SAMD00036298) | human gut metagenome | host: Homo sapiens | study: EMG produced TPA metagenomics assembly of... | reverse complement strand
ATTTTATTAGTAAGTATCTTACTGCTTATTCCTGCGGCAATCGGGAAAGCAGAGACAAAGATTAATTATGACCTGCTCAGTTACCTTCCGGGTGATCTGGAAACAGTAAAAGGGCAGGACATCCTTGTAGACGAATACGGTATGGGTGCATTTTCCATGGTTGTCGTCGAAGGGATGGAATTAAAAGATGTACAAAAACTGGAAGAAAAATTCAGCGAAGTTGATCATGTGAAAGATGTGATGTGGTATGACGATGTGGCAGATATCAGCCTTCCGGTAGAAATGATTCCGAAAGATTTACGGAAAGCATTTTTTAACGGAGATGCGACAATGATGCTTGCATTGTTTGATAATACAACTTCTTCAGATGAAGCTATGGAAGCTGTTACAAACATGAGAAAAATTGCAGATAAGCAATGCTTTATCAGTGGTATGACAGGGATTGTTACAGATATTAAAAATATCTCATTACAAGAACTTCCGATCTATGTTGTGATTGCAACGCTGCTTTCCTTCTTTGTGTTGGAATTGACGGGAACATCATTTCTCGTACCAATATTTTTCTTGATCAGTATTGGTGCAGCAGTTTTATATAACTTGGGAAGTAATATTTTTCTCGGAGAGATTTCTTATATTACAGAAGCATTAACAGCAGTACTACAGCTTGGAGTGACGATGGATTATTCGATTTTCCTGCTGAACAGCTATGAGGAAAATAAATTAAGATTTCCAGGAGAAAAAGAACGTGCGATGGGGCATGCGATCGCAAATACATTTAAGTCCGTTGTGGGAAGTTCCGTCACAACAGTTGCAGGATTTATGGCACTTTGCTTTATGACATTTGCACTTGGCAAAGACTTAGGTATTGTTATGGCAAAAGGTGTAGTGATCGGTGTTTTATGCTGTGTAACGTTATTACCATCTTTGATATTGATCTTCGATAGAGCGATTGAAAAGACAAAACATAGACCATTGATTAAAAGTATTGATAAGCCATCTGCGTTTATTACAAAACACTACCGTCTGTGGCTCATTCTGTTTGCAGTGTTGCTGTTCCCGGCAATTTACGGAAATAATCATACGAAAATTTACTACAATATTGCACAGTCACTCCCGGATACACTTCCGGCAAACGTGGCAAACAAGAAACTGGTAGACGACTTCAAGATGAGCAATATGCACATGATCCTGATGCAGAAGGATATGGATGCAAAGGATAAAAGAGAGATGTTGGAAGAGATTGACGAAGTCGATGGAGTCAAATGGAGCCTTGGAATGAACACATTGTTCGGACCGACCATTCCGGAATCCATGATCCCGGATGATATGAAGAAGATGCTTCAGAGTGACAATTATGAATTGGCATTTATTTGTTCGGAATATGAATCTGCAACAGATGAGGTCAACAAACAGATTTCAGAAATTGACAAAATTGTAAAATCTTATTCCAAACATGCAATGGTCATCGGAGAGGCTCCTCTGATGAAGGACCTTCAGGATACGACCGATGTCGATCTGAAAACAGTCAATGCCATTTCAATCCTTGCAATCTTTATCATTATTATGATCGTGTTTAAGTCGATCTCCCTTCCGGTCATCCTTGTGGCGGTTATTGAGTTCGCAATCTTTGTCAATATGGCAATTCCATATTACCAGGGAACGAGCCTTCCGTTTGTGGCAAGTATTGTCATCGGTACTATTCAGCTTGGAGCAACTGTGGACTATGCGATCCTGATGACGAGCCGTTATCAGAAAGAACGTGGAAAAGGAAAAGATAAGAAGACAGCGATTTCAATCGCACACAGAGCAAGCATGCTTTCTATTATCAGCAGTGGATTCAGCTTCTTTGCCGCGACCTTCGGTGTGGCGCTTTATTCAAAGGTAGATATGATCGGCTCCATCTGTACACTGCTTGCGAGAGGTGCATTGATCAGCATGTTTGTAGTTATTTTGATCTTGCCGGCGATGTTTATGATCTTTGATAAAGTAATTTGTAAAACATCCGCAGGATTTCTTGGCAAAAAAACTGCCGAAAGGAGTAATTAGATATGAATAGAAATAAAGTAAGAAGTAATACAAACCGGAAAATGGATCTGAAAAAGAAAATGACAGCAGGGCTTGCGGTCGGCATGGCAGGATTGATGGGAACAACTCCAGTTTTTGCAGCGGAGCCAGCAGATAAGAAAGTCTCAAAAGATGAGACCGTGTATGTGAATGCAGATGCACAGGGAACAGAACAGGAAATCACAGTTTCCAACTGGTTAAAAAATGCCGGAGCAGAAAAAAACTTAAAAGATGAGACAGAACTTGAAAATGTCAAAAATGTCAAGGGAGAAGAGACATTTGAAGAAAATGGAGATGCAATTACATGGCAGACAAACGGAGTAGATATTTATTATCAGGGAACTACAGATAAACAGTTGCCGGTATCCATGAAAATGACTTACTATCTTGACGGCAAAGAAATAACACCGGAAGAGTTGAAGGGACAGAGCGGGCATTTAAAGATAAAAATTGACTATACAAATAATGCAAAAAAGACCGTGAACATTGATGGAAAGAAGCAGGAAGTGTACAGTCCGTTTGTGATGGTGACAGGGCTGATTCTGCCGGATGAGACGTTTTCCAATGTTATGATCGATAACGGAAAAGTAATCTCTGATGGACAAAAAAGCATGGTTATGGGAATTGCAATGCCTGGATTAAAAGAGAGCCTTGGTTTAAACAATGAAGATTTTAAGGAAGTATCTGAGGATATCCAATTGCCGGAAAGTGTAGAAATCACGGCTGATGTAACAAACTTTACAATGGGATCGACGTTTACAATTGCATTGTCAGATCTTCTTGACGATGTTGACTGGAAAAACGTGACAGATTTCGATACGCTGAAAAAATTCTTTAAATGACTTGGAAGATGCGGCACTTCAGCTGGTAGACGGTTCTGCCCAGTTATCGGAAGGTACACAGACACTTGGATCCAGCTATGCGGAGTTTGACCAAGGTGTGCAGACACTGAAAGATGGAATCCATACACTTCAAAGCGGCGCTGGAGAATTAAAGAGTGGTGTAGACAGTTACACAGCGGGAGCAGATCAGCTAAATGCGGGAATCCAGCAATACCTCGGAGAAAATGGGGAGCTGAATGTAAAAAGTTACAGAATATGTAAATGGCGTGAATAAGGTTGTAAAAGGGGTAGAAGATTATACAACGGGCGCTTCTCAGCTCTCTGCCGGAATCACTTCCTACATTGGTGGTGAGAAGCAACTTGCAGCAGGAGCAGATGAGCTGACTGCATTAAAAAATGGCCTGACACAGACAAAAGAAGCAGTCGGACAGCTTTATGCGGCGATTGATGGAACCGGAGACAATGATATTCAGGTGGCTTCTCAAAAACTTGCAGAAGGAACAAAAAAATTAAATGATGCGGTAAATAGCATGAATAACCTACTTTCCAATGTAGATACGATGACAGCCACAGGAAAAGAATTGATCACACAGACAGAAGGACTTTCTGAGGTGATGCAGAAGCAGATTGCAGTTCCAGTGCAGGAAATGATGAAAAACGGCCAGGAATTGATGAAGATTTTAAGTGCTGTTACCGCTCAATTAGAGACGATCAGCGCAGATAGTGAGGCTGCCGTTTCACAGGCAAAAGAAGCTGCTGTCAGTGAAGTAAATGCACAGATTGCAGAGCGAAATGGCCAGATCCAGGCGGCAAATCAGGCAGCGGTGGCAGCCAATGAGCAGGTGGAAGCGGCAAAAGCTCAGATTAGCGCTCAGATCGCAGAAGCTGAAGCAAATGGAAATACAGAACTGGCTGCTTCTCTGCAGAGTGCACTTGCGGCAGTTTCTGGAATTTCTGTAGATGCAGGAGTTTCCGAAATTGCTCCGGTTACAGTGCAGGATGTGCCGGTAAAAGTTGGATCTGTTGACACGACACAGATCAAAGCGTTGTTAGAAAGTATGCAGAATTCTTTCGGTGAAATAGAGGGAACGGTAAACGGACTGACTCCACAGTTGGCAGAAATGCAGAAAAAGATGGAAGAGATCACAAATTTGAAAAAACAGATTCCGTCAGGAATGGCAGATCAGTTAAAAGCCAGTGTGTCTGAACTGAATACAGGAATGCAGGGACTCAACGCAGCAATCGGAGGGTATGCTGCGAATATGAAGAAATTAAATGATGGAATGGCAGTGACTGTGCCTGAAGCTTCTCAGGGCATCGATCAGCTCAATGCAGGATTTGCACAACTTGGTGCAGCCAATGATGCACTACTTCAAGGTGCAGCGAAACTTCAGCAAAATACACCGGTACTCGTAGAAGGAGTACAGACATTGGCGGGTGGCACAACAGAGTTGAGCGGCGGTTTGCATCAGCTTGGAACACAGCTTTCTTCCGGAGGTGCACTTCTCGCAGGAAATAGTCAGGCACTGAGAGATGGAGTAAGCACACTTGTACAAGGAGCTGGCCAGCTTTCTGATGGTGGTAACACACTTGCTTCTGCAAGCGGAGAAGTCAAGAACGGAATTGCACAACTTTCTGATGGAGCTTCTCAGTTAAAAGATGGTGCAGAAAAATTCAATGAAGAAGGAATTAAGAAACTGCAGAAAACAGTGGAAGATGCATTGGAGAAGATCCTCGATAAAGTGGATGCACTGACATCCGAAGACTGCGCTTATGACACTTATAGTGGAAAAGCAGATAATATGGATGGAAATGTGAAATTTATTATTGAGACAGATGCAATTGAATAAAGCAAGCAGGTTCTGTTAGGGCAAAGAAAAGGGACAAAACTTTATAAAATAAAGTGGAGTTCCTTTTCTTTTTGCGTGCTGGGATTCTATCGAGGCATTCCGCAGTTTCTAAGAAGTTCTCTTGTGAAACGGACAGTATTGTATATTTTTCTCTTAAATATTGGATATGAAAAAAATTAATATAAAATAAATGGAATGTTGAAATTTGCTTTTTACGTTGTTACAATAGAGATACTGTTCACAGGACATAATAAAGAAAGACAGTTCAGACAGGGCTGTCTGGAAACAGAAGGGAAAATGAAATGTCAACGGAATTAGAAAAGTATTATAATAAATTTTGTGAAGAAAAACGCCTGACGAGAAGACACGGAAAGGTAGAATATATTACCTCGATGAAATATATCCATAAATATCTGGAAGGAAAAGAAGGAGCAAGGATTCTGGATGTGGGTGCCGGGACCGGAAGGTATTCGGTGCAGCTTGCAGAGGAAGGGTATGATGTGACGGCAGTAGAGCTTGTCAAATACAATCTTGGAATTTTAAAATCAAAGGGAAGCAGTGTAAAGGCTTATCAGGGGACTGCATTGAATCTGTCACGGTTTGCTTCCAATTCTTTTGATATGGTTCTTGTATTTGGGCCAATGTATCATCTGTATACGATGGAGGATAAGATCAAAGCGCTTGCGGAGGCAAAACGCGTAGTGAAACCGGACGGGGTGGTACTTGTCTCTTATTGTATGAATGAATACAGCATTCTGACCTATGGGTTTAAAGAAGGACATATCCGGGAAAGCATTGCCTCCGGGAAGGTCAGCGAAGAGTTTCATGTACAGGCAGAGCCGGAGGATCTATATGATTATGTACGTCTGGAGGACATTGCTGCAATCAATGCAGGGGCAGGCATGAAACGGATTGAGATTATTGCGGCAGATGGTCCGGCAAATTATATGCGGCAGATTTTAAATGCGATGGACGATGAGACTTACCAGACGTTTATTGAATATCATCTAAAGACGTGTGAGCGCCCGGAATTGCTTGGTGCGAGCGCGCATACACTTGATATTTTGCAGATGGAGGAAGAAGGGGATTTCATAAAATAGATGAAGGCAGATGTAAAGAAAGACGGAAAATTATTTTTGGCGGAAGTGTCAGACAAGCTGCGTGACAGACTTACAAAGCTTGCAGAGACACTTCTTGCGGGACAGCAGGAAATTGAAAACATGCATGCATATTACTGGGAGAATTACACAGAGATGGACCAGTATGGGTATGAAGATTTTGACAATCAGCAGGCATTGCTGCATCAGATCAATGCAAACAACGAATCACAGCTTTTATATCAGCGCTTCCAGAAGATGGCAGATGCCCCATTTTTTGGCAGAGTGGATTTTCTTTATGACGGGGATGAGGAAGCGGAGATTTTTTATATCGGCATTGGAAATTTTGCGGAGCGCACAGGAGCAATTCCGCTGATCTATGACTGGAGAGCCCCGGTGAGCGGACTGTTCTATGACTATGATAAAGGTCCTGCTTCTTATGAAGCGCCAGGCGGAACGATGGAAGGAACTATTGAGGCAAAATGGCAGTACAAGATCCAGGCTGGAAAGATGATCTATGGATTTGAGAGCGATGTAAAAATCGATGATGACATTTTAAAGAAGGAACTTGGGCAAAATGGGGACGTACAGTTGAAAAACATTGTCCGTACGATCCAGAAGGAGCAAAATGATATTATCCGCAATACAAAAGATAAGATTTTAGTTATTCAGGGAGCAGCAGGAAGCGGAAAAACTTCGGTGGCATTGCATCGGATTGCCTATCTGCTGTATCATGACAGAGAACACTTAAAATCATCCAATATTCTTGTACTGTCGCCAAGCGGTGTGTTTTCAGACTATATTTCTCATATTTTGCCGGAACTTGGGGAAGAAAATATCCGTGAGATGAGTTTTGATCTGTTTGCTTATCAGGAATTAAAAGGAATCGTTCCAGATTGTGAGGATCGCTATCATCAGATAGAACGGCAGATGGAAGGGATGAGCAAAGAGGCACAGGCGCGCTATGAGCTGAAGCAGTCTCAGGCATATATCGGAGCAGTGGAAGGATTCCTTGTAGGACTGGAGGAAGATCTTGTAGAACTAAAAGAGTTCGAGTGGCGCCAGATGAAAAAAACAGAGGAAGAACTGATCGAGCTATTCTACTTTAAATTTCAGGAAATTCCGCTTTTGGAGCGGATGTATGCAGTTATGGATTATGTGGTAGATGAGTTTGAAACACTGTATGACCGAGATTTAAGTGAAGAAGAGCTGGCAGCCGTGCGAGAGAAATTTGACCAGATGTATGTGACGAGGGATGTGTACCGGATCTATAACTGGTTCTTAGAAGAAAACGGATGGGGAGCAGTTGCCGGATGTACCTTATGAGAGCCGTATGCTCTCCTATGAAGATGTATTTCCGATGCTGTATTTGAAATACCGGTTAAGTGGCAAGGCAAAGCATAAGCAGATCAAGCATCTGGTCATCGATGAAATGCAGGATTACTCTTATCTCCAGTATGCTATTTTAGAGACGTTGTTCTCCTGCAGGATGACGATTTTGGGAGACCGGGCTCAGACGATGGACGGCAAGATCCAGGATGTTCTTACATTTCTTCCGAAGATTTTTGGAAAAGAAATCCGTACGATCATTATGAATAAGAGCTACCGAAATACGATTGAAATTGCACGTTATGCAGAACAGATTACAAATGTGACCGGATTGGAATTTCTTGAGCGCCACGGGAAGGCGGTGGAGGGAAAAAAACGGTTTCGGGTATCGTTGGAGCGCTCCGGGACATCGAGGGACATCTGCACTTAAGAAAGAATGGAGTGCAGATCAAAGAAGCTTTTTCTGAAACAGCAGCGGACAGAAAGGAGCACACAGAGGATGCTTTCGAGACGGCGGCGATCCTTCTGCGGACGGAAGCGGAGGCGAGGATGGTCTACGAATATCTGAAAGAGCAGCGGGAAGATATTCATTATATTGATCGAGACAGCAGCCATTTTGAAAAGGGAGTGACGGTCACAACTTTCTATCTTGCAAAGGGATTGGAGTTCGATCAAGTATTTGTATTGCGTGAACAGACAGAAAGTGCTTTTGAACGGCAGGCAGACTATATCTGTGCGACAAGGGCGCTGCATGAACTTTATCTGTATTACTTGGAAGAAAAATAAGACAGATGTCGGGAAGGGACTTCCTATAGCGAACAATCTGTAAGAAGAACGGGAGAGAAACATGAGAAGAGAAATAGATCTGAAAGAAATATCGGACGGCAGGCTTTATACAGAAAATGACTTGGTGAAAGCAGGATGCGGGGATTGCCAGGGCTGTTCTGCCTGCTGCCGGGGGATGGGAACATCGATTGTGCTGGATCCGCTTGATATTTTTCGGCTGACAACGCAGTTAGAGATGACTTTTGAGCAATTACTGCAAAAGTATGCAGAGCTCAATGTAGTAGATGGTGTAATCTTGCCAAACTTAAAAATGACCGGAGCGGAGGAAGCATGTGCTTTTCTCAATGCAGAGGGGAGATGTTCCATTCATCCGCATCGTCCGGGCATTTGTCGTCTGTTCCCGCTTGGAAGATATTATGAGAACCATCGTTTTCAGTATTTTCTGCAAATACACGAATGTCCGAAGGAACCAAAGACGAAAGTGAAAGTAAAGAAGTGGATCGATACCCCGGAATTGAAAAAGAATGAACAGTTTATCAACGCATGGCATGATTTTATATTGGAAATGCAGGACAGACTTTTAAAACTGGGAGATGAAAAGACAAGCCGTGAGAGCAATCTCTACCTTTTGCAGGAATTTTTTCTGACACCGTATGAGAAAGAGCGTACATTTTATGAGCAGTTTGCAGAAAGGCTTGCGAGAGCAAAGAAGGTTTTCCGATAGCAGATTTTTTTGACAGAGAACTTTACGGAACGATGATAGGAAGGAGATACGAAGGAAATGGAATATCAGATTAGAAAGGCAAAGCAGTCAGATCTTGATGCACTTGCCGACGTGGAGGCATGCTGTTTTCCTGTGAGTGAGGCAGCTTCCAAAGAGGCGATCCAGAAGCGCCTGGAGACATTTGGAGACTGTTTCTTTGTGGCAGAGATGCCGCATGGGGAGGTGATTGGTTTCATCAATGGTTGTGTGACAGACCGGACTACCATCTGTGATGAAATGTTTGCAGATGTGACATATCACAGTCCAGAAGGGGCGTATCAGTCTGTGTTTGGACTGGATGTACTCCCACAGTACCAGCGAAGAGGGATTGCAGCAGATCTTATGGAACATCTGATTGCAGATGCATGGAAGCGGGGAAAGAAAGGAATGATCCTTACTTGCAAGGAACGGCTGATTCCGTATTACGAACGGTTTGGATACCGAAATCTTGGAAAGTCACAGTCTGTCCACGGGGGAGCTATCTGGTATGATATGCTCCTAGAAAGAGGTGAAGCGATTGATTAAAACCTATGTAGCGTTTGACCTTGAGACAACTGGACTCAGCGAAGAGAGAGACAGTATTATCGAGATTGGCGCTGTGAAAGTGACAGATGGAAAAGTGACGTTAAAAGCAGATGCAAAAACAGGATATGTGCTTTACAAAGAAGAAGCGAAAAAGATTGAAACATCGGATACGATGGAATGGTCAACAGGCTCTCCGGTAAAAGATATGGGATTTGATTCTTATAATTTTGATGAGTGGAAGCAATCTTCTTCGGCAAAAAAGTGTGGAACATATTACGATTGAAGATAATTCGCTTGGAAATGCGCATCTTTACATTAAAGGGAAAAAAGATGGGCAAGTGGAGCAGGTTCTGACAGGACTTGAGAAAGGACAAAACCTATTCGGCATCGGTATGGTGTATTACAGATGATGACAGAAAAGCATCTATCAAAGTCGAGAATGGGGACGAAGTTGTAGCGAATTATATGGACAGCAGCAATGTAAAATATGGTGTTCATCACAATGACAAATACCAGACATATGCACAACGTATGCAGGTTCGTTTTACGGCAACATCTGACAAGGCGGTGTTGACTTTGGCTGCGGAGGAAGGAAAGACAGATGAATCGGTAGTGGATTTTGATGATGTACGTGTCATGAAAGTAAATCCGTCGACAAATCCTGAACCTGCAAAATACACATATTGGGAAGATTTTGAAAATGTAGACCAGGGATATGGTGTGTTTGTGTCAACGGAGTCTGACCAGTCGCATTTGTCACAGAAGAATGCAGTAGATCCGCAATATACGCCGGATGTAATCGATGGCAACTATTCATTGAAGGTACGTGCGGGAGATTACATGAGAACGATTCCTTCGACAGTAAGACTGGAGCCAAATACAGAGTATACAGTAGGAATCGATTATAAATCTCCGTCTTCGAATGCGTTTACATTCGCAGTGAAATCAGACAAAGCAAGTAAGGAAAATGATGCGCAACATGCTGTGGTTGCGAGTGAAGTGGTAAAAGATCAAGAAGGAAAGCTGGTATTGAAGTTTACAACCGGAGATTATGATGATTACTATGTAGATATTACAAAAAATGCAGCGACAGAATATTATGTAGACAATTTCTATGTGGAACAGGCTCGCGCTATGAACCAGGAAACACTGGAGGCGCTGATTGAAGAGGCGAAGGCGTTAGATGAAAAGGCATATACAAAAGAGTCTTTTGAAAACATGCAGGCTGCGTTGAAAGAAGCTGAGAAAGTGCATAAAAATCAAAATGCTTCGAAAGAAGAGATAGAAAAGGCGTATACAGATTTAGAGACTGCGATGGAAAATCTGGATGCCTATGCAACAGCTGAGGATAAGGAACAGCTCTCGAAAGTAATTCGTGAGATGAAGAGTATTCTTGCGAGCGACTACAAGCAGGATGAAAAGTGGCTGGCGTTCCAATCTGCGCTCAAAGAAGCGGAGTCTTTATATGATTCAGACAAGGCGACCCAGAAAGAGGTTGCTTGGATGATTCGCGATTTGCGGGAAGCAAAAGAAAGGTTGAATCCATTAGTAGACAGAACAGCATTAAAGGCAATCATGGCAAAAGCAGAGAGAGTAGATAATAATTCTGTTGTAGATGGAAAAGAATTACAGACATTCTTAAGCGCTT
>ENA-OQAB01001527-OQAB01001527.1-human-gut-metagenome-genome-assembly--contig:-NODE-1527-length-10917-cov-1.886469_pt1 | contig 10917 bp, 8 predicted proteins | sample MGYA00242490_ERZ504517 | MGnify/ENA primary metagenome ERZ504517 (study PRJEB26092, sample SAMD00036298) | human gut metagenome | host: Homo sapiens | study: EMG produced TPA metagenomics assembly of... | reverse complement strand
CAATGTTTCCCAACAATCTTATGGGGCGGCTTATGATGCAGGAAAGCATTGACGCAATGAATTATATGGCGTATAATAGTTATTGAATTAAGTTCATTAATTTATAGATAAGGAGAAATGGGATAAAATGGCACGGCCTGCAAAGAAACCACCCGAACAATGGGAAAATGAAATTTTAGATGCGGCACAAAATCTGTTCCTGTCGAAAGGCTATGAGGAAACCTCAGTTTCCGATATTATGCAGGCAGCCGGCGGGGCAACAGGAATGTTCTATCGCTGCTATCAAAGCAAGGAGGAACTTCTAAATGTGCTTGTTAAAAATGGGCAGTGATGTATACGCAAAAACAGCATGTTTGCTGTGTGATCCCCAAATCACTTTCAGCGGCAAATTCGCCGCTATTTTAGATGTAATCAGAGAAATGTCCTCACAAACAATCGGTATGGAGGCTTTCTTTACCGCTTCAAACGAAGTCATTTTGAACAGGCTGACCCGACAGATGACCTCAGTGCTGGCTCCATTGCTTGCGTCTGTTTTGGATAAGGGAATAGAGGACGGGATTTTAGCCATTGAAAACACGGAGTTTTACACGAATTATATTATTGACGGTTCTTTAGGCGCACTCAACCGCGGCAGCCGCCTGACTCGTGAAAACATAGCTCACAACTTAGACTATCTTCCACAGGTAATTGCCAATACACTGAAAATAGATGTTGCGTTATTGACAAACGCCCGGAATGGAAAAGGAGCTAATCAAACCTGTTAATTGGGGGAAAAGGATATGGAAAATGCAGACTGTCCCTGCAAAAGGACAAAGTGTATTCGATACGGGAATTGTGACGCGTGCCGCGAACACCACCACTGCCCGGAACGAAACACCTTGACAGCATGTGAACGCAGGGATGCGAAAAACGAACGAAAAAATAAACGCAGACTGAAAGGGGCAGGACATGAATACGGAAGAATGGATATTATGCCCCCTATGCGGAAAAAGACAAGATTAAAAATCCGGGAAGAAACAGTTCTGGAAAATTTTCCGCTGTTCTGTACGAAGTGCAGGCAGAAAGCTATAGTCAGCATTAAACAATTTCATTTGTCAGTTATCAAAGAGCCAGACGCAAAGACGCAGAGCCGATAACCTATGAACTTAATACTCATGGTGATCGGCTCTTTTCTTTTGGGTGGTTCTACGCTAAGTTAACACCTGCAATCCAAACGGATGAATATCGCGCTAACGCCGGGCTATATCCCACCCGCCCTTATGGTTTCAATCAGATTCTGGTTACGGAGTTTTAATGTAGCCGCTTTTGTTATCACTAAAGTAATGACTAAAACAGCCGCGCTGCAGATCAGCATGGGGCCAGCCGGAATCCTGTAGGGAATGGGGAACATGCTTCTTATGGGCAGATTGATCAGATAGGTAAGCGCCAGACCAAGTGGGGGCCCCAGAATTATGGCCCGCAGCGAGCACAGGATGCTTTCCAGCGCCAGCATTTTTTCCAAACCTTCCAGCGTCATGCCGATACTCATCAAAACGGCAAATTCTCTTGCGCGCATCAATACATTGGTGGACAGCGTACTGACAACGTTGGTAAAACCAATCAGCATAAGAAATACAGTAAAGCAATACAGAAAATCAATTACCAGTACAATGGCAATGTTCATCACACGCACATAGTCCCGCGTCATATACACCCTTGCGCTGAAGCCGGATTCCATGTAATCCGCATTCTCCTGGTTTGGAAAATGTTCCGCCAAAACACTGTTTGCATATTCTATATAGCCGGTAGTATCCCGGGGAGCATTCATCCAGGAGTATCCCCGGACGGTGGCGCCGGGAACTATGAGCCTTACGGGATTGGTTTTCGGGTAAAATAATTCAGTGGGGATTTCATCCTTTAAAAGCTGCGCCTGTATCTCCACTTCCCTGCTGCTGCCGTCTGCCGTAAAGAGCCGGATCCGCTGCAGCTGGCCGGAATAGGGGGTGATATCTTTTAGATAGCCTTTATCATTATAGCTTAGATGATTCAGCAAGATGACAGCCCCTTCACTGACACCTGCCCTCTTGCACACTTCACGGTAATGCTGATCGTCCAGGACAATGATTTCCACATCAAGTTCATAGCTGTCCTGCCCGGCCAGTTCGTTTACACGGAGCATATCAGCGGACAGATAAGCGGCGGGAAGCTTTGCAACATAGGTGTCATAATCCTGACCCATACCATATACATCCCCGCCGTCATATTTTTCCAATTCCTTTGTGATGGAATTGCCCAGCGTTGAATCTATGGGGGCAGGATAGATACTTTCCCACCGTCCGGTATTCTCATTGACCCTGCGCGTCCTGGCAGATTGGTAGTCCGCTGTCACCGTATGGGAGGTAGCATAATAAAGTATCTTCTCCAGACCGCCGGCTAGGCCGTTAAGGGAACCAAGGACGATAAACATTATAATCCCTATCATAAGCGTTATCACAGTGGCTTTGAAATTACGTTTGTTCCTGCTGATGTTTTTCTTTGCAAGCACTCCTTCAAAGCCAAATGTTTTCTGTATCAGAGAGTCTGTAAGCCTGTTTATGCCCTTCCTTTTTCCGTCCTTCCTGATTCGGACCTCCCCGCTTCCCCTTACGCTGTCAATGGCGGAACTTTTTGCCGCCTTTCTCGCCGGAAGCCATGCCGATATCGAGACTGTAATCAAAGAAATAAAAGCAGAGATAAGGATTGACGGCCAGGAGATTACAAATTTCAGTTCAAAATATATATCCTTTATCATAATATGGGACAGGGCATTCAATTCATCCAGGAACAGATTGATCACGCCCACGCCGCCTCTTGTCAGGCAGAGTCCTGCAAGGATTCCAATCGGTATGCCAAGCACGGATAAAAAGATGCTTTCGTACAGGACAGACTTGATAATCTGGCGGCCTGTAGCGCCGACACACTTTAATGTGCCAAACTGGGAAATCCTCTCCCCTGCACTGATACGGAACACATTGGAAATTACAACCACCGCCATAATAAAAATAATGGCGCCCAGAAAAAACGCCGGAATCAGCAGCAGGCTCTTATAGGCGCCGGCATACATGCCATAATCCTCGCCGAGAAATGATATCAGCATAACATTACCGCTGGCCACAAGGCTGCAAACGCAGGTGGTCAGCGCGGTTGCCAAAACAATGGCAGCTATTGCCCAAAAAGTCCTTGCTTTTTATTTTTCTTTACCTGGCTGAGGGAAAGCTTCGCAATTACATTCATACCATGCGGCCTCCCTTCGAACGGGAAGCCTTCAAATCCTCGTCTGAAATAATCTCTCCATCGCCGATGGTGATGATCCTGTCTGCCATGACGGCAATTTTTTCATCATGGGTAATCAATAGAAGGGTCTGGTGATATTTTTTATTCGCAAGCTGCAGCAAGTCTATAATTTCCCTGCCGGATTTGCTGTCCAGATTACCTGTTGGCTCATCCGCCAGAATAAAAGCAGGATCATTGATCAGCGCCCTCCCAATGGACACCCTCTGCTGCTGCCCTCCGGACAGTTCACTTGGCAGATGGGTCCTCCGGTCGGCCAGCCCTGTCATATTAAGAATGTAAGAGAGCTTTTCAGGATCAGGCCTGCGATTATCCAAAAGACGCGGCAGCATAATATTTTCCTCCGCCGTAAGCGTAGGGATCAGATTATAGAACTGAAACACCATACCGATATTCCTGCGCCTGAAGATGGCACGCTGGCTTTCGTCCAGGCTGTAGATATCTTTTCCGTCAATGGTCACGGTGCCTGAAGAAGGGCGATCGATTCCGCCGATGAGATTCATAAGTGTAGATTTGCCTGACCCGGAAGAGCCTATAATTGCAATGAATTCTCCTTTGTTTACCTGAAAACTCACATTTTTAAGGGCAGTTACGGCAGTGTCCCCTTTGCCATATGTTTTTGTCAGATTTCTGACCGTTAATACTTCCATGTAAATTCCTCCTGTTTCACAAGTACTATCATCATAACAGAAGAAAATTGACTGTCTGGTGACAAATTCCCATACTCAAAATGACAGTTTAGTCACTTATACAGTTTTATGGTAAAAGTCGCTCCGCTGCCCTCTTTGCCGCAGTCCACATCAATATCACCGTTATGCCTGCGTACTATGGCGAGGGCAAGAGGAAGGCCGATGCCGTACCCGCCTGTATTTCCGGAACCTTCAAACCTCGTGAACAGCCGGGCAATTTCCTCCTTTCTGATTCCCTTCCCCATGTCTGTGACAGATATCCATTGATAAATGGGATTTTCCCCACAGTCAATGGTGATACACGTATGATCCCCGGAATGCTCCGAGGCGTTTTTAATCAGATTGGTAAGCGCCTCCGACATCCAGCGTTTATCACAGTACAGCTCCAGGTCGTTCCTGAGATCTGTGGCCTGGTTTTTTTATCTCCAGTAAAAATAGCCAGCGGTTTTAACGCGGCTTCCAGGAGTGCACGGACAGAGACTTTCTCCATATCAAAGGTAATTGCGTCAGCATCCAGTTTTGCCATCTTTAGCAGTGTGCCCACCAGCCATTCCATCCGGTTCAGGCTGGTCTGGATATTATGGATAAATTCTTCCTGCTTATCGGGAGCGGCAGTTTGCAGCAGATCAGCCATGATCATCATGGAGGTAACAGGTGTTTTCAGCTGGTGGCTAATATTTTCCATAAACTCTATAAACAGCGCATGCTCCTGTTCCACTGCACTCAGCTGCTCATTCTTTATGTTTACGAGGGTATGGATATCATTTTTTAAAATACTGAGGGAACCTTCTTTGTTGTCCCGGAATTCCACTTTCTGTCCGTCAATGGCTTTTCTTATTTTCTCCGACAGTTCCTTTATTTCGCTATTTCTAATCAGCACGGTAGCCAAGCCCCCTTACAGTTTCAATGGTTACAGCGCTGCCCATCTTCTCCCGCAGGCGTTTGATATATACTGTAAGAGTATTGTCCTCAACAAAATTGCTGCCCTGGTCCCATATACTGTCCAGTATCTGCGTCCTTGTGAGAAGATTTCCTTTGTTATTGGCAAAAATCAGCAGCAGACGGTATTCTAAGGCCGTCAGTTCTACAGGGCTGCTTCCCACGTACACTTTTCCGGCAATGGGATCGATTCCGCATTTCCGATTTTTAAAAATCCTGTGGGATTTTCCCCCTTTGCTGCCTGTAAGGTCCGTTTCACTCTTGCCAGTAATTCCCGCAGCCGAAAAAGGCTTTGTCACATAATCAGCCGCCCCGTTTTCAAAAGCGGAAACAATTTTGCTCTCATCATCCACCACGGTCAGGAATATAATGGGGGTGCTGTTTTCCTTCAGCGCCCGGCTTACATCAAATCCGGTCCCGTCAGGAAGCTGCATATCCAATATTGCCAAATCGTACAGTTCCGCTTTTTATCCTGTGAACCGCATCCGAAGCGGTCATACAATGAAATGGCTCATAGCCTTCCTGTTCCAGGGGCATACATAAGGCCGGAGGCGATCATGGTATCGTCTTCCACAAGCAGAATTTTCATGCTGAATCCTTTCTTAATCTTTTATAAATCCGGCGGATTATTTCCCGGCAGCCTCTTTCAAAGCCCGATACAGCTGCTCCACATCAAAAGGGCTTGGGCAAAAATCCGGTCATTCCGCATTGCTGTGCCTTGCTGCGGTCATCCTGGAAGGTATTGGCCGTCATGGCCAGAATCGGAACCGACGCCGCATCCCTGCGGTTCATCGACCGGATCTCCCTTGTCGCAGCAAGACCGTCCAGCACCGGCATATTGACATCCATCAATATCACATCATAGAGCCCCTCCGGGCTTTCCGCAAACATGCTGACTGCCTCCCGGCCGTCAGAAGCCCGGTCTACAATAATTTTTTTCAGAGCAAGCAGCTCCTCTGCAATTTCCGCATTCAGGTCGTTATCCTCAGCCAGAAGCACATGCAGGCCCTCCAGCCTGATATCGCCCTCCTGCACATGCGGCGCCTGCAATTCTCCCTGATATACAGGAAGCACAAGTGAAAAATAGAATTCAGAGCCCGCGCCGTAGGTGCTTTCCACCTGCAGCCTTCCGCCCATCAGCTCCACCATTTTGCTGCTGATGGAAAGTCCCAGGCCTGTCCCGGGTCCTCTCTGGTTGCTGTTCTCCAGCTGCTCAAAGGATGCGAATATCCTTGTTATATCCTCCCTGCGGATACCGATACCGTTGTCCTTCACGCTGAAATATATCTCCGCCTTTCCCGAAACGCTGCTTCTCTCCTCAACAGACAACACAACCGTTCCGCCCGGATCGGTAAATTTGCAGGCATTGGACAGCAGGTTCGTCAGCACCTGCTGTATCCGCATCTTATCGCCTGTATAACAGTCCTCCTGCAGGCTGCAGTTCATCTCCAGCCGTAGCTTCCTGTCCGTTTCCTGGGCGCTGAACATGCTTTTAAGCTCTTCCGTCATCTGCCGCAGGTTAAACGGGGCAGTTTCGATCTTCATCTTTTCGCTTTCGATTTTAGACATGTCCAGGACATCATTCAGCAGTGAAAGAAGAAATTTTGCGGAGGAATCAATTTTTGACAGGTTCTCTTCGATTTTCGGCGTTGCTTCCCCTGAAATCCGGGTGAGATTGGTCAGCCCGATAATTGCGTTCATGGGGGTACGGATTTCGTGACTCATCCTTGAGAGGAAATCCGACTTGGCCCTGCTCATCTCCTCCGCCTTTTCCAGCCTCACCTGCATTACCTTTGCCCTCATACTGTAAAACACAACCAGAATGATAATGCCTGAAATTAATATAATGGCCCCCACGCTAAGGCTTATTGCCAATACGGGATTCGAATAATAAAAAGATTCCAGCGTCACGGCGCTTTGCTGCGGGACAAGGGTATTATCCGATAAAATGCGGTAGCTTTCCTCCTCGGAAAAAATTGTTTATGGATTTATTCAGGATGGAATACAGCGGCACATTTACAGGCAGCGGCAGCGCAATTGTCACTTCCTCACGCAGGTTTGTATCCGTTACCAGATTAATATTGGCATAATAATTCCGCGCATAGAACTGTCCCACAAAGGACGCCGGCATGCGGGTATAGTCCGCTTCCACCCCATTATTAACCGCATTCAGACATTCCTGGTAATCGTCAAAATACCTTATGGTATCGGAAGGCTTGTCCGGCTTCATCACCCGGCCCTCCGGCACGGCCATCACCTGCCCTTCTCCCTTTCCTGCGGACTGCTTGCTGCGCAGGATGAGGGAATCCAGGGATGCATAGCTGGCAGTCCGGGCAAGCCCAAGGGATGCCGCTGTCAAATCATTGTCCATAAAACCGCCCGCCAAATCCGCTTTACCTTCCCGGACTAAATTGATTATTTCCTGATTATTCTCCGCATACACATACTCAAATTCAAGCCCGCAGCGTTCCGTTATGAGCTCCAGTGTCTCCGGAATAATTCCCATAGCGGCTCCGTCCTGTTCATAATACAGCGGATAACGATCCCTGATAACTGCTACTTTTAAAGGGGCGCTCTGCTGTATAAATGCCCTTTCCTCATCCGTAAAGGAAATGGAATTCAGATACCTGTCAGGAAAATACTTACTGTACAATTCATTGGCGAAATTGGGATCTGCCGCATAAATCTGCTCAATTGCCCAGGAAAGCTCGCTGCACAGCTCCGGCTCATCCTTGGCGGTAACAATATAATAAGGCTCGGCGGGAATCATGGCCGCCACATTGTAGTCCTCCTGCATGTATACATCCGCGCCAAGCATTAAATCCACCTTGCCGCTTTCCAGGCAGTTCCCATACTCCGTCGTATCCTCATAGTATACGAGCTCACAGGAAATATTATTGAATGTCAGAAATTCCTGCAACCGTTCAATTTTCTGGACCGCTCTTTTCAAAAACGCCTATCCGTTTTCCATTCAGTGTATTATAGTCATAGCCTTTTATATCCGTATCTTCCCGATGATAGATAAGCAGGGAATAATTGGATCCCATTATATAAGAGGGATAATTATAAAGATCCTTGAATTCTTCCCGGTAGAACATGCCTCCCATCAGGTCATATTCACAATTGGCCATTTTATTCAGCTGTTCTGATGCATTTTCTTCTGTCATAAATTCATATTGCCAGCCTGTATACTTGGCAATCTCAATGAGCCAGTCATATACACAGCCACCATAAGTGCCGTCATCATAAACCTCAATTGATACCAGAAGTATAGGGAAATGCAACCTTCAGGACTCTTGGTTCCTCCTCCTGCGCATTTAACCTCCGGGCAATACAGCATAAAAGGGGCGAAAGAGGACCAACAGTACGGCAAAAAGAAGCAGGATTCTTCCGATACTGCTTCTTTTGCCATATATTTGATTTATCCCCTTTCTTTTCCCTCTTTTACCTAACTCCGTTGTATGTCCCATCCTGGAAGCCTCCCGTCCCGTATCCGCTGCAGCGTTGACAGCTCTGATTGTCTGCAGCCTCCCCGGTTCAGGCAGGAGATCTGCTGATTTACATTATACCAATCAGGCAGTAACAAAACAAGACACTTCGTATGTATTCGGAAATTCTGTGTTACTCAATAAGACGGACGGCGGAAAGCTTTTCAACTCTCCTGTTAAATTTCCGTAAAACTATATCGTATGCTCCTCCCGGTACTGTCCCGGCGTTTTTCCCGTGTACTTCTTAAAACGGCGGGTAAATACATGATCGTCCTCATAGCCCACCGACAGGCTGATTTCCCGGATGAGCATATTTGTGGAAACAAGAAGCTCCCTGGCCCGTTCCATCCTCAGGTTGGCAAGATAATCCGAAGGCCGTATATCCATCTGGTTCTTGAATTCCACCGCCAGGGTAACGGAGCTGATGCCCAGATAATCCGCCAGCATGCTCATAGTAAGCTCCGGCTTGGCAAAATTCTCTTTCATATAAGCCGCCGCTTCTTCCACAATCCTGGAACGATCCACGCTTTCCTCCGGCTTCGTCTCAATGATTCGGCTGCAGGCCTCGCAAAGGAAATCGTTAAAATCCTGGATGGTAAGGCACTGGGAAAGCGTGAATACGTTGTAAATGCTTTCCAGCCCGGTATTTTCCGCCTTCCATTCTGAAATCAGCACATGGATAATATCATTGTACAGCAGTCGGAACAGGGGCAGGGACGGGCTTTTCTTCGTCATTCTCCTGCAGATATCCTCCACGGCCTGCTCTACTGCGGCTTTATCCCGGCTGCGCAGCGCCGCCTTCAGCTTCTGCAGATAGGAATCGGGAAGCACATTCACCACATCCGTCAGCGCCACATCGCCAAAACGGATGATTTTGTTATTATCCTGCAGGAAACGGTTGTCAAATGCAGTATCCGCCTCCAGATAGGCCGCTGAACCTTCCAGGAAATCCTGGTGATAATTGCTTACGGACATTACAAATTCCCCATGGCATTCCTTGCCGATGGTAAACAGCATACCCAGCGTCTCTTCGATCCGTTCCGCCGAATCGGAAAAAAGGACAAAAAGGCTCTGGTTATTGCTGACCAGATGGATGCCGTAGCCGTCAAGATGCGCCGCCTGCGCGATCACATCCAGCATCATCGCATGGGCGCGGCTTTCATTGCTGTCGCTGCGCTCTCCCAGCAGGACGGCCAGGTACATGGTGTTTTCAATCTCTATGGACGCTTTCTGCGCCGCCTGAAGCACTTCCTCCCGGCTTTTGAAGTCATTCCGGATAAAATTCCTGACAAACCGGGTCTTCTTCAGCTGCAGATTTTCCTTCTCCTTCTGCTCGTTCGCCTCCACCAGCATCTGGATGCCGCTTTCTATGCTGCTTAAGTTATAATTTGTTTCCTCCTGGGAATCCAGCAGCTGGTTCATTTTTTTCACCTTTGCCGCCATACGTCTGGAAAATACCATGATAAAAAACGCCGCAGGGATGGCGCATACACTCAGCAGCACAATAATCCCCCACTGTCCGGTTACAATTTTATCGTAAAAAACTTCCATCGACTGCAGGGAGCAGTAAGTCAGGCCGCTTGTCCCCTGCCGGACGCTCAGCAGGTATTTTTTTCCATCTATCTTTACCTGGCGCTGCCCCTCCTCTTCCCCTGTCAGCGGCAGGATCGCATCGGAAGGCAGCTCCAGGCTTCCCCGGGAAACAATGACTTCATCCTTATAAATAATAAAATCTTCCCTCAGATCCTCTTCGTCTTTTTCCATCAGCGAATCATAATAGGAACCCGGCACAACGAACAGAAGCGTCTCCTGGAAAGCCGGAGGAATGGCCTGCATATAAAGCACCATGTCCTCACCGCCCATATACATCTGTATCCAGAAGCCGGAAACAGATTGTTCCGGCCAAATGCGCAGTTCTTTGTCCGTGGATCGGATCTCCGCTTTTACCTCTTCCGCGTCCAAAAGCTCCATCACACAGCCCTGTTCCGCAAAATAGTCCACTCCCACCGAAGTGGTTCCGGTGTACATATAATCGTCTTCATGATACTGGTAAAGCAGCATCTGAAAAAACTGGCTTACCGTTATATATTGAAACAGGTGCTTCTCCAGCTGGAGAGCCGCCTGCGGTTTTTCCGTCAGTCTGAATTTGGTCACATCCTCAGTTATACCCATTTGATATACGATATTCCTGATAATCTGCATATCATTTTCATGCCTGTTTATTTCTGCGTCAAGATGTTCCTCATTAGAAACAAGGAAGTCCGAATAAATCGTCTTATAATAAAACTGGTACAGATAACTCCCCAGCGATGTAATGATCAGTATTACAATGATACTGAACACAATAATATAGTAAAAAATATTTTGTGATTTTAATTCATCCCATATTTTTTTCACAAAAGCCTCCCCCATTTCCCTGTTATATTTCTTAAAGTGCCCTGCAAAAAAAAGCAACAGTCAGGACGTCCATACTTATTTTTTATTATAGCACA
>ENA-OQAB01001526-OQAB01001526.1-human-gut-metagenome-genome-assembly--contig:-NODE-1526-length-10918-cov-2.996942_pt1 | contig 10918 bp, 8 predicted proteins | sample MGYA00242490_ERZ504517 | MGnify/ENA primary metagenome ERZ504517 (study PRJEB26092, sample SAMD00036298) | human gut metagenome | host: Homo sapiens | study: EMG produced TPA metagenomics assembly of... | reverse complement strand
CGCAACGCTGGGGATATTGGCGTATGTATCGTCACATATCGAGTTCGCAGGCTATCTGAATATCATGTATATTCCGGGTTCGGAAGAACTGGTAATCTATATCTGTGCTTTCATCGGTGCGCTTATCGGTTTCTTATGGTACAATGCTTATCCGGCACAAGTATTTATGGGAGACACAGGCAGCCTCACCATTGGCGGTATCATCGCAGTGTTCGCCATCATCATCCACAAAGAGTTGCTGATACCGATTCTTTGCGGTGTATTTCTGGTAGAGAATCTGTCGGTAATCCTGCAACGGGCTTATTATAAGGCAGGAAAGCGGAAAGGTGTAAAGCAGCGTTTGTTCAAGCGCACACCGATTCACGATCATTTCCGTACTTCGATGAGTCTGATTGAACCGGGCTGTACGGTGAAATTCACCAAGCCCGACCAGCTGTTCCACGAATCAAAGATTACCGTCCGTTTCTGGATTGTAACGATTGTATTGGCGGCAATAACAATTATAACATTAAAGATTAGATAAAATGAAGGCACGGATTACATAGATTAACACGGTTTTAACTGTATAATCCCTTAAAACCGTGAAATCCGCGTCATCCGTACCTTCATTAAAAATATAGAGAGCATTAACCCGATTATTAACTTTTAAAAGATGTGCGCAGCTAATAGATAAATCAATCGATTAGAAAACAAGGGCACATTATTGTAGATGAAAAGAATTGTAATTTTAGGAGCTGGCGAAAGCGGCGCAGGTGCAGCCGTACTCGCAAAAGTAAAAGGATTTGAGACGTTTGTTTCGGACATGTCCGCCATCAAGGACAAATATAAGGAACTTCTCGACAGCCATCATATTGCCTGGGAAGAAGGACACCATACCGAAGAGCTCATTCTGAATGCCGACGAGGTTATCAAAAGCCCCGGTATCCCGAATGATGCCCCAATCATCCTGAAACTGAAAGCTCAAGGCACACCGGTGATCTCCGAGATTGAGTTTGCCGGACGCTATACTGATGCCAAAATGATCTGTATTACAGGTTCTAACGGAAAGACTACAACAACTTCCCTGATCTACCACATTTTCAAAAGCGCAGGTCTGAACGTAGGTTTGGCAGGCAACATCGGCAAAAGTCTTGCTTTGCAGGTAGCCGAAGATTACCATGATTATTATATTATCGAACTTAGCTCTTTCCAGCTGGATAATATGTATAACTTCCGTGCGAACATCGCCGTATTGATGAACATCACTCCGGACCATCTTGATCGCTACGACCACTGTATGCAGAATTACATCGACGCTAAATTCCGCATTACCCAAAACCAAACTCCGGACGATGCTTTCATCTTCTGGAATGACGACCCGATCATCAGACAAGAACTGGCGAAACATGGTCTGAAAGCTCACCTGTATCCTTTTGCCGCTGTAAAAGAAGACGGAGCGATCGCATACGTAGAAGACCACGAAGTGAAAATCACCGAACCGATTGCCTTCAACATGGAGCAGGAAGAACTGGCTCTGACAGGGCAACATAACTTATATAATTCTTTAGCCGCCGGTATCTCGGCAAACCTTGCCGGCATCGCCAAAGAAAACATCCGTAAAGCCCTCTCCGACTTCAAGGGAGTAGAGCATCGGTTAGAAAAGGTGGCACGTGTCCGCGGAATTGATTTTATCAACGACTCTAAAGCAACGAATGTCAACTCCTGCTGGTATGCCCTGCAAAGCATGACTACCAAAAACGGTGTTGATCCTCGGTGGTAAAAGATAAAAGGCAACGACTATACTGAAATTGAAGACCTCGTACGCGAAAAGTGTTCAGCACTGGTATACCTGGGACTTCACAACGAAAAACTTCACGAATTCTTCGATCGTTTCGGCCTGCCCGTAGCAGACGTACAAACCGGAATGAAGGATGCCGTAGAAGCAGCCTACAAACTGGCAAAGAAAGGTGAAACGGTATTATTGAGCCCTTGCTGCGCCTCTTTCGACCTCTTCAAGAGCTATGAAGACCGTGGCGACCAGTTTAAGGAATGTGTCCGCGCCCTTTAATTTCTAATTATTAATTTTTAATTGCTACAAGATTGGATTTATTAAAGAACATATTCAAAGGTGACAAGGTAATCTGGATTATCTTCCTCTGTCTCTGCCTCATCTCTATTATCGAGGTGTTCTCGGCAGCGTCGACACTGACTTACAAAAGTGGCGACCATTGGGGACCGATTACACAACACTCCATCATCCTGATGGTAGGTGCTGTGGTAGTAGTGTTTCTGCATAATGTTCCCTACAAATGGTTCCAGGTATTTCCGGTCTTTCTGTATCCGATTTCCCTGGTTCTATTGGCATTTGTCACGCTGATGGGTATCATCACAGGGGACCGTGTCAACGGGGCAGCCCGTTGGATGACCTTTATGGGATTACAGTTCCAGCCTTCGGAATTGGCAAAGATGGCGGTTATCATTGCCGTCTCATTCATCCTGTCCAAAAGGCAGGACGAATACGGAGCCAACCCGAACGCCTTCAAATATATCATGATCCTCACCGGACTGGTATTCCTGCTTATCGCACCGGAAAACCTTTCGACAGCAATGCTGCTTTTCGGAGTAGTATGCATGATGATGTTTATCGGCCGGGTGTCAGCAAAAAAGCTATTTGGAATGTTGGGAATATTGGCACTTGTGGGCGGTGTTGCCGTAGGTATACTGATGGCTATTCCCGCCAAAACGCTGCATAACACTCCGGGACTTCACCGTTTCGAAACGTGGCAGAATCGTGTTTCCGGCTTCTTTGAGAAGGAGGAAGTGCCGGCTGCCAAATTTGATATTGACAAAGATGCACAGGTGGCGCATGCACGCATCGCCATTGCTACCAGCCACGTAGTCGGCAAAGGTCCGGGAAACTCGATACAACGTGACTTCCTTAGTCAGGCATTCTCCGATTTTATCTTTGCGATTGTGATTGAAGAAATGGGATTAATCGGAGGAATATTTGTGGTATTCCTCTATCTATGGCTGCTGATGCGAGCCGGACGAATCGCCCAGAAATGCGAGCGAACCTTCCCCGCCTTTCTCGTTATGGGCATTGCGTTGCTACTGGTATCGCAAGCAATATTGAATATGATGGTTGCCGTCGGATTATTCCCCGTCACCGGCCAGCCCCCTGCCTTTGGTCAGCAAAGGAGGTACAAGCACGTTAATCAACTGCGCTTATATCGGTATGATATTAAGTGTAAGCCGATATACCGCCCATCTGGAAGAACAAAAAGCGCACGATGCACAGATCCAACTGCAATTAGAGGCAGATGCAGCTGCAAGTTCCGAGGCACAGACTGCCGCCGAACCGACAGCACAGATTCTGAACAGCGATGCCAAGTTTGAAGATGAGCATGATATTGATAAACGGTGAGTGGTGAACGGTGAGTGGTGAACGAAAAACGTTGAACGACGGATAGAAAAAAGAATTAGGATGGAAAAAGAACTTAGAATTATTATCAGTGGTGGAGGAACAGGAGGACATATCTTTCCTGCCGTCTCTATCGCAAACGCTATAATAGAGCTACGCCCCGACGCAGAAATTCTCTTTGTAGGTGCTGAAGGACGTATGGAAATGCAACGGGTTCCCGATGCAGGCTACCGTATTATCGGGCTTCCGATTGCCGGATTCGACCGCAAACGTTTATGGAAAAATGTATCTGTATTGATTAAACTGATGCGCAGCCAGTGGAAAGCACGCAAAGTTATCAAGGACTTCCGCCCACAAGTGGCGGTAGGCGTAGGCGGATATGCAAGCGGACCTACATTGAAGACTGCCGGAATGATGGGAGTACCGACATTAATCCAGGAACAAAACTCTTATGCCGGAGTGACCAATAAGCTCCTGGCACAGAAAGCAAAAGTGATTTGTGTAGCTTATGACGGAATGGAAAAGTTCTTCCCTGCCGACAAGATTATTATGACGGGGAATCCTGTCCGCCAAAACCTGACAAAGGATATGCCGTCTAAAGAAGAAGCATTGCGCTCCTTCAACTTACAGCCCGGCAAAAAAACGATTCTGATTGTAGGCGGCAGTCTGGGTGCACGTACCATCAACAATACGCTGACAGCCGGACTGGCAACCATCAAAGAAAACACGGACGTGCAATTCATCTGGCAAACGGGCAAATACTATTACCCGCAAGTGAAAGAAGCCGTGAAAGCTGCAGGCGCACTTCCGAACTTATATGTAACGGATTTCATCAAAGACATGGCAGCCGCATACGCAGCAGCCGATCTTGTGATTTCCCGTGCAGGGGCAGGTTCTATTTCAGAGTTCTGCCTGTTACATAAACCTGTTATCTTAGTGCCTTCGCCCAACGTAACGGAAGACCATCAGACTAAGAATGCCTTAGCATTGGTGAACAAACAGGCAGCTATCTACGTCAAAGACAGTGAAGCGGAAACAACCTTGATGGATGTAGCATTATCTACCGTCAATGATGAACAGAAACTGAAAGAACTGTCAGAGAATATCGCCAAGCTGGCTTTGCCCGATTCTGCGAGAATCATCGCACAGGAGGTTATCAAACTGGCGGAAGTAAAGAGCTGATAAACAGAAGCAAAAAACAGATAAATAGATTATCGGATTGCACACAGGTTGAAGTAGCGGTATAGCTCCGGGATCAAACGACGTAATCCGTACTAAAATAAAAAACAGAAGAAATGAATATAGAAACGATAAAATCAGTCTATTTCGTAGGTGCCGGCGGCATCGGTATGAGTGCACTTGTACGCTACTTCCTCTTCAAAGGCAAGGTAGTGGCCGGATATGACCGTACCCCTACTCCATTGACTGAAACCCTGATCGCTGAAGGTGCACAAATACATTATGAAGAAAACGTCGACCTGATTCCCGAAGCCTGCAAAGACAAGGAAAGCACGTTAGTCATATACACGCCCGCCGTTCCGCAGGAACATGAAGAAATCGTTTATTTCCGCAACAACGGATTCGAAATACAGAAACGCGCCCAAGTATTGGGAACGATTACCCATTCGAGCAAAGGTCTGTGCGTCGCAGGCACTCACGGTAAAACAACCACATCGACGATGACAGCCCATTTGCTCCATCAATCGCACGTGGAATGTACCGCTTTTCTCGGAGGAATCTCAAAGAACTACGGCACCAACCTGCTACTCTCTCAAACAAGCCCTTACACGGTGATTGAAGCAGATGAGTTCGACCGTTCTTTCCACTGGCTGTCGCCCTATATGACCGTAATTACATCTACCGACCCCGATCATTTGGACATCTACGGCACAGAACAAGCCTACCTGGAAAGTTTCGAGCATTATACCACGCTTATCCAACCGGGTGGCGCACTGATTATCCGCAAAGGCATCTCCCTGCAACCCAAAGTGCAGCCGGGTGTTCGTGTCTATACTTACTCACGTGACGAAGGCGACTTCCATGCAGAAAACATCCGCATCGGAAACGGAGAAATATTCATCGACTTTGTTGCCCCGGACACCCGTATCAACGATATTCAACTGGGAATTCCAGTTAGCATCAACATAGAAAACGGCGTAGCCGCCATGGCATTGGCACACCTTAACGGGGTGACCGATGAAGAAATAAAAAGAGGCATGGCAAGTTTCCGCGGAGTAGACCGCCGGTTCGACTTCAAGATCAAGAACGACCGTATCGTCTTTTTGAGTGACTACGCCCACCACCCCTCTGAAATCAAACAGAGTGTGTTGTCTATGCGCGAACTTTACAAAGACAAGAAGATCACAGCCATCTTCCAGCCGCATCTCTATACCCGCACCCGCGACTTCTATCAAGATTTTGCCGATAGCCTGTCGCTACTCGACGAAGTGATTCTGGTAGACATCTATCCAGCACGTGAAGCACCGATTCCGGGCGTCACCAGCAAACTGATTTATGACAATCTCCGTCCGGGTATTGAAAAAAGTATGTGCAAAAAGGAAGAAATACTGAACATTCTGAAAGATAAAAACATTGAAGTATTAATCACTTTGGGGGCTGGAGACATTGACAACTATGTCCCTGAAATAAAGGAACTATTAGAAACAAAAAAAATTAAGAATGAATAATGAAGAATGAAGAATCTCTATCCAGCGTATTGATGCGCAAGCAATTCTTCATTCTTCATTCTTAATTCTTCATTAATAAAAAAACTATGGTAAAGAGAATCCTTCTATCCATCGTCATGCTGGTGCTTATAGCCTACCTCGCCGTAGCTATCACCGGCATTCAACCGCAAGCCTGCCGACCAGACCTGCCGTGACATGGAATTGGTTATCAAGGATACCGCATACGCCGGCTTCATCACCAAAGAAGAGCTGAAAGGTATCCTTCAGCACAAAGGGATCTACCCCATCGGGAAGAAGATGGAGCGCATCTCTACCAAGTCACTGGAACGGGAACTAAGCAAACATCCGTTGATTGACGAAGCCGAGTGTTACAAAACACCCAGCGGCAAAGTATGCGTGGAAGTGACACAACGTATCCCTATTCTTCGGGTGATGAGCTCCAACGGTCAGAATTACTACCTTGACAACAAAGGAACCGTCATGCCACCGGATGCAAAATGCGTCGCTCACCGGGTAATTGTCACCGGAAACGTAGAAAAGTCGTTTGCAATGAAGGATTTATATAAGTTTGGTGTATTTTTGCATAATAATAAATTCTGGGACGCCCAGATAGAACAGATTCATGTGTTGCCCGACCAGAACATCGAATTGGTGCCGCGTGTGGGAGACCATCTCGTCTATCTCGGAAAACTGGAAAACTTTGAAGATAAACTGGCACGTTTGAAGGAGTTCTACAAGAAAGGACTCAACCGGGTAGGCTGGAACAAATATTCGCGTATCAATCTCGAATTCAACAACCAGATTATCTGCACCAAACGAGAATAGATAATAAATGATAGTTGATAATTGATAGTTGACAGATGAGGAGTGAACAATCTTTTTTCAATCGTAAATTGTAAATCGTAAAATCGTAAATAAATATATATGGCAACAACAGAATTTATCGCCGCTATTGAACTTGGTTCATCGAAGATAACCGGTGTGGCCGGAAGAAAGAACAGTGACGGAAGCATGCAGGTATTAGCGTATGCCCAGGAAGACTCTTCTACGTTTATTCGTAAAGGAGTTATTTTCAATCTGGACAAAACAGCGCAAAGCCTGACCTCGATCATCAACAGACTGGAAGGTGAGTTGAAAAACTCAATTGCCAAGGTATATGTAGGCATCGGCGGACAATCACTCCGCACAGTCCGCAATGTAGTAAGCCGCGACCTGGAGGAAGAAGCCATCATATCCGAAGAACTTGTAAGCGCTATCGGTGATGAGAACATTGCCATCCCGGTGGTTGATATGGATATACTGGACGTAGCTCCGCAAGAATACAAGGTGGGCAATAATCTGCAAGCCAACCCGGTAGGGTGCTGGTAGGAACGCCACATCGAAGGACGTTTCCTCAACATCGTTGCCCGTGCTTCCGTACGCAAGAATCTGGAGCATTGCTTCCAGCAGGCAAAAAATCGACATTGCCGACCAACTGATCGCCCCGCTAGTAACAGCCAATGCCGTACTGACAGAAAGCGAACGCCGTTCGGGTTGTGCACTAATCGACTTCGGAGCAGATACGACTACCATCTCTGTATATAAGAATAACATTCTCCGCTTCCTCACCGTATTACCTTTGGGAGGCAACAGCATCACGCGTGACATCACCACCCTGCAAATGGAGGAAGAAGAAGCCGAACGCCTGAAAAAAGCCTACGGTGACGCCCTCTACGAAGAAGACCCCGAACAAGAGGAAGAAGCTACCTGCAAACTGGAGGATGACAACCGTATCATCAAAGTGGCAGACCTTAATAATATCATCGAGGCCCGTGCCGAAGAAATCGTTGCCAACGTATGGAACCAAATTCAGCTATCCGGCTACGAAGACAAACTGCTGGCAGGACTTATCCTGACAGGAGGAGCCGCCAACCTGAAGAACTTGGACGAAACCTTGCGCAAACGCAGCAAGATAGAAAAAAATACGGATGGCGAAACTTCCACGCAATACGGTCCATGCCCCAACAATATACTAAAAAAAGACGGTTCACAGAACACATTGTTCGGTCTACTGTTTGAAGGGAAACCAAAACTGTTGCCTGACTGAAACCGCCCCGCAAAGCTGCTGCTCCTGTACCGCCAGTCTCCAAGCCGGAGCCGGAAGTGCATAGGACCGCAGACATATTTGAAGACGACCAGGAGCTGAAGGAACAGGCCCGCCTCGCCCGCCTCAAGAAAGAGGAAGAAGAGCGTGAAGCCAAGTTAGCTGCTAAAGAAGCGGAAAAACTTCGCAAGCAAAAGGAAAAGGAAGAGAAAGAAAGACGGAAAAGAGAAGCCGGTCCGAGCTGGATTCAGCGCAAGATCGACTCGTTGACGAAAGAAATCTTCTCCGACGACGATATGAAGTGATTTATGATTTATGAATTATGAGTTATGAGTTGGCTGCGCGCTATATCATAAATCATAAATCATAACTTATAAATCAAGATTCAAAAATCAGAGTTCAGAAACCAGAAATCATAAATCAGAAATCATATTATTATGGACGAGATAGTACAATTCGATTTCCCGACAGATTCACCGAAGATCATCAAAGTGATTGGTGTAGGTGGTGGTGGTGGTAACGCTGTAAACCACATGTACCGGGAAGGCATCCATGATGTAACGTTCGTTCTTTGCAACACGGACAACCAGGCATTGGCCGAATCACCTGTCCCGGTGAAACTGCAACTGGGCCGTAGCATCACGCAAGGGCTTGGAGCCGGCAACCGTCCCGAACGGGCACGCGACGCCGCTGAAGAAAGTATAGAAGATATCAAGGCACAACTGAACGACGGCACCAAGATGGTATTCATCACCGCCGGAATGGGAGGAGGAACCGGAACAGGAGCTGCCCCGGTCATCGCCCGCATTGCGAAGGAAATGGATATTCTGACTGTCGGTATCGTCACCATCCCCTTTATCTTCGAAGGAGAAAAGAAAATCATCCAGGCACTGGACGGCGTCGAACGTATCGCCCAGCACGTTGATGCCCTATTGGTTATCAACAACGAACGCCTGCGCGAAATATACGCCGACCTTACCTTTATGAATGCCTTCGGCAAAGCCGATGACACTCTTTCCATCGCTGCCAAGAGTATTGCCGAGATTATCACCATGCGTGGTACGGTCAACCTCGACTTGCCGATGTGAAAACCATTTGCGAGCAGGAAGCGCGCATTAAAACGCTGGAAGCCCAGCGCGCGCAGTTACAGGCGGGTCAGCCTTGCCCACTTTGTGGTTCCACCAGCCACCCGGCGGTCGAGGCGTATCAGGCGCTGGAGCCTGGTGTTAATCAGTCTCGATTACTGGCGCTGGAAAACGAAGTTAAAAAGCTCGGTGAAGAAGGTGCGACGCTACGTGGGCAACTGGACGCCTTAACAAAGCAGCTTCAGCGTGATGAAAACGAAGCGCAAAGCCTCCGACAAGATGAGCAAGCACTTACTCAACAATGGCAAGCCGTCACGGCCAGCCTCAATATCACCTTGCAGCCACAGGACGATATTCAACCGTGGCTAGATGCACAAGATGAGCACGAACGCCAGCTGCGGTTACTCAGCCAACGACATGAATTACAAGGGCAGATTGCCGCGCATAATCAGCAAATTATCCAGTATCAACAGCAAATTGAACAACGCCAGCAGCAGCTCTTAACGGCATTGGCGGGTTATGCACTGACATTGCCACAGGAAGATGAAGAAGAGAGCTGGTTGGCGACACGTCAGCAAGAAGCGCAGAGCTGGCAGCAACGCCAGAACGAATTAACCGCGCTGCAAAACCGTATTCAGCAGCTGACGCCGATTCTGGAAACGTTGCCGCAAAGTGATGAGCTCCCGCACAGCGAAGAAACTGTGGCGCTGGAAAACTGGCGGCAGGTTCATGAACAATGTCTCGCATTACACAGCCAGCAGCAGACGTTACAGCAACAGGATGTTCTGGCGGCGCAAAGTCTGCAAAAAGCCCAGGCGCAGTTTGACACCGCGCTACAGGCCAGCGTCTTTGACGATCAGCAGGCGTTCCTTGCGGCGCTAATGGATGAACAAACACTAACGCAGCTGGAACAGCTCAAGCAGAATCTGGAAAACCAGCGCCGTCAGGCGCAAACGCTGGTCACTCAGACAGCAGAAACGCTGGCACAGCATCAACAACACCGACCTGACGGGTTGGCTCTCACTGTGACGGTGGAGCAGATTCAGCAAGAGTTAGCGCAAACTCACCAAAAGTTGCGTGAAAACACCACGAGTCAAGGCGAGATTCGCCAGCAGCTGAAGCAGGATGCAGATAACCGTCAGCAACAACAAACCTTAATGCAGCAAATTGCTCAAATGACGCAGCAGGTTGAGGACTGGGGATATCTGAATTCGCTAATAGGTTCCAAAGAGGGCGATAAATTCCGCAAGTTTGCCCAGGGGCTGACGCTGGATAATTTAGTCCATCTCGCTAATCAGCAACTTACCCGGCTGCACGGGCGCTATCTGTTACAGCGCAAAGCCAGCGAGGCGCTGGAAGTCGAGGTTGTTGATACCTGGCAGGCAGATGCGGTACGCGATACCCGTACCCTTTCCGGCGGCGAAAGTTTCCTCGTTAGTCTGGCGCTGGCGCTGGCGCTTTCGGATCTGGTCAGCCATAAAACACGTATTGACTCGCTGTTCCTTGATGAAGGTTTTGGCACGCTGGATAGCGAAACGCTGGATACCGCCCTTGATGCGCTGGATGCCCTGAACGCCAGTGGCAAAACCATCGGTGTGATTAGCCACGTAGAAGCGATGAAAGAGCGTATTCCGGTGCAGATCAAAGTGAAAAAGATCAACGG
>ENA-OQAB01001525-OQAB01001525.1-human-gut-metagenome-genome-assembly--contig:-NODE-1525-length-10924-cov-1.757896_pt1 | contig 10924 bp, 16 predicted proteins | sample MGYA00242490_ERZ504517 | MGnify/ENA primary metagenome ERZ504517 (study PRJEB26092, sample SAMD00036298) | human gut metagenome | host: Homo sapiens | study: EMG produced TPA metagenomics assembly of... | reverse complement strand
GGTGATTTTGTCCCCGGCCCGGATGGGCTGAACCACCCGAATGATCTCCGCTTTTTGGGAAACCGCCCGATTAAACAGCGGGGTCAGGCCGAAGCAGATGAGCAGGGAGAGCAGGATGCAGATCACACCGACTACGGTGCGGTTTTTCAAGAAACTCATGCTGGCATTTCCTCCTATTCCATATTGAGTTAAAAAATCCGGGCATTATACCGAACCGATCTGGCCCGGCGGCCCCGCTTCAGCCGGGGCAGAAGAATGGCGGCCGCCGTCAGGGGCAGGGTCACGCCAAGATGGTGAGCACAGTCTTTCTCGTTACATGGAACTTCTTCATAGCAGTCAACCTCCAAAACAGTATAGTGCGGCAAAGCCGATGGATAAAAACGGTCCCAGCGGCAGCGCCGTCCGTGTTATTGCGGGGGAGCGGATGATGAATGAATTTTTTGAAATAGCATGGCGGCGCAGAAATACAGCACCGCCAGCAGCAAACCCAGCGCCATCCCCCAAATCCCCGCCAAAAGCCCAGCACGAAGCCGGCCGCAGCAGTGAGTTTGATGTCGCCACCGCCCATACACTCCGGCCGGATCAGGGCGGCAATCAGCAGGGGCAGAGCCGCCAGCACTCCAAAAAGCTGGGCGGGGCTGAAGGAGATCAGCCCCGCCGCAGCGGTTAAAAGGCAGAGAAAATCAGGAATCGTGCGCTCACGGCAGTCCACCGCGGAGGCGGCAGTCAGTGCCGTGAGGAACAAGAGCGCCTGCACCGGGCATCAGCCCTTGTAGTCAAACATTTCCTCTACGCGCTCGGTCACGGTGGGCAGGACGGTGTCCCCGAACAGAGTGTAGAGGCCAGCCAGGAGCAGGGCGCCCAGCACCACGGCGATGAGGATCTTGACGGCGGTGTCGATGTAGCCCTCACCGGAGCGGCGGGTGGCGGCAAGGCGGATGGCCTTGGTGCGGATGGAATTGGCGGTGTTCTGATAAACTTCTTCATGTGATAATTTCCTCCTACAAGTTATATGTTTCGTATTGTGGGTGACTTACATGACCTGCTCCGCGGCGGGAGCATTGTCCGGCTGCTGGGCCTGCCGGAGCGACTGCTCGTAGGCGTTCAGCACCGCGTCGTTGAACTGCTGGCGGGCCTCCTTCGTGCAGGGGAAGCAGATGTCGCGGTAGTCCCCATGGCTGTCCTTGTACTGCGGCATGGCGACAAAGGGGCCTTTCTCTCCGCGGATGACCTTCACGCCGCGAATGGCGAATACGCCGTTGATGTCCACATTAGCGTTGGCGAGGGTGTACTTGCTGTCCTTCACGGGATAGATGCGCACGGCGTACTCCACGGGGAGCGGGGTATCCGGTGTAGGGGTGGGCGCTGTTGCCTTGGTTTGGGCTTTGGGCATTGGGATTCCTCCTTTTCTGATTTGGATATGAAAAAAGCACCCGGTCAGGTGCTCATTTCACAGGCTTATATCCATTTCCTGCTGGGGTGCAAACTCGATCTGCCGGAAGCCGACACGGTCGCAGTAGTAGAACTCGCTGCCGTCGGCGTCGTACAGCTCCAGCACATCCGAGATGCCGATGGGTCTGCCGTCGTAGCCGGGAACCGGGTCGCGGAAGAGCGTGTAGATCTCCTCCGGGTCATTGGTCCCGACCAGACCGTCATAGACTGTTTCGTAGTGCTTACGGTCAGGCTGTCCGAAACGCTCCAGCAGGGCTTCATACGGGATGAAGCGCATATTGATGGGGCTGTCCCGCGTGAGCTGCCACACACGGCAGCTTTTCAGGGGCGGAGCCTCCGGGTCGAAGCGGCCGCCCCTCTTCCCCAGCAGGAGGCGGTCATAGACACCGTCCTCCCAGCGGATGGTGAGCGACTGCTTTTGCAGAAAACGCTCCAGCTCCTGCGTTTGGAACATGGTGTCCACCACCGCCTCCTTTCCCGCGATGTATCCGGCAGGATTGCTGTAATAGAGGATGCGGTCATGGTTATCAATGAAGATGCGCTGGCACTTATTTCACCTCCGATCATTCCAGCTTCATCTCACCTGCGGCCGGTTCCTCCTGCCGTGGTGCGGTCAGCTCCATGAGCTTCTCCCGCGCCCAGTCCGGCAGGTGTTTTTCGTTCAGCACACCGATGAAATCCTCCCGGTTCCATCTGGCTGTTTCTCCGTCCGAGAGGCAGGTGGCAAAGACTGCTCGACCACTGGAATGCGGCTCGCATCCAAAGCCGCTCCGAGCATACCAGAGTTGATCCGCCTGATTCCAGCAGGATTCCTTCAGCGTATCCGGCGACAGCACCAGCACCTTGCCGGTGAAGTCCTGCTCGGCGCGGTCACCGACGCAATGCTCCGCACCGAAGAGATTTAACGCCTGCACCGCCTTGCGGTAGAGACTGACGAAGCCATCCAGCACGGCGGGGTGACTCCGAACAGTGATCTCGGCATTGTGACGCTCATCCTGCGGAATGTAGCGCCGCTCAGCCCACTGCTTATTGGCGGGGCTGAAGCGACCATCCCACTTGAGTTCATGCAAGGTATTGGCAAGCACCCACGCAGTGCGCTTGTAGCCGTATGCCGTCAGCACCGGCGCAAGGCAGTCCTCGTTCAGGTACATCCCATCGAAGTTCCGGCGGATGGCATCCTCGATAGCATCACGGCAGGCGATGTTTGCCTTGTGGCTCTCCCGCCAAAAGGAAAGCTCATTCCGCTTACGGGCTTCAGCAGCGGAATACGGGTAGGGATAGGTTTCATTCATTTGGATATCTCGCCTCGTTTCTTCTTTGAATGCCTACGGTATCACTTATCGTAGATGACATCGTCGTCCATCAGCATATCCTCCAGTACGGACAGGCAGCAGCCGGACTTGCGCAGGGCCTCCAGCAGCTCGGCGGGCAGCAGCTCGGCTGCGTTTTGATAGCGCATGGTGCTCCTCCAAACTCGATGGAATCATTTGGAATGAGCAAAGGCTACCAGCGGGTGGGATACGGCGCCGAAGCCTTCGCTCAGGCGCCGCGCACAGAATCACGGTTCATCCGTTCTGATACTCCTTTCCAGGTGACAAAAAACGCCCGCGGAGAACCGGCGCGCCAAAGGCGCGGGCACCTCCCCGCGAGCGGAAAATCCCCCATAAGGACAGGGGCGCATGGGGCGGTCCGTACCGCAGTTCTCCGGTTTGGGCAACACAAACAGAGAGGCCTCCGCCCCTCTCCAGGCTGCGCCGCAAAACGGCGAATCGCTTATACGGACATCCACACACCTCCCTAGTATGAGGTTAGGATACCACCGGGCGGAGCATATGTCAAGGCTTGCGGCCCGCCCGCCGGGGCGGTATAATAAGTAAATAATCCAATACAGGAAAGAAGGAGTTAACCATGGTGACAATGGCACAGAGGATCGAGGCGCTGCGCACCGAGGCCGGCCTGGCACGGGTGCCCGCCTCTCTGGAGCTGGGATTTCCCAAAAACGCCTTTGAGAAGTTTGAAACGGGCCGCCAGACCCCTACGAAAGAGCAGCAGGAAAAGCTGGCCTCCTATTTCGGCGTGTCCCTGTTTTACCTCCGGGGGGAGAGCAACGACCGTACCCGGCAGGAGGACTGGATGAGTGAGGGGTACTCCGGGGCAGACGAGGAGCCGGTCTACCGGCCCGCCCCGGCCCCAAAGAAGATGAAAGCGGAGGCGCCCGCCCAGGGGGCCACCATGCTGGACGCCCTGTTCGGGGGCCGACAGGCCAGGGAGCAGTTCCGCGCCATGGTGCTGGAGGTACTCCGTTCCCCTGAGGGGCAGGAAGTGATCGCCCAGGCCCGTTTGGAAAGAGCTGGCCAAGCGGAAATAAGCCTTTTGAAATGCCTGTTGCGAAAGCAGCAGGCATTTTGCTTGTTTTGGCGGGAGATCACCCCGCCATATACCGCTCACGGGCGGAACGGCGGAGGAAGAAAGGCCTTTCCGCCGATCTCCTCCACCAGCTCCGGAGAACCCTTGGCCTGGAACTGATCGGCATAGGCGTGCAGGCGCTCCAAAGAGTCTACGGCCCGGCAGCGGGCGCTGAGCTGGTCCTGCACATAGGCGGGGAGCTGATTGAAATATTCCTCCGCGCCGGGATCGCGGCGGAAGAGCGCGTAGAGATCCGTATAGACCGGACGCATGAAATCACCTCCCGCATAGCATGTACCAGTGGAGGTGCGGCTACCCAGGGAAAATTTGCAGGGAACAAATGCAGCCTTGACAATCGGAGAGAACTTTATATAATTGATATATCAATTATTGATATATCAAGAAAGGGGGCGGCGGAACGTGGAGCGAACCTTCCATATGCTGCTGTACCGGGCGTTTCACGCCCAGCGCAACTTCCTGAGGCCCAGCCTGGGCGAGCTGGGGCTGGGGCCTGGGCAGCCCAAGCTGCTAAACTACCTGATGAACCGGGGGGCCCTGCCGTCAGCGGGAACTGGCGGACTACTTTGAGATTGACCCCGCTGCGGTGTGCCGGATGCTGGACTGCCTGCAAAAGAGCGGCTTTGTGACCCGGAGGGCGGATGGGCAGAGCCGCCGGAGAGACGTGGTGGAGCTGACCGAGGCGGGCAGGCAGATCAACCTGGACTGGCAGAGGCGCTGCCGGGTCATGGAGGAGGCCATGCTGAGCGGCTTCAACCCGGAAGAACGGCGGCAGTTTGCCGATTACCTGTCCCGGGCCTACCGGAATCTTCGGGCAGAGCGGGAGGAGGGAACGGAATGAGGGAGTTGAGGCGGCTGCTGGGCTATCTGGGGCCGTACCGGCGGGATCTGCTGATCGCGGCGGTGATGATCATCCTAGAGACTGCATTTGAAATGGTGATCCCCGTCCTCATGGCGGACATCATCGACGTGGGAGTGGCCAACCGGGATGTGGCGGTGATCCTCCAGAGGGGAATTCAGATGGGCGTCTGCGCCCTGCTGGCCCTGGCCACGGGGCTGCTGTACGCCCGCTTTACCGCCCGGGCCGCCTATGGCTGGGGCGCCAACATTCGTGAGGCCCAGTTTGAGCGGGTGCAGAAATATGCCTTTTCCAACCTGGACAAATTTGAGACCTCCTCACTGGTAACCCGCATGACCACCGATGTGACCGTGCTCCAGAACACGGTCAATGGCGGTTATCGCCCACTGGTGCGCAGTCCCGTCATGCTGGTCATGGGCGTGGGCCTCTCCTTCTGGATGAATCCCAGGCTGGCCCTGGTGTTTCTGGTGTGTGCGCCGGTTCTGGGGGGCGTCCTCTTTGTCATAGTGCGCCGGGTGGCCCCCATGTACGGTCGGCTCCAGAAGGCGGTGGACCGGCTGAACAACGTGGTGCAGGAGGGCCTCACCGCCATCCGGGCGGTCAAGGCGTTTGTCCGCGGGGAGTACGAGGAGGAGAAGTTTCAGGGGGTCAACTCTGAGCTCATGGAGACCAGCCAGCGGACCTTCCGCCTCGCCGTGCTCAACCTGCCGGTGTTCCAACTGGTCATGTATACCGCCGTTGTGCTCATCATGTGGCTCGGCGGAAACATGGTGCTCAATAGCGGCCTCCAGGTGGGGCAGCTCACCGGCTTTCTCAGCTATGTGCTCCAGGTGATGAACTCCATGATGCTCATTTCCAACGTGTTCCTGCTGCTCACCCGTTCCCTGGCCAGCGCCCGCCGCATCAGCGAGGTGCTGGACGAGAATATTGTGCTGGATTCGCCGGAGGATGCGGTGGAGGAGGTGCCCGACGGCAGCGTGGAGTTTGAAGGGGTCTCCTTCAAATACCACAGCGGCGCCCGGGAGTACGCCCTCTCCGGCGTGGAGCTCCATATCCCGGCAGGGCAGACGGTGGGCATCCTGGGCGGTACTGGCTCGGCCAAGACTACCCTGGTGCAGCTCATTCCCAGGCTGTATGACGCCACCGAGGGGACGGTCCGGGTGGGCGGCCGGGATGTGCGGGAGTACGATCTCCGGGCTCTGCGGGACGCGGTGGGCATCGTGCTCCAGAAGAACGTTCTCTTCTCCGGCACCGTGCGGGAGAATCTGAGGTGGGGAAAACCGGACGCGAGCGACGAGGAGCTGTGGGCGGCCTGCCGGGCGGCCTGCGCCGCCGAATTTCTGGAGCGGATGCCAAAGGGCCTGGACACCGACCTGGGCCAGGGGGGCGTGAACGTCTCCGGCGGGCAGAAGCAGCGGCTGTGTATCGCCCGTACCCTGCTCAAGCGGCCGAAAATCCTGATTTTCGACGACTCCACCAGCGCCGTGGACACCGCCACTGAGGGGAAGATCCGCACCGCTCTGGCGGAGCTGAGGGATGTGACCAAGCTCATCATCGCCCAGCGCATCACCTCCGTGATGCACACCGACCAGATCATCATCCTGGAGGACGGCCGGGTGCACGCGGTGGGCACCCACGAGAGCCTGCTGGCGGGCGATCCCATCTACCAGGAGATCTACGCATCTCAGATGAAGGAGGGGAGGGCCATGCGTCCCGGCAACTGAGTGCTAAAAAGCCCAAGGACCTGGGCCACACGCTGCGCACCCTGCTGTCCTACCTGGGACGGCACAAGCTGCTGTTCCTGGCCGTGGCGGTGCTGGTGGCCCTCAGCGCCCTGGCCAATCTGCTGGGCCCCCATCCTGGGGCGGTATGCTCTACGGCTGGGTTGGCCTGCTCCCCATGGTGGCGGTGGGCGGGGCCTGCTCTTCTGCTCGGCTGTGATGGAGCTCTTTCTCCGCATCCCCTTCCAGCGACGAACCCTCGCCGGCCCGCCGCTGGCCGCCCTGTGGAGGGATCTCCGGGACGCGGGCCGATTCCTGACCCGGGAGCAGCCCGGCCTGCTGCGGGTGCTGGCCCTGGTGGCCCTGCTCAACCTCTTCCTCTCCGCCCTGCTGGTGGTGGGCCTGCCCTATCTGGTGAAAATCAGCCTGGGCCTGTCCTCCCTGCACTACAGCTTTGCCGAGGCCGCCCTCAGCCTGGGCTCCATCGTGGGCGGGCTTCTCTCTGGGCTGGTGCTCCGCGGCGCGGATATCCGCCGGGCCTGGCGGTTTCTGCTGGGCACCTCCCTGCTGCTGCTCCCCATGGCCCTGGCTCTGGCGCTGGGAATTCCGTCCCTGGCCGCCTATGGAGTCATCCTGGTCTCCGTTTTGCTGGGCATGGCCTGCGCCATGCTGTTTACCGTCTCCGCCCAGACCTATCTTCAGCGGGCCACGCCGCCCCACCTGCTGGGCAAGGTGGCCTCCTTTGTGGCAGCTATTTCCACCTGTGCCATGCCTCTTGGGCAGGCCTTGTACGGCCTGCTGTTCGATGCCCTTCAGGCCCACGTCTGGGTGGTGGTGGCGCTGGGCATGGGGGCCAGCCTGCTGGTGACCTTTTCCTCCGTCCGGGCCCTGGGCCGCCTCCCCGCCCTTGACGAAGCCCCCTCCGGCGGGTATACTGAACAGAGTTTGGATTCCTAGGAGGGGTTTCATGGAGGGCAACCGGGTCTATCTGGCCGCCTGTCCGGACTATGGACAGGCGGAGGCAAAGCTGCGTGAGGCGGTGGACGCCCTGGGCGGGATGGAGCGTTTCGTCCGGCCGGGGGAGCGCATCCTGCTCAAAGCCAACCTGCTCCGGGCCGCGCCGCCGGAGAGCGCCATCTGCACCCACCCGGCGGTGGCTGCTGCGGCGGCGAAGCTGGTGGCGGAGGCGGGGGGCACGGCGGTGATCACCGACAGCCCCGGCGGGGCCCTCCACAAGGAGGCCGTCCTGCGGGGCCTGTACGAAAAGACCGGCATGGCCCAGGCCGCCGCCGCTTCCGGGGCGGAGCTGTGCTATGACGCCTCCACCCGCACGGTGTCCCTCCCTGCGGGACGGGTGCTCAAGCAGGCGGAGGTGATCGCCCCGGTGGCGGAGGCCGACGGGGTGTTTGACCTGCCCAAGCTCAAGACCCACGTGCTTATGAGCATGACGGGAGCGGTGAAAAACCTGTTCGGCGTGCTCCCCGGCCTGTCCAAGGTGGGCTACCACGCCACCCATCCCAGCCAGGAGCAGTTTGCCGACGTGCTGCTGGATCTGGCGGAGTACGTCAGGCCCCGGCTGAGCATCCTGGACGGGGTGCTGGCCATGGAAGGGGACGGCCCCGGCGCCTCCGGCACCCCCAGGCACGCCGGAGTGCTGCTGGTGTCCGACAGTCCCCTGGCCCTGGACACGGCGGCCGCCGCCCTCATCGGACTGCCCCGCGCCTCCAATCCGGTTCTGCTGGCCGCGCAGCGCCGGGGCCTGCGGCCCAGTTGCATTGAGGAGGTGGAGCTGCTGGGCGAGCCGCTGGAGGCCCTGCGGATGGACGACTACCGCTTCCCCAGCCGCATCAAGGGCAACCTGATGGAGTTTCTGGGGCCCCCTGGCCGGGCCCGCCGGCAAGCTGTGCAAAAGGGTGCTCTCCCAGACCCCAAAGATCCGCGCCGACGCCTGTGTGGGCTGCGGCATCTGCAAGAGCGCCTGCCCAGGGAAGGCCATCTCGATGGACGGCCCCGGCGGAAAGGCCCGCATCGACCCCAGGGCCTGTATCCACTGCTACTGCTGCCACGAACTCTGCCCCCAGAAGGCCGTGGCCCTCCGGCAGAACTGGCTGGGCCGTTATTTGAAAATAAAATGGTTTTGTATGATTTTCTTCTCACCGGAGATACTAGTCACGGTATCTCAATGTGAGGAGGCAGTACAACCCATGATTTTAGATAAGATTGCCCTGATTCTCGCCATTATCGGCGGGCTGAACTGGGGCAGCATCGGCCTGTTCCAGTTCGATTTCGTCGCCGCTCTGTTCGGCGGACAGGACAGCGCTTTCAGCCGCGTGATCTTCGCGCTCGTGGGCCTGGCGGCGCTCTGGTGCATTTCGCTCCTGTTCCGCGACACCCACGGCAAGGAATAAAAAGCCAAGGCCCTCTGCACAAGAGGGCCTTGACGTTTTTTTACGCTTTGCCATATACTACACCCCAGGGGGGTGTTAACCGCATGATGGCAGATGAAAAGAAAGTCCTCCGCCTCCTCAAGACCGCCCGCGGGCAGATGGACGGCATCATTAAGATGGTGGAGGAGAACCGCTACTGCATCGACATATCCCAGCAGCTCATGGCCACCGAGGCCATTCTCAACCGCGCCAACAAGGAAATTTGGCCGCGCACCTGAAGCACTGTGTGCAGGAGGCCGCCAGCGATGCCGAGCGCGGACAGAAGATCGATGAGTTCGTGGCCCACCCTGGGCCGTATTTTGAAGTAGGGGCGGCCCTTGAACCCTCACGCACATTAGAAAGTCTGGTGAACCCTATGAAGCAGAAATTCAATGTCACAGGCCATGACCTGTTCCGCCTCGGCTCCGTTCCCCGCGGCATGTCCCATGCCCCGGGGGGCCCAGAGCTTTTTATCTGCTCGGGCGAAACACCCGCAAGGGGTACGCCGCATCCGTACAGCGGCAGAGCCTCTAACGGCTGCGCAGTGAATTCGCCCGGCATCAAGGTTTTGCCTCCGGCAAAACGCTCGGGGCGCGCCATCCGGCGCGGATGGGCGGAGCATTCTCGCCTTAGAAAGTCTGGTGCATCCCTATGAAACAGAAATTCAATGTTACAGGCATGACCTGCTCTGCCTGCTCCGCCCACGTGGAGAAGGCGGTGCGCCAGGTGGAGGGTGTGGACAGCGTCAGCGTCAACCTCCTGGGCAACTCCATGCTGGTAGAGTACGGCGGCAAGACCGGGCCGGAACAGATCATTCAGGCGGTGACGGACGCCGGGTACGGCGCCTCCCTCCCCGGCCCCGCCGGGAAGGCCGCCCCGGCCGCCCGGCCCGCCGGCGCCATGGAGGAGGAACTGGCGGGGATGAAGCGCCGCTTCCTCACGTCCTTAGTGTTTCTGGCGCCCCTGTTCTACATCGCCATGGGGCACATGATGGGCTGGCCCCTGCCCGCCTTCTTCCACCAGCCGTCCAACGCCCTGGTGGTGGCCTTCCTCCAGTTCCTGCTCACCCTGCCCATCCTGTATATCAACCGCAAATACTATACGGTGGGCTTCAAGACCCTGTGGCACCGCGCGCCCAACATGGACTCGCTCATCGCCCTTGGCTCCTCTGCCGCGGTGCTCTACGGCGTGGCGGCCCTGTTCCTCATCGCCTGGCACCTGGGCCGGGCGGCCTATGGCGCGGGCGACGCGGCCGCCGAGCTGGCCCAGGTGGAACACTGGGCCATGGATCTCTACTTTGAGTCCGCGGGCATGATCCTCACCCTGATCACCCTGGGCAAGTGGCTGGAGACCCGCTCCAAGGGCAAGACCAGCCAGGCCATCACCCGCCTGATGGATCTGGCCCCCAAGACCGCCATGGTGCTGCGGGACGGTGCGGAGGTAGAGGTACCCGTGGAGGACGTGGCGGTGGGCGACCTCATCGTGGTCCGCCCCGGCGGTCGCATCCCGGTGGACGGGGTGGTCACAGAGGGGGCCTCCTCGGTGGATGAGTCCGCCCTCACCGGCGAGAGCCTGCCCGTGGAGAAGCTGCCCGGCGCCAAGGTGGCCGCCGCCTCCATCAACAAGTCCGGCTCCTTTACCTTCCGGGCCACCCGGGTGGGGGAGGACACCACGCTGCCCAGATGATCCGTCTGGTGGACAGGCGGCCTCCTCCAAGGGCCCCCCATCGCCCAAACTGGCCGACAAGGTGGCGGGGGTATTCGTCCCCGTGGTCATCGCTATTGCCGTCGTCACCGCCGCTGTTTGGGCTCATCGCCACCGGGGGGACTGACCCGGGCCCTCACCGCCGGGGTGGCGGTGCTGGTCACTCCTGCCCCTGCGCCCTTGGATTGGCCACCCCCGTGGCCATCATGGTGGGCACCGGCAAGGGCGCGGAGAACGGCATCCGTGATCAAGTCCGCCGAGGCGCTGGAGACCCTGCACACCATCCAGAGCCGTGGTGCTGGACAAGACGGGCACCCTCACCCAGGGCAAGCCGGTAG
>ENA-OQAB01001524-OQAB01001524.1-human-gut-metagenome-genome-assembly--contig:-NODE-1524-length-10924-cov-2.782347_pt1 | contig 10924 bp, 9 predicted proteins | sample MGYA00242490_ERZ504517 | MGnify/ENA primary metagenome ERZ504517 (study PRJEB26092, sample SAMD00036298) | human gut metagenome | host: Homo sapiens | study: EMG produced TPA metagenomics assembly of... | reverse complement strand
GATTTATTGTCATTTTTGAAACGTTTTACAAAAAAATTGTTACCTTTAAAAAGTCAAAGCCTCTTATAACAAGGCAAATTGGCGCATTAACCTCATTATAAACTCTTAAAGCAATTGATATGTTCAACTCATTCGGCAATATTCTCCGTCTTACCAGTTTCGGAGAATCACATGGTAAAGGCATAGGCGGCGTAATAGATGGATTCCCCGCAGGAATTACCATCGATATGGACTTCGTGCAATCGGAGCTCGACCGTCGCCGTCCGGGACAATCACGTATCACTACCTCACGAAAAGAATCTGATAAAGTAGAATTCCTTTCCGGCATTTTCGAAGGTAAATCTACCGGATGTCCCATCGGATTCATCGTATGGAACGAGAACCAGCACTCTAACGATTATAACAATCTGAAAGAAGTATACCGTCCCTCGCACGCCGACTATACATATAATGTAAAATACGGAATACGCGACCACCGTGGCGGCGGACGTTCATCGGCGCGCGAGACCATTTCGCGTGTTGTAGCGGGAGCTTTGGCCAAGTTGGCTTTGAAACAGCTTGGCATCCGCATCACAGCATATACTTCACAGGTAGGCCCCATCAAGCTGGAAGAAAATTATACCGCTTACGATCTCGACCTGATTGAAACCAATCCGGTACGCTGCCCCGACCCGGAGAAAGCGAAAGAAATGGAAGAGCTTATCTTCAAGATAAAGGGCGAAGGCGATACCATTGGCGGCGTGGTGACTTGCGTAATCAAAGGATGCCCCATCGGACTGGGACAACCCATTTACGGTAAACTGCAATCAGCCCTTGCTGCCGGCATGCTCAGTATCAATGCCGCAAAGGCATTTGAATACGGCGAAGGATTCAAGGATTTGAAGATGAAAGGTTCCGAACAAAACGACGTGTTCTTTAATAACAACGGACGCATCGAAACGCATACCAACCACTCCGGCGGTATTCAAGGCGGCATCAGTAACGGACAGGACATCTACTTCCGCGTAGCTTTCAAGCCTGTGGCCACCGTACTCATGGAGCAGCATACCGTAAATATGAACGGCATAGACACCACACTCAAAGCCCGCGGACGCCACGACCCCTGTGTACTGCCCCGTGCCGTGCCTATCGTAGAAGCCATGGCCGCCATGACCCTGCCGATTTCTACTTGATTGACCGTACTACGCAATTATAATAAATACCGCTTTACATTATATGGAAATAAAGAAATATATTGCAGAGAACGAGTCCAGGATGTTGGAAGACCTGTTCAGCCTTATCCGTATTCCCAGTATCAGTGCCAAACCCGAACATCACGACGATATGCTGGCATGCGCAGAACGCTGGGCCCAACTGCTGCTCGCAGCGGGCGCGGACGAAGCGTTGGTAATGCCTTCTGCGGGCAATCCTATCGTATTCGGACAGAAGATTGTAGATCCGGAAGCTAAAACAGTATTAATATACGCACATTACGACGTGATGCCCGCCGAACCGCTGGAGCTTTGGAAAAGCAACCCCTTTGAACCGGAAGTACGTGACGGCCATATCTGGGCACGTGGCGCGGACGATGATAAAGGACAGTCTTTCATTCAGGTAAAAGCGTTTGAATATCTGGTAAGGAACAACCTGCTGACACACAACGTAAAGTTTATCTTTGAAGGAGAGGAAGAGATTGGTTCACCCAGCCTCGAGGGCTTCTGCCAAGAGCATAAAGAGCTGTTGAAAGCCGATGTAATCCTCGTTTCCGACACCAGTATGCTGGGCGCAGACCTCCCCTCACTGACTACCGGCCTGCGCGGACTTGCCTATTGGGAAATAGAAGTGACCGGCCCGAACCGCGACCTGCACTCCGGACACTTCGGCGGTGCGGTAGCCAATCCCATCAACGTACTTTGCCGGATGATAAGCAAAGTAACGGACGCCGACGGACGCATCACCGTTCCCGGCTTCTACGATGATGTGGAAGAAGTACCGCAGGCAGAACGTGAAATGATAGCGCGCATCCCGTTCGACGAGGAGAAATACAAAAAAGCCATCGGCGTAAACGCCCTTTTCGGAGAAAAAGGGTACAGTACGCTGGAGCGTAACAGTTGCCGTCCGTCTTTCGATGTATGCGGCATCTGGGGCGGCTATACGGGCGAAGGTTCCAAAACCGTACTCCCTTCCAAAGCCTATGCCAAAGTATCGTGCCGACTGGTTCCGCATCAGGATCACCATAAAATTTCGCAACTGTTTGCCGATTATATCATGGCTATCGCTCCCGACACCGTACAGGTAAAAGTCACTCCCATGCATGGCGGACAAGGCTATGTATGCCCCATCACGCTCCCCGCATACCAGGCGGCGGAGAAAGGCTTCACCAAAGCTTTCGGCAAGAAACCGTTGGCAGTACGTCGCGGCGGCAGTATTCCTATCATCTCCACATTCGAGCAGGTATTGGGAATTAAAACCATACTGATGGGCTTCGGTCTGGAATCCAACGCCATTCACTCTCCCAACGAAAATATCCCGTTGGATATTCTGCGCAAAGGCATTGAAGCAGTTGTTGAATTTCATCTGAACTATTGATATGGACGACTTTCAGATACAAGCTATCGGTCTTATGTCCGGCACGTCGCTCGACGGGCTGGACGTTTGCTGCTGTACCTTCCGCCGCAAAGCGGGCAAATGGTCATTTCACATCGACTGCGCCAAAGGTTACGGTTATCCGGAAGAACTGAAATATAAACTGGGTACAGGCGCGCAAAATATGAGCGCGCTTGAATTCATCACCTTTCACAGCGCCTATGGCTCATTTCTCGGGAAGCGCGTCAACGAGTTCATGCAGGAGTTCGGCGTACGGCCGGACATCATCGCATCGCACGGGCATACCATCTTCCACGAACCGCAAAGGAAAATCATGTACCAGATTGGAGACGGTGCGGCCATTGCCGCCGAAACCCGTATTCCCACGGTGTCCGACTTCCGCAGGCTGGACATCATGCTGGGCGGGCAAGGCGCCCCGCTCGTACCCATCGGCGACCGCCTGCTCTTCGCCGACTATGACTACTGCCTGAACATCGGAGGATTTTCCAATATCTCGTTCGAGCAAGACGGCAAACGTATCGCTTTCGACATAAGCCCGGTGAATTACGTAATCAACCACTATTGCCGCCAAAATCGGTCTGGAGTTCGACCGTGACGGAGAGATTGCCCGCCGTGGCGCTATCTGCCGACCGCTGCTGGACGAACTGAACGGAATGGAATTCTACCACCAGTCCGGCCCTAAATCATTGGGACGCGAGTGGGTGGAAACACAAGTCTACCCCATGCTGGAACGATACGGACTGAGTTTGGAAGACAAGTTGCGTACTTTCTACGAGCACGCCGCTTTCCAGATATTCCTCATCATCAACGCCAATCCGTCTTCAGCGGGTAATGGCAAACTGCTGATTACAGGCGGCGGAGCATTCAATAAATTCCTCGTAGAACGGATTGAAGCCTTATGCCCCTGCCAAATCGTAATCCCCGGCCGACAGATTATAGAATATAAAGAAGCATTGATATTCGCCTTTCTCGGTGCACTCTACATGGCAGGCGAACCCGGCTGCCTTGCATCCGTCACCGGAGCGTCGATAGACAATATAGGCGGAATGTTATTCAAAGTATAAAAATCATGAAACCTATGAACGATTCCGACAGCCCCTGGGAAATCATTTCCAGCGAGTACCTGCATAAAGCCCCGTGGCTCACCGTACGCAAAGACCATGTAGTCTTGCCGAACGGTAATCATATCCCTTCCTATTACATATTGGAATATCCCGATTGGGTAAATACCATCGCCATCACGCGCGACGGGCAATTCGTTTTTATCCGCCAGTACCGACATGGCCTGCAAGAGACATCCTATGAACTTTGTGCCGGCGTATGTGAGGAAGAAGATGCTTCTCCGCTGATTTCCGCACAGCGGGAGCTGCTTGAAGAAACCGGCTACGGCAACGGTACGTGGCAGGAATACATGCAAATCTCCCCCAACCCGAGTACCCATACCAATATTACGTATTGCTTTTTGGCTACCGATGTGGAAAAGATTTCGGAGCAGCATTTGGAAGATACGGAAAGCCTCAGCGTACATCTGCTTACGCTTGCAGAAGTAAAGGAGCTGCTGCAAAAAGGAGAGATAAAGCAAGCGCTGATGGCCGCTCCATTGTGGAAATATATAGCCGAGAAAGGACTATAATCCGGCTACCGCTCTACTCAAACGGCTTGCGGAATGTACAGCCGCCTTTCCATTCGGAACAGCCGTAAGCCGTTTTTCCTTTAATAATCGTTCCTTTTCCGCAAAGCGGACAAGGTGTGCCAACCAATGCATCGGCAGGCTGATTCTCACCGGCCGTTTGCTCCGTTTTCTTTGCCGCGGACTTTCGCGGCGCTCTTTTCTTTGGCTCTTTTTTCGGTTTACCGGCAGCGGAAGCTGATGCGGCAGATGTCTTTTCGCCCTTTTCCGACACAGGGGCTTGTATGGTGATATGGCGGTTGCTGTTATCGGAAAGGACGCTCATCACAATCTCCGATACCATTTGCTTCAGTTCTTCCAGAAACTGCGAAGCGTTGTAGGTACGCTTTTCTATTTCACGCAATTTCTTTTCCCACATACCGGTCAGCTCGGCAGATTTCAACAGTTCCTCGTGAATAATCTGAATCAGCTCCACACCCGTAGGGGTGGCTATCAGGTTCTTTTTCTCCTTACGGATATAGTTACGCTTGAAGAGCGTTTCGATAATAGCGGCACGCGTGGAAGGACGGCCGATGCCGTTTTCTTTCAAAGCGTCGCGCAGTTCGTCGTTATCCACCAGTTTACCGGCGGTTTCCATGGCGCGCAGCAAGGTAGCCTCGGTATAAGGGCGTGGCGGCTGCGTCCACTTTTCGTACAAATCCGGCAGATGAGGGCCGCTCTCTCCCACCACAAACGCAGGGAGCACGTTTTCATCTTCTCCGCCTTTCTCCTCTTTTTCTTCTTGCGACCGTTCCGAGAGTGTACCGAACACCACACGCCAGCCGGGCTCCAATATCTGCTTACCCGAAACTTTGAACTCAATCTGTTCCACCTCACCTATTACGGCAGTCGTCGCAAACAGGCAGTCCGGATAGAATACGGCAATGAAACGGCGTGCAATCAGGTCGAATACGCGACGTTCCATATCCGTCAGGTTCTGAGGGGGCTGGCCGGTAGGAATGATGGCATGGTGGTCTGTAACCTTCGAATTGTCGAACACTTTCTTCGACTTCGGCAGCGTAGCTCCATCCAGCGGAGCGGTCAATGTCTGATAATCACGCAAACCTTTCAGTATGCCGGGGCATTTGGGATAGATGTCGTCACTGAGGAAAGTAGTATCGACACGCGGGTAGGTCGTTACTTTCTTCTCGTAAAGCGACTGTATGGTTTTCAACGTTTCGTCGGCGGAGAAAGCAAACTTCTTGTTGCACTCCACCTGCAGGGACGTCAGGTCGAACAAACGGGGCGGAGCCTCTTTGCCGTTCTTACGGGTGACGTTCGTTATGGTAAAAGGAGAATCCTTTATCTGCTCCAGCAGAGCCATTCCGCGCTCCCGGTCGGTGATGGGTTCTATCCCCCGGTTTTCTTCGGGTTTTGCGGCTTTGGCGGCGGTTCCCTCTTTCTGCTTTTCCGCTTCCAATACCAGTTCTTCATCACTTTTGCGGAGAATGGCGGAGAAAGTGGTATCCCGATACACTGTCTTCAGCTCCCAGTATTGTTTGGGAACAAAGTTCTGTATTTCGAGCTGACGGTTTACAATTAGCGCAAGCGTAGGCGTCTGTACACGTCCGATAGAAAGCACCTGCCGGTTCTGACCGTACTTCATGGTGTACAGGCGGGTGGCATTCATACCCAGCAGCCAGTCGCCGATGGCACGCGAAAGCCCTGCCTCGTACAGCGGCTGGAAATCGGACGCATCCCTCAGCTTGGCAAATCCCTCGCGGATGGCTTCTTCCGTCAGCGAGGAAATCCACAGACGCTTCACCGGACAACGCGCACCGGCTTTCTGCATCACCCAACGCTGAATCAGCTCTCCCTCTTGTCCGGCATCACCGCAGTTTATAATCATGTCGGCATGCTGCATGAGGTTCTCAATCACGTGAAACTGGCGTTCGTACGTAGGGTTGCTGATAAGCTTGATACCGAAACGGGGCGGAACCATAGGCAGGCTGCCCAAGCTCCACGATTTCCAGTTGGGCGTGTATTCGTGCGGCTCCTTAAGGGTGCAGAGGTGGCCGAACGTCCAGGTCACCTGGTATCCATTTCCTTCGATGTATCCGTCTCTCTTATCTTTCGCTCCGAGTACATCGGCTATGTCACGCGCCACAGAAGGCTTTTCGGCAATACAAACTATCATTCACTTTTCTTTTTAGGTGCGGCAAAGATAATGCAAACCGAGAGCAGAAGCAAATGAAATCATCCCGCGGGACAAATAAATTCGTCTCACGAGATAAATAAATCCATCCCGTGAGATGAATAAAACCGTCCCGCAAGACGAAAAAAACCATCTCACGAGACGGATTCAAGCGGCTGTAAGAGCATTTAGCACAAATTTAAAAGCTGACTGTACAAAATTGACAATCAAATAAACATTCCGCATCATAAAAAAAACATTAGAGTTCGCAGATACATGGAAAAAGGCGTAATTTAGCAATCGAGGAAACAATCTCCGAAATCAATTATAAAACTAATAATATGGTAAAACAAATCTCAATGAAGCACATAGCCTGCCTATCCCTGCTCAGCTCATCAATGGCATACGCTGCCGAACGTCCCAACATCATTTACATCTTTACCGACCAGCATACGGCAAACGCCATGAGCTGCGCCGGAAATCCGGATTTGCACACGCCCAACCTGGACAGACTGGCTGCCGCCGGCATCATGTTCCAGAACGCTTACTGTACCGCACCGCTGAGCGGTCCTTCACGCGGCTCCATGTTTACGGGGCATTATCCCGATGCGGTAGGTTTGTCGGTTAACGGCTCTCCACTTCCCGACTCTCTCAAGACACAGACACTGGGTACGCTCGTCAAGAATGCCGGATACGAGTGTGCATACGGCGGCAAATGGCATGTGCCCGAACTCGATATTCCTGACAAGCAATACGGTTTCGACCAGATATACAAGCACAGCGACGACGGACTGGCCGAAGCTTGCGTGAAATTCCTGTCCAAGAAGCACAACAAGCCCTTCTTCCTGGTAGCGTCGTACGATAACCCGCACAACATCTGCGAATATGCGCGCAGCCAGAACCTGCCTTACGGCAATACAGACACACCGGAACTGCGTAACTGTCCGGGACTTCCGCCCAACTTCGCCAAGAATCCGTACGACGCCGATGTCATCGAAAACGAAAGAGCCAACAACTTCAACGTGTACCCCACCGCTACCTTTACTCCCGAAGACTGGCGTATGTACCGCTATACGTACTACCGCCTGGTAGAGAAAGTAGACCGTGAAATCGGTAAGATTGTCGATGCCATCGACAAAAACAACCTGTGGGAAAATACCGTCGTTATCTTCTCCAGCGACCACGGAGACGGCATAGGCGCTCACCACTGGAATCAGAAATCGGCCTTATACGAAGAAGTAGTCAACATTCCGTTCATCGTAACCCTGCCCGGCAAGAAGCACGCAGGCGGGAAGTTGCCGCAACTTATCAGCAACGGCGTCGACTTCTTCGCCACCATCTGCGACTGGACAGGAGCCAAACTACCCAAAAGCGCTGCCGGAAAATCATTCCGCAAAATAGCCGAAGAAGGTAATCCGCAAGCTCCCCATCAGGATTACGTCATTACCGAAACACGTTTCGACGGAAGCAAAACACGAGGCTGGATGGTACGTACCGAGCGCTACAAATATGTACTGTACGATAAGGGAAGACACCGCGAACAGTTGTTCGACATGAAGAACGACAGAGGCGAAACAAGAAACCTGATGATGGAAAACGCTTACGAGAAAGTGGCGCAGCAACATCGTGACATTCTCGAGAAGTATATGAATACGTATAAAATCAGACCGACACGTCCCAAATTGCATGACGTACCGGGAAAGGTGCTTCCCAAAACGGCCAATTACCAGACGGCGTATAAATAACGGTTCGTATGGCGAGACACGGAGACACAGCGTTTTCCCTGAATGACAGAGAACATACATTTTCTTTCACTCATCTCATTTTTGCAATACCCGATTATATGAACAAGACTCTATCCATTACTCTCCTCTCCTTTCTGCCCCTCTGCGCACAGGCGCAAACTGCCGGAAAGGCCACAATCAAGCTCTCCGACACGACGCTGATGCACGAAATGCGCGCAACTCCCTCACCGCTGAACGGCGCTACGGTCAGTGATCGCGCCGTATCTTTTCAATGGCCGTTGCCCGCAAGCCTCAACATTCTGCGAAGCGGGTTGGACGGCGCGGAAGAGAATACCCCCAAAAAGGAAATAGACAAGAGTAAATTGCGCTACTTCCTGCGTTACTCACAAAGCCCGGCATTCGGACAGGAAAATACCGTGCAAGCGGAAACACGCTGGCCTTTCTTCAATCCCGAACAAGATTTGGCTCAGGTACATGGTACTGGCAATACGGCTACGTTACGGACGGAAAGACCGAATGGAGCGTACGTACAGTTTACGGTAGAAGCCAATCCGCATAAATTCTGTCCACCGCTCTGAAAGTCGTACTTAAAAACCTGCCCGCACACCATCCCCGCGTATGGCTTGACAAGGATGAATGGGACGGTTTCATAAAGCGCAGCGAGGGAAAGATTGAACGCAAGACTTACCTTAAACGTGCCGACAGGGTACTCGCTACGCCGATGAAGTCCGTAAACGACATCAATTCGGACTTGGCGAAGGGGCTGACCAACGAAGTGCAGAAGAACGCCATGCTTACCCGTGAAAGCCGCCGCATCATCGACAGCGAAGAAGCCAACACAGACGTACTGATTCGCGCCTATCTGCTCACCAAAAACCGCCGCTACGCCGATGAAGCCGTGAAGCGTGTCAAGGAAATGGCTACGTGGGGAGACAACAAGAATGTGGTGGGCGACTTCAACGAGGCTACCCTGCTGTCTCTCTGCTCCATGGCATACGATGCGCTGTATGATGTTTTGGACGATGCCACACGCCAGTTTCTGCTGAATGAAATAAAAGATTTCGGCAGCAGCATGTACAAGCACGACATCAACCGTCTGGAAAATCACATTGCCGACAACCATGTGTGGCAAATGACTTTCCGTATCCTGACCATGGCAGCCTTTACCGTTTACGGTGAATTGCCCGAAGCTGACGAGTGGACGGACTACTGCTATAACCTGTGGCTCGCCCGTTTCCCCGGTCTGAACAAGGACGGAGCCTGGCACAACGGCGATTCATATTTCCATGTCAATCTCCGTACACTCGTAGAAGTGCCTTATTTCTATACCCGTCTTACCGGTTATAATTACTTCTCCGATCCGTGGTATCAGGGAAATGCGCTGTATGTCATCTACCAGCAACCGCCATTCTCCAAATCGGGCGGTAACGGCAGCTCGCATCAAAACATCCTGACTCCGGGCGGTACGCGTGTAGGCTACGCCGACGCTTTGGCACGTATGACGGGAAATACGTATGCCGCAGACTATGTGCGCCATATCAGCGCCCGCCAGCCCGATATACTCGAACAAGGAAGCACCTCGAAAGCCGGTGGCCTCGCATGGTTCCGCCTGCAATGCGACAAACCTTTGCCAAACGGACCGGGCTTGAAAGACCTGCCCATGGGACATGTATTCCCGCAAAGCGGCCTGGCTTCGTTCTCCACCGATTTGGACGACACCGGCAAAAGCGCCATGCTCAGTTTCCGCAGCAGCCCTTACGGCAGTACTTCGCACGCCATAGCCAACCAGAATGCCTTCAATACTTTCTGGAACGGCCAGTCGCTCTTTTACAGCAGCGGACATCACATCAGTTTCACCGATAAGCACAGCATTTATTGCCATCGCGGTACCCGCGCCCACAATACTATCTTGGTAAATGGCATGGGACAACGTATAGGAACGGAAAGGTTACGGCTGGATTCCACGCTACTATGTCAGTAACAATATCAGCTATGTAGCGGGGGATGCTTCCAATGCTTACGGAAAGGTTGTCTCTCCGCTATGGCTGCTGCGCGGCAAGCAAAGTAACCTGGAATATTCTCCGGAAAACGGTTGGGACGATACAGGACTGAAAACGTTCCGCCGCCATATCGTAACGCTGGGCAAAAGCGGGTATTCTTTCATATACGATGAACTGGAAGCTGCCGAGCCCGTAACTTGGAGTTACTTGCTGCATACTGTCACCAATCCGATGAATGTAGATAAAACCAAAGAGTATGTACACGTACAGGCCACCAGCAAAGACGGCGTATCGGACGCTTATCTCTTTTCGGCCGGAACCGTAAAGACGGACACCACCGACCAATTCTTCGTGCCTGCCGTCAACTGGCTGCGTGCAGACGAGAAAGGCCGGTTCAAGCCCTATCCCAACCATTGGCACTTCACCGCCACATCGGATAAGCAAAAGGTGTATCGTTTCGCAACGATTGTGTATACGCATGCCAAAGACAAGAATGCGGAAGCCGGACAGGTTGCCCCCAAAAGACTGAAAGACGGTAGCATTCAGATAGGTGACTGGAATATCAAAGCGAATATCTCCACCGGCGGGAAACCCTCTTTCGAGGTGCGGAACACACGCAAAGGATGCGATGCAAGCGTAAGCTATAAAGATTACGGTGCAACGGTGGTACGCGACAACGGTAAAACGACGGAACTGAAAGACGAAGTTCCCGAACTGGAAATATAAACCCGATTAATAGTATAAGGAGTATTTTATCCTTTATCTATCCGCATATAAATATAAGCAACAG
>ENA-OQAB01001523-OQAB01001523.1-human-gut-metagenome-genome-assembly--contig:-NODE-1523-length-10935-cov-3.308845_pt1 | contig 10935 bp, 9 predicted proteins | sample MGYA00242490_ERZ504517 | MGnify/ENA primary metagenome ERZ504517 (study PRJEB26092, sample SAMD00036298) | human gut metagenome | host: Homo sapiens | study: EMG produced TPA metagenomics assembly of... | reverse complement strand
GGCAATATTCATCAATTCTATAATCACAACCGATAATCCATATGATTTACTCTGCTCATACGTATTTCCGACCATGTCAACGATACCAACGGGTCCGGATAGCTGATCAACTCCCACCTGCCCGGTGACAAGCATCTTCAAACTTTCTAAAGTGGTACAGATCCAAAATTTCACTTCATAAGCCCCATACTGCAACGCCGTGAACAAATTCGCCTCTTCGTTCTTGCCAGGAGACATCAACCCTAGTTTGTATGCTCCGTTTTCATCTTTTTGAGGCGTAATTGTCACCTCATGTTTTTCCCCATCTCGCTCATATGTGAGGTCTACCGTTTCCCCCGGATGGAATACATTAAAGTAAAGCACCTCACGCCAAACATTAATTTTCTTTCCATTCATCTTAAGAATCCGGTCTCCAGCCTGCATTCCTTCTACCTCTGCAGAATATCCTGGTGTCACACCGGAAATCACCGGTTTATCATAGCCAACCCACGCAACCAGTATTACCGCAAAAATAAATGCCAATATAAAATTAAAAATCGGTCCGGCTGCAATAACAGAAATTCTTGCCCAGACAGGCTTTGTGTTAAAACTTCCCTCGGACATATCCTCCACATCATCTTCGCCCATCATACAGGAGCCTCCGATTGGAAGCAGTTTGATCGAATACCTTGTATCTCCGGCTACTTTGCTGAACAGGCGGGGACCCATTCCGATAGAAAACTCCTCCACATGGATTCCATTCTTTTTCGCCAGCAAAAAATGTCCCAGTTCATGGATTGTCACAATCAGTCCGAACACCAATATTGCAAGTATAATTCCCATTTTACCACCTGCTTTCTATCTGTTCATATACTTCTTGTTCCGTCTGTAAAATCTCATCTACTGATGGATCTGCTATCGTTTTGTGTGCCTGCATACAATGCTCGATAATCTCTGGTATCTCCAGATACTTAATCTTTCGCTCCAAAACTACTAACTGCAAGTTCATTCGCCGCATTGAATACCGTCGGAAGTGACCCTCCCTCTTTTCCCGCTTCAAATGCAAGACGAAGTCCATAGAACGTCTCCATATCCGGTTTTTCAAATGTCAGCTTTGACAATGCTGCAAAATCCAATCTGTCTCCCGGCAGAAATCTTCTCTCCGGATAATATAATGCATACTGTATCGGCAGTTTCATATCCGGTGTTCCAAGCTGCGCAATGATCGCGCCGTCCACATATTCCACCATCGAATGAATGATACTCTGCGGATGCACAACGACCTCAATCTGATCAAGTGACACATCAAAAAGCCATTTTGCTTCAATGACTTCCAAACCTTTGTTAACCAATGTAGAAGAATCGATTGTAATCTTTCTTCCCATCTCCCAATTGGGGTGTTTCAGTGCATCTTCGACCTGAATATTGAGAAGTTCTTCTCTTGTCTTTTGGCGGAAAGGTCCGCCCGATGCCGTCAGTAGAATCTTATGAAGCGCTTTCTCCTGTCCCCCCTGAAGAGACTGAAAAATGGCGCTGTGTTCACTGTCCACTGGAAGAATCGCCACCTGATATTCTTTTGCAAGCGGCATAATGATATGTCCCGCTGTCACCAGTGTCTCTTTGTTCGCAAGTGCAATGTCTTTTCCTGCCTTGATTGCCTCAATTGTTGGGCGAATCCCAATCATTCCCACAATCGCAGTCACAAGGATCTCACTCTCTTCCATAACAGACAGTTCAATGAGTCCCTCCATGCCTGACACAATTTTGATATTCAGATCCTTCACATTCTCACGCAGCTCTTTTGCGCGTTCCTCGCTCCATACTGCCGCCATCTTCGGATGAAATTCCCGAATCTGTCTCTCCAAAAGTTTGATGTTATTCCCTGCCGCAAGTCCAAGTACCTCTATATCCTTATTTTCTCGGACAACTTCTAACGTCTGTGTTCCTATGGATCCTGTAGATCCCAGTATTGCTATTTTCTTCATGAAACATCCTTTCTTTTATCGCATCAATGCGACCGCCATATAATAAATAATCGGTGCTGTAAAGATCACACTGTCAAATCGGTCTAAAATTCCACCGTGTCCAGGAATCAGTTTTCCGTAATCTTTAATATCATGGTTACGCTTGATAGCAGATGCAGCCAAATCTCCCACCTGGGAAATCATTCCGCCAACACCGCAAATAACCGCATATTCTAACGCATTTGCGTCCGCTCCTGATGCAAACTGATTGATTGCAAGTGCATAAATTACTCCCAAAAGTGCTGCCCCGAGAATTCCCCCGATACCGCCCTCAATAGATTTTTTCGGGCTGAGCTTCGGCGCCATCTTATGCTTTCCAATCAGCATTCCGACACAGTAAGCACAAGTGTCACATCCCCATGAACAAAGGATAATGAGCCACACTAAATATGCCCCCTGTGTAAGCTCTCGCGTCTGGTAAACATAAGATAACATCACTGCCACATAAAACAGTCCGAAAAACGTAATCATAATCTGTTCTGATCGATACTTCGGATATGAAAATACATACACCGCCATAATGGCAACTAAAAATGCAATCGTAAGTAATGTCACCATATCAGCTCTTCCCATACGGATCATCCCATAATAGACGATACACGCCGCATAACCTACCACACCAAGTAATGTGTTGTGCACTTTCAGCACTTTATATAATTCACTCATTCCAATCAGACTGATCAGCAGCACTGTTGCGAACAGGATATCACCTCCACTGATGATTGTCACCAATGCGATTAGGACAAGCAAAATTCCACTCAGTAATCTTGTCTTAAACATCTATTCTTCTCCTTCCTTCACGCCCCCAAAACGTCTGTCTCTACTATTATAATGCTCAATGGCTTTTTTCAATTCCTCTTTCGTAAAATCCGGCCACAATACATCTGTAAAATAAAATTCACTGTACGCAAGCTGCCATAACAAATAGTTCGATAACCGCTGTTCCCCACTTGTGCGGATCAGAAGATCCGGATCCGGAATATCATGTGTATCCAAATACTGTTCAAATACTGTTTCGCTGATTTCGTCTGCATGCAAGCGTCCGTCCTCACAGTCTGTACACATCCTTTTCATCGCACGGATCATCTCATCACGGCTTCCGTAATTTAATGCAATTTGAAAATTCAATCCATCATTATTCTTTGACGCTTCCTCAAGCTCATCGATTCTTTTTCGAATATCATCATCCAGGGCGGTCTTGTCGCCAATCACCCGGACTTTCATACGGTTTTTCTCTGCCGTTTTCAGGCAGGTCTTCATATAATTTCTGAGAAGTTTCATCAATGCATCCACTTCACTTTTCGGTCTGCTCCAGTTCTCCGTCGAAACGCATAGACTGTCAGATATTTGATTCCCATCTTATATGCCTCTTCACAGATGCGCTCCACATTCTTGCTTCCCTGTGCATGCCCATAGTTTCTTGGCATCCCTTTTTTCTTTGCCCAACGACCATTTCCATCTAAAATAATCGCCACGTGCTGTGGTACGTCATACAACGTCCTCCTTTTCTTTTCGGTGCATACTGTCAAAGAAGATAAGCAAAGTCTGCATCTTAGCATTCCTCACTTATCTTCTTGCTCATCTTATCTCTAAACAGTAAGAACTTCTTTTCTGATTTTGCTTCTACTGATTTATCTACTTCTTTGATGTATTTATCTGTTAATTTTTGTAATTCTTCTTCTAATCCTTTGATCTCGTCTTCAGAAACATCGCTTCCTTTTAACTTCTTAAATGCGTCATTTCCATCACGACGGATATTTCTGACTGCAACTTTTGCTGCCTCACCTTTTTTCTTAACATCTTTTACAAGTTCTTTTCTTCGTTCTTCTGTCAGTTCCGGGAACACAAGGCGAATTACTGTACCGTCATTTGTCGGATTGATTCCGATATCTGATGTCAGGATTGCTTTTTCAATCTCTTTTACCATACTCTTTTCCCATGGCTGAATCTGAATCATACGAGCCTCTGGAACAGAGATATTTGCCACCTGCTGAATCGGTGTTGCTGAACCATAATAATCTACTGTCAGCTTATCTAAAATGTGTGGGTTAGCGCGCCCTGCACGGATTGTTGCAAGCTCTGCATCCAGACTGTGTAATGTTTTCTGCATCTTTGTATCATATACCTGTAATTTTTCGTTCATAATCATATCCTCCAAAATCTCTCTTATACTGTCACTTTTGTTCCTGTGAATGTACCTTTCATTGTCTCAACAATACTGTTTTCTTCATTCAATCCGAAGACTAACATCGGCATCTTATTCTCCATACATAAAATAGACGCCGCAAGATCTACAGCCGCAAGACGTTTGTCAATCGTCTCCTGAATTGTGATCTCATCATATTTTTTCGCATCCGGGTTCAACTTCGGATCGCTGTCGTAAATACCGTCAATTGCCTTTGCAAGCAGCATTGCATCCGCCTCAATCTCAATCGCCCGAAGAACTGCTCCTGTATCTGTTGAAAAATATGGATGTCCTGTTCCTCCTGCAAAGAAAATAACCTTTCCACTGTTTACGCCTCAACTGCTGCGTCTTTTGAAAACAGACTTGTAAATGCGCCGCATGTAAACGGTGTGAAAATCTCTGTCTTCATTCCAACATGTCTGAAAATATCAGATACGTAAATACAGTTCATAACCGTTGCAAGCATTCCAATCTGGTCTGCCTTTGTGCGGTCGATCGTCTCACTTGTTCTTCCTCTCCAGAAGTTCCCGCCGCCTGTCACGATTGCGACCTGGATCCCATCGTTTACCAGCTGCTTTACCTGATTGGCAACCCCGATACAAGTTGCCTCATCAAAACCAGTCTTTTTATCTCCTGCTAAAGCTTCCCCGCTCAGCTTTAATAACACTCTTTTCATATGTCTGCTCCTTATTCTATTTTTTCCTCTTGTGTTTCATTATTATATCATAAAGCTTTCTTCGTGCACAGTTCTATTTGCTATCCTTTAGAAAATTTTTAACTTTTTATTATATTTAACATATTTTTTCCCATCCAAACATGCTATGATACTTTCAGAGGTGTAACAATATGAAGGAAAAATTACAACATTTTATGATGGGACGCTATGGCATCGATTCATTTTCCAAATTTTTGCTTGGAGTGACTGTTTCTTCTGTGCCATAGATTTGTTTTTTCATAGCGTCGTTTTGAATTCCTGGACACTGCTTTTACTCATTTATACCTATTACCGTGTGTTCTCAAAGAACCATAGCAAACGGTATCAGGAAAATATGAGATTCTTACAGATAAAGAATAAGCTTTTAGCAAGATTCCAGCGTGAAAAATCACACATGCAGCAGCGGAAAACACATCATATTTATACTTGTCCGACATGTAAACAAAAGATCCGTATTCCAAAAGGAAAAGGACGTATCTGCATTACCTGTCCAAAATGTAAGACAGAATTCACACGGACAAGTTAAAAATCAGCATCGGTACACAACTCTGTGAACCGATGCTATTTTTACTCCTGTATTTGTTCTGCACACAACGCCTCCATTTTCTCATGTACATAAGAAAAATCCCTCTCGTCATTTATCGTAACAATCACATCGCTTGCGGACAAAATAGTCCCTCCTTTTGGGATGATCTCTTTTTCGCCACGCTTAATCGCAACTAAAAGGCAGTGTTTTGGCCAGTCAATCTGCGCTACCGCTTTATGTACCAACAAAGAGCCATGCATGATAACATGCTCAGATAATATCTTCTGACCCGTTGTTTTCACCTGCTCCTCCCCCCGATTTTTCAAAAGTCTGCCCAGCAAGCTTTCATAAATCGGCTCTGATTTCATCAAACTTGCGACCACATATGCCACAATCGAGACAACTGACAGCGACAGCATCTGACTTAGCGATCCGGTCATCTCAAAAATCAAGATAATTCCGGTAATCGGCGCTCTTACTATCGCAGTAAAATACCCGGCCATAGCAAGCAGGACAAAGTTATTGATATACTCCGGGCTCATTCCGAAATATGTCGTTCCGACCATTCCAAAAATACCGCCGATAAATGCCCCTAACACCAGAAGCGGAAAAAATATTCCTCCAGGTGCACCACTGCCAAAACAAATGGCAGAGAACACAAACTTTGCGACAAGCAAAAAAACAACACTTGTAAGAGCCAACTCTCCATGGGTCAAAGCATCGATCAGATTATGCCCGCTTCCAAGAAGTTCCGGCATGATAAATCCCAAAACACCCGCTAACAAAAATGGGAGCATAACTTTTGTGATTTCGTTTAATCCTTTTGTCTTTTTATAAAGTCCTTGTACAGTTAACGTAAACCAATTATAAAAAGCTCCCATCACACCAAGGATGACACCAAGCAGCAGAATCATCCAATAATAACTCTGTGGTAATGCATGCCCAATATCAAATTGAAATACCGGATCCAGTCCAAATACCTTTGAAGAAATATAATCTGCCGTAATCGATGAGGTCATGACAGACACGAGCACAGACACTGAAAAATTCTTATGAATTTCTTCAAGTGAAAACATCACCCCTGCAAGAGGTGCATGAAATGCCGCAGATAGTCCCGCACTGGCACCACAAGTCAGCAAAAATTTTTCTTCTGTCTTTCCCCTGTCAAGCATTTTGGAAATTCCTTTTCCCGTCATTGCGCCAAGCTGAATGGACGGGCCCTCTCTTCCAAGAGAAAGTCCGGCAAACAAAGATAAAAATCCTCCTAAGAACTTTGCTGGCAGCACTCTATACCACCGCTGATTCAGTTTCCCGATCATCTCTCCTTCAAGCTGTGGAATTCCACTTCCTGAGATCATCGGCTCCCACTTCACAAGCAAGCCTACAATAACCGCAAACAGTACCAAAATAACGAACCACAAACACATCTTGACCGGAGAACCTTTTGCATAATGCAAAATCATCTGCAGCCACTCTCCTGCATATGCCAGCACAAGCCGGTATAGCAGCACAATTCCCCCCGCCACTGCTCCAACTAGAAGACCTTCTCCAATCAACACCATATGAAATCGTTCCGCTCTGTTTAGAACGTACGACGTATCCTTTTTCACTTTTCTCTCACTCCTATTTTATTTCTGCATCTTCCAACGTTTTATAGCCATAAAATGCCGTTGTATAGCGCATGATTTCTTCTGTCATATTTTTTTGTTCCTGCACAAACGCCACAATACGTCTTCCATAGAGCACCAATGTCTGCATAGAATATGTCTTAAGTTCTCCCCGCAGATAAGTCTCAAAAGAAATATCATACAGTGTATCTTCCGATGTGTGGATGATTCTTGCCTGTCCGGACAGGTGCGGATATTTTTCAGCAAACTCCTCTCGCCATCCAACCTGAATCGCCACAATCTGCTCAACCATAGCCTGTTTTTCTTCTGAAATCTTCGGAAGTCCCGTGGCAATCGCTTCGTATTCTTTTGGAGCTGTAGACTCCATCATATAAGCATACTTTTCCATCACCAGATTTCTTCCCTGCGCTTTTCCCTCTTGAAGATCCTGCCAGTAACTCTCCAAAAGAGGCAGATCCCATATCAAAAACTGGCTTTTGCGCATCACATCAAACGTCTCAAAATCATCCTGACACGCAGCACGCCCGCCTGTATTTCTCACATTTTGAAACATCTCCCACTCCATTTCTACAATTTGTTCTATTATCGGATTCATCTCTTCTTTCGCCTCCAAAATTCTTTCCACATGCAATTCCAAAAACGTCTCCTCCCCATATGTCAGGTTTTGTCGTTTCAGTTCTTCTAACAGCCTTGCACAAATTTCTTCCACCACGCTCTCCCGTTCTCCTTCTGAAGAAAGTACCTGTTCAAACAGCGGTTTCAATTCACTTAAGCGTTCTAGATTTTCAAGACCTCTCCACGCCCATTTATAATACGGCATATACCTTCGATTCAAAAGATATGCTGTCCGCATTCCTTCCCGCACAAATTCGTCTAGCGCAAGATTTGCTGCTACAATATCATTTCGTTTTTTACATCTTCCATAATTATACTGCCCGGCTTGTGCTGTCAGCGCAACGGCATTTGCAAGTCTTCGTTTCCAGACAGCAAATGGCATTCCATTTTGCAGTTGTTCCCGAATTGCCGAAAATTCTCCCAATGGATCATCAAACATCTCCCCATTCACTGCCATGGCAAGTTTTTCGTCTTCCATCTCACTCCATGCACCGTTTCCGGTAAACTCTTCATAAAATTCAGGAATACTTAGCACTCCCACACGTCCGCCTCCTCGCTTTGAAGTATTCCGTGCCGGATAACCCATAAAAGCCTTCGGGAGCGCCTCATATGCTTCCTGCATCTTTTGACCTACTTTTTCATAGTCTTTCTCCGTAAGCCAAAGACAGAATCCCGGTCCAAAATCATGATCCTTTGACCACATGTCGTCAAACCCGAGACACTCTGAGCCATGCCCAACAAGACCTGCTGCCACACGATCTGCATATTCTGGAAATTGCTCTTTTAGCATCGCTTTCCCGTAAGTCTCATAGTAGCATTTTGACAATTCGAGACCTGAAATCTCTTTTTTCGGTCTTCGTATGTTCTCATAAGTTTCTTTCGCCTCTTTTTTCAGATACTCTGCCTCTTTTGCAAATCCAGCTTTCGAAAGCACAATTGCGCAGTTTTCACAAGTCATTGCATAAGACTCATTCTTCCCAAAATGCGCCAAAATCTCCCGCAATGCTTCTGTATAGGCCGAAATTGCTTTTTCCAATTCTCCCTGCTCATAGTGCCCCTGTGCAAGAAGTGCCAACGCACCGCAATAGTGCGCATCTTTTTCTTCACATTCCTCAAATCGTTCAATCGCCCTCTGCACATATTCAATCCCTTGTGCAAATTCTTCCTTTTCATAGCAGACTGACGCCAGATTTGCATAGGTTGTCGCCTCTTCCACTTTATGATCCGGAAGGTTTCTAACAATTGCAAGCGCCTGCAAAAGACAGCTCTCTGCCGTCCCATAGTCTTCTTTTTGCTGAAATGCCATACTCATATTATTATAAAGTCCCGCCAAACGCTCATCTTGAATTCCAAGATTTTTGAAAATCTGTTCCGCTGCCCGGTACATCGCAATCGCCTTTTCGCACATACCTGCTGCTCGATATGCGGTCGCCGCATTCAAAAGTGTCGTCCCATGCGCCTCACTCTCCTGTAAACCAAGCTCTTTCACCAGTTCCAGCATCTCTTTTGAAATCTTTAGCGCCTCCTCATAGTTGCTGATACTTCTATAGTAACCAATCTGTTCATTTCCCTGAACCAATCTTTCCATTGTTCCTGGATCTATCTGTTTGTTTTCTTCCTGCATTTTGTTTCCTCATTTCCTGCCCCTTTCGGCATTCTTTTACACTATTTTTATTATAGCCAATTTCATGCAGTAACACAACCTGCAGAAATTCTGCAATGTAATCTTAATTTATTTTAATAAATTTATCACTTTTCATTAAACACTTTTTTTGTTACGTGCGTTATAATATTTTTACTATGTACAAGAGAGGATTTTATTTATGGATTCAAGAAATTTAGATCATATAAATTACAGTTACACTGATTCAGAACGCGCTAAAAGAAACGCGCTAAAAAAACGCAGAAGAAAGCAGCTTCTCATACAAAGATGCGTCTTTTTTCTCATCGCCCTGCTTTTTCTGATACTCTTGGGAAAAACAGTATTCTCTATCAAAGAAAAATTATTTCCAAAGATAACGTCTTCCGAAGGGAACAATACTTCTGCAAATAAAGCAAAGCAAAAAAATTGAATTCACACCGATCCCATCTGACACTGCTTCATTGCCTTCCGATGTCGTGACAAACTTGAATAACATGGCCGCAAGCGACAAGCGTGTCGCAGAAATTGTGAACCACTACGACCAGTATCCTGCTGATTTGCTGGAACTGCTCTCAAAAAATACCGAGGCAACTGATTTCGTTCTAAATTACCCATCTGAAAAGGACAAGCCTTGCGCCGATACAATCGGCGATGTCACAAAAGGGGTAATTCCGCACCTTCTTCAATGGGATACACGATGGGGCTACGGAATCTACGGGGATAATTTTCTAGCCATCAACGGCTGCGGACCAACTTCCCTTGCAATGGTAGTTTCCGGACTGACCGGAGACAATACGATCACCCCATATAAGATTGCACAATATGCAGCTTCCAACGGACTCTATGTTCCGGAATCCGGTTCCAGCTGGGAACTGATGCGGATAGGCGCCAAGCAATATGGAATCACCTCTCAGGAACTTGTATTAGATGAATCTGTTATGGCAAACCAACTCGCTTCTGGGCACCCGATTATCTGTAGTATGCGTCCCGGAGATTTTACTACTACCGGACACTTTATTGTGTTGAACGGATATGAGAATGGACAGTTTCATGTCTTGGACCCAAACAGCAATGCAAACAGTGAAAAGTTGTGGAGCTACGAACGACTTTCTCCACAGATTAATAATCTTTGGGCATTTTCTATTTAAAAAGAAGGAGCCAGATCAATTTGATTCTGACTCCATTCTTTATTTTACTAATTTTTGATTCAGCGGGTAATCTGAAAACAACCTTTCGATACATTCCTCATACACATGCCGTTTTTCTGCCTTTTTGATCTTCTTGGCAGCCTTCTCTGCTCCTTCAAATAAATGTATCATGAAAAACCACAATTCTTTCATCTTAAAAAGAACCGCCCGGTCTCCCGAAAGAACTTCCTGATTCTTCCTGTAAAATTCATCTTGAAATGCACGCAATACTTCTTTATCTAAGCTTTTACCCTCACAAATCAGATTCAAAAGTCCTGGATTTACCATCACCCCGCGCCCAAGCATCACACGCTCCACCTGCGGATACTCCTTTTCAAACGCTTCAAAATGCGACTTAATAAACAGGTCCCCATTATAGCAAAGCCGATTTTTGCTTTCTTTCACTGCCTGTCCAAATACTTCCATATTTGGTT
>ENA-OQAB01001522-OQAB01001522.1-human-gut-metagenome-genome-assembly--contig:-NODE-1522-length-10944-cov-2.124526_pt1 | contig 10944 bp, 10 predicted proteins | sample MGYA00242490_ERZ504517 | MGnify/ENA primary metagenome ERZ504517 (study PRJEB26092, sample SAMD00036298) | human gut metagenome | host: Homo sapiens | study: EMG produced TPA metagenomics assembly of... | reverse complement strand
CCAAGCGGAAGACAAAGCATAGAACCGATCATAAAACAAAGAAGCAAACCGTTGTCAAAAAACGAAGGACATGGCCGCTGGCTCTGGTCCTGTTGCTGCTTGTGGCTGGTCTGGCGGCTGGAGGCGGATTCCTTTACTGGAAATACGGAGATGAGCTCTTTTCACAGAAGCAGGAATACCGTATGGAGGATATGGCAGGTACCTTTACGGACGAAAATGCTCATAACGGTGCTGCATCTGCAATTGTACTCAGGAGCGATGGTTCCTTTGTTTTCACACAAAACAGCTGTGAGGGAATGCAGGATGTGAGTGGAACGTGGAGCATTTCGGATCACAGCATCAAAGCAACCAGTACACAGGGGACCTATACCTTTGCGATTCGAAGCAGCAATCAGCTGAAGTATGAGGGACAAACGATTTACTGTGGTCCGTATAATAAGGACATCTTTACCCGTGGTGGTGTCAACGGGCAGACTCCGCAACAGGAAGAAAAGCCGCAGAAACAGGAGGATATCGCCGGAACGTATAGTGGAAATCACAGTACACTTGTAATATCCGATGTAACAGATACCACCTTTTCCTATACTCTGACAAGTCTGAATCCGGAGGATGCGCAGCAGGTTGCCACTATTTCCGGCACTGCGCAGCGAAACGGTGATACAGCATCATTCAGCTTTTCGGATGACGGATATGGAACACAGGGAAATGGAAGCTTTACCTTTCAGGATGCACAGGTGGTATTTTCCATACAGAAAACACAGACAGATCCACAGGCTGTGTGGGGAATCTTCGAGGAGGGGACGCTGTTTCGCTAGACAATTTCATGACTTTGTCCGAATTGCAAAAGGGGCTGTTTACAGAAGGGTCTGTATGCTTTACAATACAGGTAGAGATAACCATGAAAAATAAATGCAGAAAGGAATCGCGATTTACGGATATCTGCATCGTATGAAGTCACAGGCTGGCTGAATAAACGTACAATTCCTATACAGCACAGCTGTATGGGAGTTTTTTTCAATGGAGGCGGTACTATGGAAGCTTATCAGAGAACAGTGGAAGAAGCATTACAGGAACAGCACAGCAGCATGCATGGATTGAGTGAAGCACAGGCACAGGAACGAAGCAGCGTATTTGGTCTGAATAAATTACAGGAAGAAAAAAAAGCATCCCTTTTGAAACGGCTGGCCAGGCAGCTTTCCAATCCGATGATCATCGTACTGCTTGGGGCTGCGCTCATTTCCGGAATCACCTCCGCATATGCACATGAATCCTATGCGGATACCTTTATCATCCTGTTTGTCGTCATGGTAAATGCGATGCTCGGCTTGTATCAGGAGGGAAAAGCGGAGGCGGCGATAGAAGCTTTAAAGCACATGAATGCGCCTGCCTGCAAGGTCGTGCGAAATGGTGAGATACGGGTTACCGCAAGTGAAGACCTTGTTCCCGGGGATGTAATCGTACTGGAGGCTGGAGATGCCGTACCGGCAGATGGCAGGATTCTGGAATGTGCCAGCCTGAAGGTGGAGGAGTCTGCCCTGAGTGGTGAATCCCTTCCGGTGGAAAAGCAAACAGAGGCTTTGCAGGAAGACAATCCACCGCTGGGTGATCGCAGAAATATGGTCTATATGGGAAGCAGTGTGGTATATGGCAGAGGACGTGCAGTGATCACTGCAACCGGTATGCATACAGAAATGGGAAAGATTGCAGATGCGATTCTGGTAAGCAGAGAGGAAGCAACACCTCTGCAGCAGAAGCTGAACCGGCTTTCCAAACTGCTGAGTCTTCTGGTTTTGGCAATCTGTGCTTTTATGTTTCTGTTTGAGCTGTTACGTCATGGTGATTTGCGTGCAGAATCTTTATTGGATACCTTCATGCTGGCTGTTTCCCTTGCTGTTGCGGCTATTCCGGAGGGCCTTGCGGCGGTAGTAACGGTGCAGCTTGCAATCGGTGTGACGCGCATGGCAAAGCGCAATGCAGTCATACGACAGCTGACCGCTGTGGAAACACTGGGCTGTACACAGGTAATCTGTTCGGATAAAACCGGTACCCTGACACAGAACCGTATGCAGGTGATGGAGCATTTCGGTGATGATGAGCGTCTGCTTGCACTGGCAATGAGCCTGTGCAATGATACGCAGGTGCATGCGGATGGAACCATGCAGGGAGAGCCTACAGAGGTTGCGCTGAGCGCATATGGGGAAACGCTGTTTCATATCAATGAGGAAATGCAGAAGTATCCGCGTATTCATGAATTTCCGTTTGATTCCCAGCGCAAGATGATGACCACGATGCACAGGCAGTCTGACGGTGTTGTTCTGCAATTCACCAAAGGAGCGATGGATGTTGTTTTACAGCGCTGTACGGGCATTTGGCGCAATCAGAAAATAGAACCGATGCGGGAAGAGGATCGCGAAGAGCTGAACCGGATGAATAAACGCATGGCAGATCGTGCTTTGCGTGTACTATGTGCTGCCTGCAAATGGAATGAGCATATTGAAACAGATATGGAAACAGCAGAGTCCGGTCTGGTATTTCTCGGTCTGTGCGGCATGATGGATCCGGTACGTGAGGAGGTAAAGCCGGCAATCGCCCAGTGCCGTAAGGCTGGCATCCGTCCGGTCATGATTACCGGTGATCACATTGATACTGCGGTGGCAATTGCGAAATCGCTTACTATCATAACGGATACCTCACAGGCGATGAGCGGCAGTACACTGGATACGCTGTCACAGGAGGAGCTGACTGCCGCATTGATCAGACATTGTATATGCCCGTGTAAAGCCGGAGCATAAGGTACGTATTGTGGATGCATGGAAATCCAGGGGATATGTTGTTGCGATGAGCGGAGATGGTGTTAACGATGCTCCGCCATCAAGCGTGCAAATATCGGTGTCGGTATGGGAATCACAGGAACTGATGTTACAAAGAATGTGGCAGATATGGTGCTTGCGGATGATAATTTTGCGACGATCGTGTCGGCAGTTCAGGAAGGGCGTAGGATTTATGATAATATCCGTAAGGCCATTCAGTTTCTGCTATCCAGCAATATTAGTGAGGTGCTTTCCATATTCCTTGCCACGATGATAGGATTTACGATATTAAAGCCTGTGCATATTCTATGGGTCAATCTGCTGACGGATACCTTTCCTGCTCTCGCGCTGGGCATGGAGGAGGGGGATGAGGATCTGATGCGGCGGCCTCCGCGTCCTAGAAGTGAAGGGCTGTTTGCCAACGGCCTGCACATGCAAATCATATTTCAGGGCTGTGCTATTACACTGATTACCCTTTTTTCCTATATTGTCGGTCATTTTATGGAAGCCGGTGTCTGGGAAATCACACAGAGTGCAGACGGTATGACCATGGCATTTCTGACCATGTCGATGACAGAAATGTTTCACGCATTCAATATGCGTTCCCTGAAGCAGTCCGTTGTGCATATGAAAAAACAGAACCTGTATCTCATCGGTTCTGTCGTGTGTGCACTTTTCCTGACGATTGCGGTCATCTATATTCCTGTTTTATCCGAGCTGTTTGCGTTTGAACATATTTCCGTTGCGGAATTTGCTGTTGCGCTGGTCATGTCTGTCTCCATCATTCCAATCGTGGAAATTGAAAAATGGATACACAGAGCTTTACAGCGAAGCACGGATAAGCCGGAATTCAAGAAAAGCGTCCTGTGCAAAAGGTGTTTATCAATCATTCAGCAGCTTTGTAGCTCAGTATTACATGCATAAGCATTGAGGTAAAGCGTTACAGCCTGATGAGGAATGGGAATTCATAGGGATTCCTTCAGCTATCGCATAAATTTACATGATTTGATGAAAGGCATAGAAAAGAAGGTATCGCATTAGAACAGTGGATGGAAACAGTTCCACTGCATATTGCGGATACCTTTTATCAATTCCAGTGATTGTTTATGCGATTTGTTTCCATTCCTCCTCCAATATGGACATCAGGATATCGTCGGCATATACACCGTTATCCCAAATGGCATCCCGCAGAATGCCCTCCACGCGGAACCCTGCTTTCTCATAGGCTTTTTTGGCCCGTATATTGAATGAGAACACATCCAGTGAAAGTCTGTGCAGCTTTCGCTCGCAAAAGGCGAAATCTCTTGTTGTTTGAATCGCCCAGCTGCCGATTCCCTTTCCGCAGTTTTTGCTTTTAAAAATACAGATTCTGAAATTTGCAGAACGTGCCTGCTCATCAATTTCATTGATTACGCTCTCACCGATCAGGCTGCCCTGCGGATCAAATATCAGAAAATCATATCGTGTGGAATCGTTGAGACAGTTTACAAAATATGCATCCACCTCCTCTTTGCTGTAGTGCATTTTACTGCCGGTCATACGTGCAACCTCGCTGTCACATTCTGTGAATCCGGCTAAATAATATGCGTCTTTATCCTCAATCCGCGATGAGCGCATGGTATACCCCTTAAATTCCCAAATCGATGCTGTCTGCATTTCCATGCCTCCTCATCTTGTTTCCTGCTTCCTTCTGCATGGCGGTAATGATTGCCATTTTATAAATCTCTCTGTTGTTGCGCTGCGTGAAAGATCATTCATCGGCAGCCGTACACCCTGCAGAATCGGACCAAGTGCTTCAAATCCACCCAGATTGGCGACCAGCTTATATCCGATGTTGCCTGCATTCAAGTCCGGAAAAATCAAAACATTGGCATTTCCTCCGACTGTGGAATCCACTGCCTTCAGCTCAGCTACCCGTCTGGACAATGCGCAATCCACCTGCAGCTCGCCATCCACATCATAATCCAGCGGCATGCGCTGTAATCGCTGTGCGGCTTCACGTACAGTATCAACATCTGTTCCGCTCCCGCTTCCATGTGTGGAATAGGAAAGCAGGGCTACCTTTGGCTCCAGCTGAAAGGTCTTTGCACTCTCCGCTGCCTGCAATGCGATTTCCACCAGCTCATCCGTGTTGGGATTTCGGTTTAAAGAGCAATCTGCGAAAATATAATGCTCATCCCTTCTGCTCATAAGAAAACAGCTGGAGACGATGGTATGCGGCATGCGTGTTTTAATCAGCTGCATAATCGGACGTAGGGTATCGGCAGTAGAATTGGCAGAACCACCGAGCAGTCCGTCGGCATATCCCAGCTCAACATACATCGTACAGAAATACGTATCCTTTTTCAGCCATTCCCGGCATGTTTGTTCATCTGTTTTTCCCTTACGCAGCTCCAGCATGCGGCGAATCATGTCCTCACGCTGTGTAAACCGCTTTGGATCTACAATCTGAATTCCGGTGAGAGAAAGACCATATGCCTCTGCCTGCTCATATAGCTGCCGGGTATCTCCATACAGCAGCGGAGTGAGAATCTGTTCGTTATAAAGCCGTATCGCTGCCTCCATCATTCGTCTGTCTCTGCCCTCTGTAAACAATATTCGAACGGAGCTGTCCTTTACACATAGCGGGATATTCATAAATAACACTCCTCTCTTTTTATTATAGCATCTCTTCTGTCTTTCGTCGAAAAGATCACGGTATAAACCGATGGAAAATGTCCAGACTAAATAGCAAGGAGGATGTATATGAAAGTCATAAATTATATCGTTTTGATTATCAGTATTATCGGCTGTGTCAACTGGGGTCTGATTGGACTCTTTGATTTCAACCTGGTAGATATGCTGTTTGGTACCGGATCGATTCTTTCCAGAGCTGTTTATATTCTGGTAGGTATCTGTGGTATTTATCAGCTTTCCTTCTTCTCCAGTCTGAACAACGAGAGATAGGAAAGAATACGGCTTTCTGCAGTCTGCAGAAGGCTTTTCTTTTTGCGCTGTGATTCATTGATAAAGCTTGCAAATAGATGCTGTGCTATGAGCAGTGTAATGCTTCTGATTTATGAGAATTTGGCTGGTGCCTGCGGCCCTTTTATCTTTTCTCTTATGGAAATACAGCGTTTACAGGATGGCAGGATTTGATGCCGTATGCTATACTTAATACAGAAATATATGGTTTCAGGAAGGAGTGTTGACCTGTGAGAAAAGGCATCCTTGGACAGAAGATTGCATAGACCCATGTGAATTCCAATCAGATAAGCAATGCATAATTCGCATGGGAGGACATGAATATGAAAGAAAATAAATATGACGACGATGTATTTTTCAATAAATATAAGGAAATGAACCGTTCTGTTCAGGGACTGGAGGGAGCCGGTGAATGGTCACAGCTGAAACAACTGCTTCCGGATTTCGAAGGTAAACGCGTTCTTGATCTTGGATGCGGCTATGGCTGGCACTGTATATATGCTGCACAGCAGAAAGCTGCATCCGTGCATGGTGTGGATATTTCAAAGAAAATGCTGGCAGTTGCGGAAGAAAAAAAGCAGAGATTACGCTATCACCTATCAATGCAGTGCAATGGAGGACTGCAAATTTTCCAAGGCATCCTTTGATGTGGTTATCAGCTCTCTGGCATTTCATTATGTAAAGGATTTTAAACAGCTTGCAGCCGCTATTTCCACATGGCTGACACCGAAAGGAAGCTTTGTCTTCTCGGTTGAGCATCCGGTTTTCACAGCCTATGGTACGCAGGACTGGTATTATGCTGAGAATGGGGGAAATCCTGCATTTTCCTGTGGATAATTATTATTACGAAGGAAAGCGGGAGGCGAACTTTCTGGGGGAAAGAGTGGTTAAATACCATCGTACGCTAACCACCTATCTCGATACACTGCTGTGCAATGGCTTTGAGCTTCAGCACATCATAGAGCCGCAGCCTCCGGAGCATATGCTGGATATTGAAGGTATGCGTGATGAAATGCGCAGACCGATGATGCTGCTCATAGCTGCGATCAAGCGTTAATCGTAATATGGAGACAATTATTTTATAAAGAAAAAGCCGATATACACAGCTGAATTCTTCCCTAATAAGGGAAGTTGCTAAACCTGAGAAAATCGAGTAAAGAAATAAGGGAAAACCTGAAAAAAATGAGGAAAGTAATAAAGCTCCTGCATCATGTTATTTTCAGGGCGTTTGCAAAAAGAGAATTCAAACTTATCTATGAAAGATAATAGCGCTGAATTCTCCTTTTTGATTTTCTCCATGAGTAAGAACCGCATTGGAATTTACTTCTTCTATTTTATTTGTGTATTGCATGTCGTAATACGAGTTAGATACAACAGCGTCATACCGTGCTTTATTACATTGTGCTGCATCTTAATAATTGTATTACAGAAAGCACGCAAATACAGCATTCCGTCGTCTGTAATTCTGGGGCGGTTCGCGTTAACACAGCGTCTGTTCCTGTGTCTGCGGCAGTGCGGCAGGTGCGTGCAGGGGATTTTTCATAAACAGGGCGATTCCGCAAAGAATCAGCTGTGCTGCAGGGTAGGCCATCCAGATTCCGTTCAGCTGAAACAGGAAGGATAAAGCAAACAGACTTAAGGGCAATAGTAAGCAGGGCTCCATGTAGACCAGAAAAGTGGAATTTCGTGTTTTTTTCTGTCGCATAAAAAATGGCTGATGTAACTCTGGTAATGCCGAGAAAGGGAAAAGACACCGTAGTGATCAAAATAGCAGTCTTCGCTCCTTCAAAGATGGCATCGCTGATTCCAAACAGAGCGGTCAGCGGATTCAGGAAGAGGACTACCGCTATACAGAGAATCAGAGAAACCGCAATCGTTACAAAAAAGGCTTTTCGATACAGAATATGAATCTTATCCTCCTTTTTGGCACCGTAATAAAAGCTGATCAAAGGCTGTACACCGTCGCCGATTCCCTGAAGCAGTAGCTGTGCACTGCACAGTACATAGGAAACCACAGAATAAATGGTAACCGCTGCATCACCGCCATAACGCAGACACATCCAGTTGGTTAATACGATAACAAGAGAAGGTGCCATTGTCTGTCCGAAGGGGGAAAGTCCGATGCGGACGATGGATTGCACAAGCGGTACGTCCGGCACAATATCCTTTCGGGAATAGCTTTTAAGTTCTCTGGCATACATATAGAGCAGCGTAAGGACAGCGACGACACCCTGTGCAGTGATGGTTGCCCAAGCCGCACCTGCCAGTCCCATATGAAAACGGAAGACAAATAAATAATCGAGGATGATATTCGTCATCAGTCCGCTGCTCATGATTGCCGTTGCCAGAAAGGTTTTCCCGTAATTGCGCAGCAGTGGATTCAATCCGTTGCCAAGAACAGGGAGCAGTCCCCCCATAAGTACAACTATGATATAGGAGCGGGCCTGTGCATACATGGCTCCCTTCGCTCCCAGCATACGCAGCAGCATCGGGTGCAGTGCAAGCAGTCCTACAGACAAAATGATTCCACAGACAAGCAGCAGTGCCAGTGTCGATCCCATGGCATGGCGTGCCTTGTCCTCTTTTCCCATCACCGCGGCTGCGTGACATCACAACAGAGCCTCCGATACCCAGTCCGATTGCTGTAGCATTTAATATTACCTGTATCGGATAAGCGAGGTTGATAGCCCCCAGAGCAGTATCCCCCACTGCATTCCCTACAAACAACCCATCCACAATCGCATAGAAGCCGCTTAACAGCATTGTGAACATGGAAGGAAGCACATAGTTCCAGAATTGCTTGTGTATATAATCTTTTTTCATTTTGACTTCACCTCCGTGCGGATGTAAGTATAAACCCTGAAGCAGCTCCAAGGTCAAGGAAAAATCATAAAAAAATGAGGATTTAGTCCTCACATATGGGAATATACAGCTCTGCATAATAATTCTGATCATCCTGATAGCTGGTAAGGGGTATCTCCCGCAGATACAGGGTATTCTGCAGGGTTAGCTTCTGCTTTGCGGCATAGGTGAGCAGCGGTGCAATATCCTCAGGGTGAATCTGACTGTGAAGCATGTGGATCACAAGGAACACACATGGCTGCTTATGCGCTTTTATCAGCTGTGCCGGCGGGTAGTCCATGTGCAGCTCCTCCATGATATCCTGTTCCAGTGCAATGATGGTTTTTCTCGGCTGTATGTCACAGTTGTCGATATGATAGGTTTTAAACAGGGAGCAGAAGACAAACTGATCCTGTGTCAGATGGGCAATCTGCTGTGTGAAAAAATCACTTGTTTTTTCACTTTCAAACAGAATGACAGATGCCGGAAAGGCTTTGATACTGCAGATGTTCTGATTGGATTCCACTCTTTGATACGTCTCGGATATGCAGGTGAGTTTTTTCAGAAGCTGCTGCTCATACCGTATTTTTTCTTCTGTCTCCTGTTTCTTTTTCAACAGCAGCTCATACATATTTTCCCTGCTTCTGCTGGTGCAGATGGACTGAATATCCTGTAAGGATATATCCAGATGCCGGTAATATATGATATCCAGCAGCTCCAGAATATTGTCCAGATCATATTCCCGATATTGGTTGTCCGGATTCACAGAAGGGTGTACCAGACCCTTTTTTTCATAAAAGCGAATCGTGTCACTGCTCAATCCAAGCAGTTTTGCTATCTGTGAAATTTTATAGGTTTCCATAACTTCTCCAATTCTACCGAGCGCTGTGCATGATATCCCATGCAGCTTCCTGCAGATTACCATACAGGTCTTTATGTGACATATGTACCAGCTTCAGCTCCTCCAGCAGCTGTTCCTTCTTTTTGATGTAAAAGACCATCTGTTTCCCCTCATGGTGCAACAGCTTATTCCGCAGGACACTCTGCAGCTCCTCATCATCACTGGCATAGTTTCCACACAGGAAGAACAAGCCGTTTTGGCGCTGTATGCGAATGTTATCCATAGCTGCCTGCACAAGCAAAACCTGCCGCAGGTCACGCTGCTTTATATAGGGCTGAAAGGCCGGTAATTCCCGCTGAATTTCATGCAGGAGCATTGCGGCACTCACGCTTTCGGAAAATGCTTCTGTGGCTTCCTCACGTAATGCTTTTCGGACATCCTCTTTCAAAAAGCCCAGACTGGAAAGCATACAGACCTTTATCACTATCCGGAAACCAACGGGGGCTTCCCTGCTCTCAAATACGAGAACCTGTCCAGTATCCCTTGTGGCATCCTCACAGGCGAAAAACAGTGCCACAAGAGGATTGGTCGTTAGGTCGAGCAGGCGGGTACAGATTTGATAGTGCTGCATTTTTTACAAGCTTTTCAAAATGGCTTCTGCTGTTATAAAAATCCATCGGATATTCAATCAGTGTCTGTTTATAGATGGCATCCTCACGTTCAGCTGTTTCCGGGCTGCGAAACAGGGAGGGAGTCATCTTATAATTCATATTCTGATGTCCGCGGAAATAGAAGGAAATATGCGCCCTACGATACTGTAGGATGGTTTCCAGATATTGCGGAAGGGAGGTGATTTCCACTAGCTGCACAGCATCCTTCTCATATAGAACAGCATCCTTAACCGCTATGTCTTTTTCATACCCTGCCTGTCTCAACAGCTCCAGCAGCAGCAGATGGCGTTTCTCCATCACCGCCGCGTGCTTTAAGGTGTAGTGCAGCAGTGTCTGATCGGATATCTCGGTAAGATATTGCAGCTGTGAAGCAGGGGTGTCCGCAGCCAGAACATCTGCGCGGGTGATGCTTCTGCTGATATAGCGGTAGTCATAATACCCGTTGCTGCGCAGTGAGTATAGAATGACGTTATGAAATGCAGTGCGAAAGCGTGGAAGCTTATAGAGCGTTGCTGCTTGCTTTTGAAGAACTTCTGTCATGGTATCATCTCCGTTTTATTACCTTTATTATACGTAAGGTTTGGGGAAAATGAAAGAAGTATGCGTGGTTTTGCATAGGATGATGGATTACTTCAATGATGCTTCCTCTATGACCACCTGCAATTGACCTACTGGCAGGGCAGCTTTCTCTGCACGAAGGTACGTGTATGAAATGGAAAGGCACAGAATCATCCACTGGATTCCATGCCTTTATACGTTGCTTTGTCTGCTGTTATAAGAGAACTTCACAATGAGAGGCTGTATTCTCTTTCTGCTT
>ENA-OQAB01001521-OQAB01001521.1-human-gut-metagenome-genome-assembly--contig:-NODE-1521-length-10947-cov-1.760998_pt1 | contig 10947 bp, 15 predicted proteins | sample MGYA00242490_ERZ504517 | MGnify/ENA primary metagenome ERZ504517 (study PRJEB26092, sample SAMD00036298) | human gut metagenome | host: Homo sapiens | study: EMG produced TPA metagenomics assembly of... | reverse complement strand
CGCGAATCACGACATTATTATGTGGATGGATCATCGTGCAACTGTCGAGACGGCGCAGATTAACGCAACGAAGGATCCCGTATTGCGCTACGTTGGCGGCGAAGTGAGCGTCGAGATGGAGTTACCAAAGTTACGTTGGTTGAAGACGCATCTACCGCAAACCTGGCAGGCCGCTCATCGCTTTTTCGATCTGGCGGATTTTCTGGTCTGGAAAGCAACAGGGCGAGACGTCGCGGGATTGTGCACGCTAACGTGTAAATGGAATTATCTGGCTCATGAACAACGCTTTAGCCATAGCTTACTGGAATCGGTAGACCTGACCGACATGCTCGAAAGAATTCCCGCCGAAATTCTTCCGCCTGGCGCTGCCGTGGGAACTTTAACTGCCAAAGCTGCTGAAGAATTAGGATTAACGACCAATGTTATCGTGGCCAGTGGTTTGATTGATGCCCATGCCGGTGGCATGGCGCTGGCTGGCGCGCACCCATCAGGAACGCTGGCATTGATAAGCGGAACGTCGAATTGCCATATGTTGTGCAGTGAAAAAGAAATATTCACCCCTGGCGTCTGGGGGCCATACTGGTCGGCCATGTTGCCAAATTACTGGCTAACTGAAGGCGGGCAAAGCGCCGCAGGGGCGCTGGTGGAGTGGACGCTTCAGGAGTCCGGGGCAAGCGCAAATCTTTTTCACAAGGCGCAGCAACGCGGGTGTCATCCGATTCAACTGATTAATGAATGGGTAGCCGCCCTGGAAGCTAACGAGTCAGAACCCACACGAAATTTACATGTGCTTGCCGATCATCACGGCAACCGTTCGCCACGAGCGCGGCCCGATGCCAGAGGCAGTGTTTATGGCTTAACACTGGAGCGTGGTGAAAATCAGCTCGCGCGGCTTTATCTTGCGACTTTACAGGCAATAGCCTTTGGCACCAGACATATTATTGAAACTCTCAGGGAAAATGGGCATACCATTACCCGATTAACATTATGTGGTGGTGCAACGCACAACCCTTTATGGCTACGCGAATATGCAGACGTGACAGGCTGCGATATCCACCTGATGCAAGAAGAAGATGCCGTTACATTGGGTGCAGCAATTAGCGGCGCTGTTGCCAGCGGAGCATGGGGGGATTTTACATCTGCGTGTAAAGCAATGGTTGAAGCCGGAGAGGTTATTCAGGTAAATCCACAACGCCGTGAATTTTTAGAGCGTAAATACCGGGTTTACCTGACGCTTTGGGAGCAACAACAGGCGGTTAACCAACTGATGCAATAAGACAAAAGTTGAAAATACTTTTATGATTGTGATTTGACGTCTGGATGTTAACTGGGAAATACCTATGGCTAAAACAGTAGAGCAGATAGCCAGCGACCTGAATTTATCGGTTACGACCGTGCGACTGGTGCTAAATGGAAAAGCGGAACAATATCGAATCAGCGTCAAAACCCAAACGCGTATCAATGAATATGTTGAACGCTATGGTTATATCATTAATCATTCCGCTCGCAGCCTTAAGCTTAACAAAACTGATACATTAGGGTTGATTGTTCCCAACATATCCAACGTCTTTTTTGCTACGCTGGTCAGAAAAACTCGAACAACGCTGATCGACGTTCCGGATATCAACTTACAATCAGTTGCACTTATGATGATGTTGACTATGAAAATAAATTGACGAAAGCATTTATCGCACGAAATGTAGATGGTCTTTTTATTGTTCCTTTCGACGCTGGAAAATCAGCAGCATCATTTACGCAAAATTCGTAAACCAATGGTTTTACTCGACCGTGATTTTAAATATACCGATAATGCATTGGTAGAAAGTAATAATATTTCTGGCGGAGAAAAGTTGACACAAAATATTCTTGAGGCCGGGCAGGCTCCAGTATGGTTTTTGCTGGGGATGCTGGTTTGCCGAGTATCAGCGATCGTCTGACAGGTTATTTGAATGCGTTGGAAAAAAAAGGGATTACCCATCGCGATTGGGTGCGGGAAGGTCCGGTAAATACTCCGGAAGGCGGCTATGTCATTATGGAAAAAACTCATTGAAGAGCAGGGATGTCCGCAGGCATTTATCGCCTCGTCTTTACCTGTGCTTGAAGGCGCTGTCCGCGCGATACGCGACCGTCTTGGCGCTGTACCGCCAGAAATCAATATTGGCACTTTCGATGAACATCCCATGCTGGGAATTTCTCGCCAACAATGTCTGGTCAATGCAGACAGGATGAAAAATGCCATGGGCAGAAAAAGCGTTACGAAATGATGTTAAGCGCGATCGAAGAAAGACCAGTCAAAAAAACAGTTAAAGTAGAAATGAAATTAATTAAGCGCATAAGAAAAAAATAATAATCGCCAAAAGATATCAGGCTACTGAACAATGATATTCAGTGGCCTCCCCTTACTAAAAATAACCCCGTCTTCATTTGCGGTGCTGTTTTACGCAACAAGGCGAGCTGAAACTGTATCTGGAGAATAGAAATGGAAAGAACACGTTTATCCCGTGAAATAATTGAAACCTGTCTGGAAATGACGCGCCTTGGGTTAAATCAGGGGACAGCGGGGAATGTCAGCACACGTTTTGAAAACGGCATGTTGATTACTCCCAGCGGTATTCCTTATGAAAGAATGACGGAGAATATGATTGTCTATGTTGATGGCAACGGCAAATATGAAGAAGGTAAGATTCCTTCCAGCGAATGGCGTTTCCATATGGCGGCCTATCAAAGCAGACCGGATGCCAACGCGGTTGTTCACAATCATGCCGTTCATTGCACGGCAGTTTCCATTCTTAACCGACCGATCCCCGCTATTCACTACATGATTGCGGCGGCGGGCGGTAATTCTATTCCTTGCGCGCCTTATGCGACCTTTGGAACACGTGAACTTTCTGAACATGTTGCGCTGGCTCTCAAAAATCGTAAGGCAACTTTGTTACAACATCATGGGCTTATCGCTTGTGAGGTGAATCTGGAAAAAGCGTTATGGCTGGCGCATGAAGTTGAAGTGCTGGCGCAACTTTACCTGACGACCCTGGCGATTACGGACCCGGTGCCAGTGCTGAGCGATGAAGAGATTGCCGTAGTGCTGGAGAAATTCAAAACCTATGGGTTACGGATTGAAGAGTAATTTCGTAAAGCAACAAGGAGAAGGATGATGGCTAACAGAATGATTCTGAACGAAACGGCATGGTTTGGTCGGGGTGCTGTTGGGGCTTTAACCGATGAGGTGAAACGCCGTGGTTATCAGAAGGCGCTGATCGTCACCGATAAAACGCTGGTGCAATGCGGCGTGGTGGCGAAAGTGACCGATAAGATGGATGCTGCAGGGCTGGCATGGGCGATTTACGACGGCGTAGTGCCCAACCCAACAATTACTGTCGTCAAAGAAGGGCTCGGTGTATTCCAGAATAGCGGCGCGGATTACCTGATCGCTATTGGTGGTGGTTCTCCACAGGATACTTGTAAAGCGATTGGCATTATCAGCAACAACCCGGAGTTTGCCGATGTGCGTAGCCTGGAAGGACTTTTCCCCGACCAATAAACCCAGTGTACCGATTCTGGCAATCCCCACCACAGCAGGCACTGCGGCAGAAGTGACCATTAACTACGTGATCACTGACGAAGAAAAACGGCGCAAGTTTGTTTGCGTTGATCCGCATGATATCCCGCAGGTGGCGTTTATTGACGCTGACATGATGGATGGTATGCCTCCAGCGCTGAAAGCTGCGACGGGTGTCGATGCGCTCACTCATGCTATTGAGGGGTATATTACCCGTGGCGCGTGGGCGCTAACCGATGCACTGCACATTAAAGCGATTGAAATCATTGCTGGGGCGCTGCGAGGATCGGTTGCTGGTGATAAGGATGCCGGAGAAGAAATGGCACTCGGGCAGTATGTTGCGGGTATGGGCTTCTCGAATGTTGGGTTAGGGTTGGTGCATGGTATGGCGCATCCACTGGGCGCGTTTTACAACACTCCACACGGTGTTGCGAACGCCATCCTGTTACCGCATGTCATGCGCTATAACGCTGACTTTACCGGTGAGAAGTACCGCGATATCGCGCGCGTTATGGGCGTGAAAGTGGAAGGTATGAGCCTGGAAGAGGCGCGTAATGCCGCTGTTGAAGCGGTGTTTGCTCTCAACCGTGATGTCGGTATTCCGCCACATTTGCGTGATGTTGGTGTACGCAAGGAAGACATTCCGGCACTGGCTCAGGCGGCACTGGATGATGTTTGTACCGGTGGCAACCCGCGTGAAGCAACGCTTGAGGATATTGTAGAGCTTTACCATACCGCCTGGTAAATGCGCTGATGTGATAATGCCGGATACGACGTTTGCGGCGTATCCGGCTCGCCGTTACCGTACCAACCGCAATTGCTGTAAATTGCCGTCGATATGCAAATCGGTTTGTAAGCGGGCAATATCGCGGCACAGAAACGCCATCTCTTTATGGGTTTCTAATTTTTTGCGCCACTTTTCGGCAACCGCATCCAGATTCTCATATATCCCTTCCAGACTCTGAAACTCGACCAGCAGCTGCGTGGCGCTTTTTGGTCCGATTCCCGCAACACCCGGTACCTTTGAACTGCTGATCCCCGCAAGTCCCCAGTAATCGGGCAACTGCTGCGGTTGAACGCCAAATTCTTTATCGATAAATGGCGCATCCAGCCAACGTTTCTGGAAGTAATCACGAATACGTAATGTCGGTGAAAGTAACTGACAGTAGCCTTTATCTGTCGAAACAATCGTTGCCTGATGCCCGGCCTGTGTCACTTTGACCGCCAGCGTGGCGGCTAAGTCATCGGCTTCGTTGCCGCTGGTTGACCAGCACGGGACGCCGCGTTGCTCAAAGGCGGCGCGTAATGCAGGCATCTCGTCGTGCAACTCTTCCGGCATTGGCGGTCGACCCGCTTTGTAATCTGGTAAACGCTGATGACGCCAGCCGCTACTGCGGTTTTCATCATCAAAAACGGCGACCGCGTGGGTTGGCTGGCTGTGCATAATGAGCTGATCGAGCGCATGCTGGCAGGTTTCGACACAGGGCGATCCCTGAACGGCATGAATGCGACGAATAAGATTCAGTGCATCGACAATAAGCAAATGAACAGCCACGATAACCCCCTTAAAGATCAGGCGATAAGGGTAACATTCGATGCCGGAACAGGCTACGGCTGGATGAGAAATCGGGAAGAGGCCTCGCAAAACGAGGCCTCTGGAGAGCGATTAATCGCAGGCAACGATCTTCATTGCCAGGCCGCCGCGAGAGGTTTCGCGGTACTTGGCGTTCATATCTTTACCTGTTTCGTACATGGTTTCGATAACTTTATCGAGGCAGACGCGCGGCTCGCTGGTACGGCGTAGCGCCATACGTGCGGCGTTCACCGCTTTTACTGCCGCAATGGCGTTACGCTCGATGCATGGCACCTGGACCTGTCCGGCGACCGGGTCACACGTCAGACCGAGGTTGTGCTCCATGGCGATTTCCGCCGCGATGCACACCTGCGCCGGGCTTGCACCTAACAGTTCTGCCAGACCAGCCGCCGCCATTGAGCACGCCACACCAACTTCACCCTGGCAGCCGACTTCAGCACCAGAAATTGACGCGTTCATCTTATAAAGAGAACCAATGGCACTGGCTACCAGCAGGTAACGAGCCAGTGAGTTAGCGTTCACTTCGCGGATAAACTTATCGTAGTACGCCAGCACAGCCGGGATAATCCCGCACGCACCGTTAGTCGGCGCAGTCACCACGCGACCGCCAGCGGCGTTCTCTTCGTTCACTGCCAGTGCAAACATGTTGATCCAGTCAACAACCGCCATCGGGTCAGTGGTGGTTTTATCCTGGCTGACCAGCATCCGGCGTAGTGCCGCAGCACGGCGTGGTACGCGCAGTTTGCCAGGCAACACGCCTTCGGTAGAAATACCGCGCTCAATACCGCCGCGCATGACTTCCCAGACGTTCGCCAGGTGCTGTTCCAGCTCTTCTTTGCTGTGCAGCGCCAGCTCGTTTTTCATCATCAGGCCAGAGAGTGACAGCCCGGTTTCCTGACAATGTTTTTCGCAGATCGGCTGCTGAACTGTACGGATAAGGAACTTCAACCGGTGCGCTATTCTGCTGGCCAAAAGTGCTCTTCATCAACGATAAAGCCACCGCCAATAGAGTAGTAAGTCTGGCTGTAAACGACTTTATCGCCCGCCAGCGCGGTAATGCGCATACCGTTTTCATGCAGAGAAAGGTTGTCTGCATGGAAGTTCATGCACTGATCAACCGGGAACTCCACTTCATGCTGACCGTTTGCCAGCATCAGGCGACCATGAGTATTCACATCCTGAATAAAACCAGGGATGGAATCGATATCCACGGTATCCGGCAGGTTACCCGCCAGGCCCATAATAATGGCGATATCAGTGTGGTGGCCTTTACCGGTCAGAGAGAGCGAGCCGTACACGTCAACCACCACGCGGGTCACGTCTTTAAGCAGATTACGGGCAATCAGATCGTCGGTAAATTGTTTACCCGCTTTCATTGGTCCAACGGTATGAGAACTGGAAGGGCCAATGCCGATTTTGAAAATATCGAATACGCTAATCATAGGAAATACATCGCGTTAAAACGGAGGAAGCGCCGCCCGAAAGCGGCGCGAAAGGACTTAGCTGAACAGAGAGTAGAAGATTGCGGAGATTGCAATCAGACCCATCACGACAACGAATACGTTGCTGATGTGACCGCTGTACTTACGCATTGCCGGTACTTTCTGAATTGCGTACATCGGCATCAGGAACAGGATCATCGCGATGATTGGGCCGCCCAGGGTTTCAATCATACCCAGGATGCTCGGGTTCAGGGTGGCAACAATCCAGGTCGTTACCAGCATGAACAGCGCAGTGATACGGTTCAGCTTGTTGATTTCGATAGACTTACCTTTACCACGCAGAGATTTAATCACCATACCGTTGAAGCCTTCACGTGCGCCCAGGTAGTGGCCGAGGAAGGATTTGGTGATAGCGATAATCGCGATAATCGGAGCCATCCACGCGATAACCGGTGCGTTAAAGTGGTTAGCCAGGTAAGACAGAATCGAGATGTTCTGCTCTTTAGCCGCAGCCAGGTCTGCCGGAGTCAGGCTCAGTACGCAGCTGAAGACGAAGAACATTACGGTCAGCACCATCATGATGTGTGCGAATGCCAGGATCTTCGAGCATTTCTGTTCTGCCATATCGCCGTACTCTTCACGCTTCGCAACGGCGAAAGAAGAGATGATCGGAGAGTGGTTGAACGAGAACACCATTACCGGAATTGCCAGCCACAGGGTCATCCACAGACCGTTTCCGGTTGCAGATGCAGTGTCCAGAGACAGCGTTTCCAGTGCTGCGCCGTTCCACTGCGGGATCAGGTACAGAGCCAGCAGCATCAGTACGCCAACAAACGGGAATACCAGAATACTCATCGCTTTAACGATCATCTGCTCACCAAAGCGAACGATGGTCATCATACCCACGATCAGGATCAGCGACAGAATCGCACGCGGCGGTGGCGTCATACCCAGCTGGTGAGACATGAAGCTTTCAACTGTATTGGTGATTGCCACGCTATAAACCAGCAGGATCGGGTAGATAGCGAAGAAGTAGAGCAGGGTAATCAGTTTACCTGCGCCAATACCAAAGTGTTCTTCTACAACCTCGGTGATGTCTTCGCCCGGGTTTTTACCAGACAGTACGAAGCGAGTCAGGCCGCGGTGAGCAAAAAAACGTCATCGGGAACGCAAGGATAGCCATGATGATCAGCGGGATCATACCGCCAACACCGGCGTTGATTGGCAGGAACAGCACGCCCGCGCCGATTGCCGTGCCGTAAAGGCCCAGCATCCACATGGTGTCTGTCTTGCGCCAGGCACTACGAGAGTCTTTCGACGCAATCGTGCTGGTTTGAGTCGTTTCCATCTATTTCTCCTGGAGGAATGCAAATAATTCAGCTTTTAGCCAGTTCAGCCCGGGAAGGTGCCTGACCGTAAAAATGAAAATCTGTCTATCGGCGATGGCTTAATCATTTACCGCCGTAATAATTTGAGGGCGGAAAGATACACACAAGTTATGTATCTATCAGTGATCTTGATCTCAAATACAATAATCTACTTGGAAGATAGATTATCCCAACGCTTTACTCTGTAAATCAAAAGTAAAAGAGAATTTAAGGGCAATATTTGCCCATTAAACGACATCTGACTTCTTCCGGGGCGCGCAATATATGTAGGTTGAACTGAAAAAATCAATACTTTTAGTTAATCATGGCGATAATTTCTTTTTCATAGCGATAAAATACGGTTTATGAAAATAGGGAAACGTTTGCGTTGCAACATAAATTGTATGACATATTAACTGTGATGATATTTGTCGCGTGAGGGTGGTAAGAAACATTCATATAACAAATGAAATGAGTTAGATGAGTAAGTGACCAAAAACGAGAAAACCCGGCAACAAACGTCACCGGGGGAGCGGAGATTACGTGCAGATTTCGTAGCAAGGGATGTAGGCTGAGCCTGGCAACTTCATACGATGCTGGGCAACAAAACCCTGTAGCAGGTCGTCCATACGACGCATAATCTCTTTATCGCCGTTGATTTTGTAAGGACCAAACTCTTCAATGGCGCGAATACCGACTTCTTTTACGTTACCCGCCACAATACCGGAGAACGCACGGCGCAGGTCGGCAGCCAGCACTTCAACAGGTTGATCCGGGTAAAGCTTCAGATTAGCCATATTCTCGTGAGACGGCTCAAACGGCATTTGCAAATCTGGTGCAATGCGCATTGACCAGTTAAAGCTGTAAGCGTCACCAGTGTCGCGGCGATTTTCTTTCACCAGCGGCATCGATTTTTTCATCTGACGAGCGACTTCAGCGGCGTCATCAATGATGATGCGGTAATGGCGGCGCGCGTTTTCGCCCAGCGTATGTACGACAAACTCGTCCAGTACGCGGAAGTAGTCGGCGCTCTCTTTCGGGCCGGTGAGGATCAATGGTAAAACCTGATCTTTGTTGGCCGGGTTCATTAAAATTCCCAGCAAATACAGCAACTCTTCTGCCGTACCCACACCTCCAGGGAAGATAATGATGCCGTGAGCGATACGGACAAACGCTTCCAGACGTTTTTCGATATCCGGCATGATGATCAATTCGTTGACCAGCGGGTTAGGCGGTTCAGCGGCGATAATCGACGGCTCTGTCATACCAATAAAACGACTGTCTTTGTAACGCTGCTGCGCGTGTCCGACCGCAGCACCTTTCATCGGCGCTTCCCATCGCTCCCGGACCACAGCCGGTGCAGATATTCAGCTCACGCAGGCCCAGCTGGTTTCCGACGCGACGGGCATACAAATACTCGTTTTCGTTAATTGAGTGACCGCCCCAGCAGACCACCATATTTGGCGCTTCACCCACATGCAGCGCGCGAGCGTTACGCAAGATGGAAAAGACCAGGTTAGTGATGTGGACGGAGTTGTCGAGATTCAGGTTGGGAAAACGAACGGTATTATGGATTTGCCCGTAAACGAAGAGAATGTCTCGCAGAACCGCGAACAAGTTGGCCTGCAAAGCGCGAATAATTCGCCCATCGACAAAAGCCTCTTCCGGGGGATTAATCAGTTCCAGCTTTACGCCGCGTTCACGGCGCAGGACGTTAATATCGAAATTTTCAAAACGAGACAGCAATTCTTTGCTGTTATCGGTCAAACTACCGGAGTTCAGTACGGCAAGTGAACAGTTGCGAAACAGTTGATAGAGGTCGCTGCTGGCGGTGCGTTTAAGCATATCCACTTCCAGCTGCGACAACATATCCATGGAGCCAAGCGGGCTAATATGTGTAATCAGAAAAACTCCTTATGGGACGAATATCGTCATTCCCTTTGATTACAATAGCCCTGCCTGATGACCTTTCACAACCTTCTGCGTGAATCCAGCACGCAAAATTGAGAAAAAATTTTCATTGCCGAACCAGTCTTGTGGATCGATGGGACAAAATCGCTATTACTGCGCCACGGGTTAATGTCCAGACCGCCACGACGGGTATACTGCGTAACGCATTAATTTCTCTGGCTGGCAGAAGCGTAACAGGTCATTAAAGATGCGTTCCACGCACTGTTCGTGGAACTCGTTGTGATGACGGAATGAGACCAGGTAACGCAGCAGTTTTTCTCTGTCAATTTGGCGTCCACGATACTGAATTTGGATCGAACCCCAATCTGGTTGATGGGTGATCAGGCAGTTTGATTTCAGCAGGTGGCTGACAAGCGTCTCTTCCACTACTTTTCACCGCTGGTGGCATTCTCCAGATAGTCAGTAGTGAATTCATAGTTATCGATAGTGATATCCTGGTCATCAATGCAGGTGCCATTGAAATGACCTATCGGCTGGCCTTCCAGTTCATCAAGACGATATAACGCCACGCTAACCTTACCCTGGGCGCAAGTGCTTAAGTCGCGCTCCAGCGTCTGGCGCACCTCATCCCAGTTATTAAAACGCGTCTGGTTAAAACTGTTGAGATAGAGCTTAAAACTCTTCGACTCAATCAGATTTACGCTGGTGTAATCAAGTTCAACATGACCGACAGCGACCTGCGGCAAACCTTTCGCATTCAGCCAGGAAAGTTCATACAGCGTCCAGATATCCGTACCGTGAAAAGGCAGGTTATCCGCTTTCAGACCCAGCGGGTCGCGATTCAGGCTGCGTGGAACGCCTTGCAGTAGGCTGGCGTCATAGGTATCCCGGTAATCGGTTGATTTTCCAAGAGTCAGGCCCGCAAGTGCCTGATGGTTTGCATAAGAAGACATGTTTCACCGTCATAAACCAGATAAACTAAACGACAAGTGTATCTGGTTTAAGTGAAGAGAGAAATTAGTGGACGATTTGACCGCACAAGCCCTGAAAGATTTTACTGCACGCTACTGCGAT
>ENA-OQAB01001520-OQAB01001520.1-human-gut-metagenome-genome-assembly--contig:-NODE-1520-length-10952-cov-2.907806_pt1 | contig 10952 bp, 15 predicted proteins | sample MGYA00242490_ERZ504517 | MGnify/ENA primary metagenome ERZ504517 (study PRJEB26092, sample SAMD00036298) | human gut metagenome | host: Homo sapiens | study: EMG produced TPA metagenomics assembly of... | reverse complement strand
AAAGCCTGGCGGCTTTGCCAGCTCTCCCAAAGGGAGAGCCAATTGCGGCTCGACTTTCAGCGGCATTTACCGCCCAAAAGCCTGCCCAAAGCTCCCGTTTCCCTTACAGATGCGTTGGCTTCCCCCTCGGGGGAGCTGTCGAGCGAATGCGAGACTGAGAGGGCGACCCCCACCAAAAAGCGCCCCCATCACTCAAAGGAGCAATGGGGGCGCTTTGTCCATATTACAATGGATTCCGCTTACTCAGCCTTGGGGGCCTCGGGAGCCTTTGCTTCTTCAGCCTTTGCGGCGGGCTCTGCCGGAGCGGCAGGAGCGGCAGCGGGCTTCGGAGCCTGCTTCACCACGGGCTTGGGGGGATTCGGATCGTCCTTCAGCGGGAAGAGGATGATGTGCTTGGGGCACTTCTGGGCGCACATGCCGCAGCCCTTGCACTTGTCGTAGTCCACACGGGCCACACCGTCCACAACGTGGATGGCATCGAACTTACAGGTGCGCTCGCACATGCCGCAGGCAATGCAGGAGGTGGTGCACAGCTTGTTTGCTACAGCACCCTTATCCTGATTGGAGCACATGACCACGGGCTTGCGGGGGCCGCCTGCGTCGATCATAATGACGTGCTTGGGGCAGATGTTGGCGCAGGCACCACAGCCGGTGCACTTGTCCTTGTCCACCTTGGCCACGCCGTCCACAATGTGGATGGCATCGAACTTACACACCTTGGTGCAGTCGCCCAGGCCGATGCAGGCAAAGGTACAGGTCTTGGGGCCGCCGTACAGGGTCGCGGCAGCGGCGCAGGTCTGGATGCCCTTGTACTCGTAGCTGGGCTTGCAGTGCTCGGAGTTGCCCTGGCACTGGACCACAGCCTTCTTCTCCACAGCGCTTGCCTCACCGCCCATGATCTTGGCAATGGCGGCAGCAGCCTTGGGGCCGCCGGGTGCGCACTTGTCGCAGGGAACGCCGTCCATAACAACGGCCTTTGCGTAGTCGGCACAGCCGGCGTAGCCGCAGCCGCCGCAGTTTGCACCGGCCAGGCAGGCAGAAACTTCTTCAATACGGGGGGTCTTCCTCAACCGCCATGAACTTTGCGGCCAGCACCAGAACAACGGCACCGATCGCGCCCACGATGGTACAGAGGATCACAGCAGATACAATATTCATAATCCTGTTCCTCCCTTACAGCGTCACGTTGAACAGGTTTTCGACGAGACCGCCGAAGCCCATAAAGGACAGGCTGGTGATGGCTGCTGCGATCAGGGTGATGGGCAGGCCCCTTGAAGGGTGCCGGGGGATCGCAGGCTTCCACACGCTTGCGCACGCCGCTGAACATGACCATGGCCAGCATAAAGCCGACACCTGCACCCACGGCACAGACCAGAGCCTCAATGTAGGCAGCGGCAAAGCCAAGGGTAGCAACGTCTGCGCCGTAGTCGTCCACGACCAGAATGGTCACGGCCAGCACGCAGCAGTTGGTGGTGATCAGGGGCAGGTAAACGCCCAGAGAATTGTACAGTGCAACAACATACTTCTTCAGGAAGATCTCGATGAACTGCACCAGCACTGCAATGACCAGGATGAACACGATGGTCTGCAGGTAGCCCAGGTCAGCGGGGTTCAGAACGAAGATCTGGATGGGGAAGGTGACAGCCGTTGCCACCAGCATAACAAAGATAACAGCGCCGGACATACCAATGGAGGAATCCAGCTTCTTGGAAACGCCCAGGAACGGGCAGATACCGTAGAACTTCACCAGCACGTAGTTGTTCACCAGGATCATGCTGAAGAAGATCGCAGCAAGTTTGACTAACATCTTATTCTGCCTCCTTCTTCAGGTTGTCGAGGTCGCAGCAGCTCTTGCGCTCGATGCGGGCATCCAGCTTGCCTTCCAGCCAGACACAGCCGGCCATCAGCACGCCGTAGCAGAAGAATGCGCCGGGAGCCTGGGTCATAATGCTCATCTTGGCCATGCTCTCGGGCAGGACCTGGAAGCCCAGCCAGGTGCCGCTGCCCAGGATCTCACGGATAGAGGCCATCAGCACCACGGTGAGGGTGTAGCCGATGCCCATGCCGATGCCGTCCAGTGCGGAATCCACCACATTGTTCTTGCAGGCAAACATCTCGGCACGGCCCAGGATGATGCAGTTGACAACGATCAGGGGCAGGAACACGCCCAGTGCGGTGTACAGGCTGTCCATGTAGGCGTGCATCACCATCTGAACGATGGTCACGAAGCCTGCAATGATGACGATGTAGCAGGGCAGATGGACTTTAGCGGGGATCACGTTGCGCAGCAGCGAGATCAGGATGTTGGAGCACACCAGCACGAAGGTGAAGGCTGCGCCCATGCCCAGCGCGCTGGAAACTGCCGTGGTAACAGCCAGGCAGGAGCAGGTGCCCAGAACCAGACGCAGAACGGGGTTTTCTTTGATGATGCCGTTGGTAAGGATGCTTACCTTGGACTTGTTTTCGCTTGCCATTTCTTACCAACCTCCTTTATGCCAACTCGTTGTAGCAGTTGATGCAATCGTTGATGGCGGCAAACAGAGCCTTAGAGGAAATGGTTGCGCCGCTGTATGCGTCGTAGCCCTGGCCCAGGGTGATGTTCTGGGTGCCATCCATGCCATCGAACTGAGCAAGGAAGCTGTCGGTGGCAACGTTGCTGCCGATGCCCTTGGTCTGGGTAGAAGCGTCCACCCAGATGCCGGTGACAGTGCCGTTGGTGTCGAAGCCGATGATGACGGACAGGATGCCGCCGTCAAAGCCCTTTTCCTCAGCCTTGATGGCCAGGGAGCCGTCGGTGGCCTTTACAGCACCGGTGATGTTCTCGGTGGTGTAGTCGGTCACTTCCTCCAGATCGGAGGCGCTGGAAACGGTGGGCATCACGTCCACATAGGCAGCCAGCGTTGCGGCCTTCTGGTTTTCCTCAATGATGGGAGCCGTAAAGGAGTTGACCATGGCCAGCAGCAGGCTGACGATCAGTGCGATCACGCTCAGCACAACAACAGGCTTTACACTGGTCTCCCAGGAAGAATTCTTATTCATTTGCCAGCACCCTCCTTTGCTTTCTTTGCAGGCTTAACATAGCCGTAAGGAGTCTGACGGGTCCAATCGTTGATAAAGGGGACCCACAGGTTCATAAACAGCAGCGCGAAGGAAACGCCCTCGGCGTAGCTGCCCCACTGACGGATGGCGAAGGTGACGATGCCCAGGCACAGGCCGTAGATCAGCTTGCCCTTCAGGGTAAAGGGGCTGGTGACATAGTCCGTTGCCATGAACACAGCACCGAACATCAGGCCGCCGGACAGGATGCCGACCAGTGCGCCGTGCAGGCTGCCGGTGGAGATCAGGTAGAAGATAAACATGCTGCCGATGTAAGAAGCGGGGATGGCGATGCTGATGGTCTTGGTGGCCACCATATAAATCAGGCCCAGCAGGATGGCCAGAGCGCAGGTCTCGCCCAGAACACCGCCGTGCACACCCATGAACAGGTCCAGCAGGCTCAGCTTGCTGGTGTCAGCCACAGCCAGCGGGGTAGCGCTGGACAGCTGGTCAACCGCTGCATCGGGGAACACCCAATTGTTCATGGAACCGGCAAAGCTGATGAACAGCACGATACGGCCCACCAGTGCAGGGTTTGCAAAGTTCATGCCAATGCCGCCGAACAGCTGCTTGACCACGATGATGGCAACCAGGTCGCCGATGATGAGCTGGCCGATGGGCATGCCCACGGGCACGTTCATGGCCAGAATGATGCCGGTGACCACAGCGGACAGATCGCTGATGGGGTTTGCCTTCTTCAGCAGCTTGCAGTACAGCCACTCAAAGGCCACGCATGCCACAACGGACACTGCAGTGACCAGCAGGGCACGCGCGCCAAAGATGATTGCAGAGGCCACCACACAGGGGCACAGGGCAACGATCACGTTGGCCATCAGGCTCTGGGTCGTTTCCTCACTGCGCAGGTGCGGGGAGGCCGAAACAATAAGCTTCGTCATCCATTACTTGATGCCTCCTTTTTGATTTCACCAAGGTAGAACGCCTTTGCCAGGCCATCATCTGGGTGCAGGGGCGCTTTGCCGGGCAGACAAAGGTGCAGGAGCCGCAGTTGAAGCAGTAATCAACATGCAGCTTGCCCAGCTCCTGAACGTCGCGGGCAGCGTAAGCCTGGTTGACCTCCACGGGCTCCAGACCCATGGGGCAGTACTCCACGCAGCGGCCGCAGCGGATGCAGGGGTTGACCTGCGGGGGCTCTGCAGCAGCGGCGCTGAGCATGATCAGGCCGGAGGTGGTCTTGGTGGTGGGGTAGCTCAGGTTCTCCACAGCGGGGCCCATCATGGCACCGCCGGCAACCACCTTGCCCAGCTCCACGCCGCCCTTGAGGCCGGCAGCATTCAGAACATCCTCGTAGGCAGTGCCCACGGGAACGATCAGGTTCTGGGGCTTTGCGCAGGCATCGCCGTCCACGGTGATGGTGCGCTCGACCACCGGCATACCGGTAGCCAGGTACTTGCCCAGGGTAGAAACAGAGGTCACGTTCATCACGATGGCACCTGCATCTGCGGGCAGACCGCCATGCGGCACCTCGCGGCCCAGGCACTTCTCGATCAGGATCAGCTCTGCGCCGGTGCCGTAAAACACTGGGCAGTGCCTTGACCTCGATGGCGGGCTTGTCTTTGGTCTTCTGGTTCAACAGCTCGATGCACTCGGGCTTGTTGTTCTCAATGCCGATGACACACTTCGGGATGCCGGTGTACTTCAGCACGGCCTCGATGCCGCGGACGATATCATCGCTGCAGTTCAGCATCTCCTGCGTGTCGCTGGTCAGCCAGACTTCGCACTCGGAAGCGTTGATGAGCAGGGTGTCCACGGTCTGCTTGGGCTGCAGCTTGACATCGGTCGGGAAGCCTGCGCCGCCCAGACCCACCAGGCCGCACTCACGCACGGCTGCCAGGAAGCTGGCCTTGTCGGTGACCTCGGGTGCCTTCACGGCAGGGTCCACGGTCTGCTTGCCATCGGTCTTGATGACAACGGAGTCGCACATCCGGCCATTGGAGAGACGGAAGGGTTCCACAGCGGCCACGGTACCAGAAACACTGGAGTGGATATTTGCAGAGACGAAACCGCCTGCTTCACCGATCTTGGTGCCAACAAACACTTCGTCGCCCTTTTTGACCAGGGCTTTTGCCGGAGCGCCGATGTGCTGGCTCATCAGGATGCGTACCTGCGCGGGCAGAGGCATCGGAACTGGTTTGCTTGCAGCGGTTGCCTTGTCATGCGGCGTATGCGCGCCAAGCGCCGCACGTTTCAGCTTGTTCAACATGGAATAAATCCCCCATTCTGCTTGAATTGCCACCCCTGCCCTCATGCGGGCGCACTGCGGCAGGGACAGCAGCTGCTTAACACCGTTATTGTATCATTTTACAGCCGGAAGTTCAACGACAACAGCACCAAAATGATGCAATTTCCTCATTTTTCTTTGCCATTTTTAACGATTAGTCGTATCTAACCAATTGTTTTTTTATTAACAACCACCAACTTCACGCAACTTTACTGCCGTTTGCCTTTCTGCCGGGATTATGGTATACTGATGCTAATGACCCTGCGGAACGTCCCCTGCTCCGCATGTGAACGACCGGGCCATGCCCGCCAAGGAGGATCGGATACCATGAAAGTTCTCAAAGCTCTGCTTGCCATCTTCACGTTCTTAGCCGCCGCACTCACCTGCACGCTTCTCTTTGTGCAGGACAGAAACGCCCCCCACTATATCAAGATCTACGAGAACGAGCAGTAAGCAGTTTCTCTGACACAAAAGCCCCCGGAAAAGCGGTTTGCGCCGCGTTCCGGGGCTTTTTATGCGTTATGCTGTTTTGGCGTTGTGTGATGCTCAGTTCACGTCGAACAGGCAGACCGCCTGATAGACAGTGCCGTTAGAAGTGGTAACGTATGCAACGCCGATCTTTTCAGCCAGATTGAATGCGCTCTCGTCCTTGAACAGAGAATCATATTTGAAGCTGGTTCTGGTAGCCGGATTATAGTTGGCCTGCGCTGCAAGCGGAGTTGTATCCTTGGTCAGACCAACCACGATCTTGACATTGCCCAGCTCTGCCGTGATCTTATCATAATTCTCACGATACTTTGTATTGCTGCCGTCATTACGCCATTCCAGCCAGTTTTCCAGCAATGCCTTGGTCACAGCACTGTATTTTGCACTGTATTCGACCTGACCCAGGCCCTTATTAGCTGCGGTATTATTGATCGTCATAACCACTTCGACCGTGCCATCGTCCGGCATGATCTTATCCGAGTCGGTGGTGCCACCGTCGCAGGCGGTCAGCATTGCCAGTGCCAGAACACCGGCCAGAACAAGTGCCAGAACTTTTTTGAAACGTTTCATTGCAATGCCTCCTTGATGTTATTTAATCGTTATCTTCACACCCGAGCAGGAATCTTATGTAGGCAAAGGTGCGCTCCTGCCCCAGATCCCGGACCATCAGCAGCAGCTTTTCCAGCAGTGCCCTTGTTTCGGGATGGAGCAGATAGTGATCCTTGCTCTTTTCATAATACTGCCACGGGGATGCGTCGGTGTACTTGTCGCCCAGATAGATCTGGCTGGCCGCCACGCGGTCGCAGACCATCTCGCAGACATAGCGCAGGGGCATTTTCATGCCGCCCAGGCCGGATTTGTTGGTTGTGTAGTCGATCCAGTATTCCAGATGGTGCTTGTTGCGGCCCTTATGGTGGAGCCATGCCGAGGAATAGCCCCGGGCGGCGCGCTCTGCCTCGTTGGGGCTGTGGTCGCCCTGATAGTAGATGCAGCCCGGGATGAACTCGGTGGGGCTGTACTTGCTCAGGTCATGGGTCAGGCCCTGCTGATAAAGGCCGCATTCAAAGCAATACTTCATCACCAGCAGTTTATGCCGGGTGATGGTCTCAAAGTGTCCCTTGATGTTCATTGGAGGGTACCTCCCCGGAATCTTACCGTTACCCTGCCCTCTTTCAACCTGCGCAGATCGTCGCTCTCCGAAAAATCCTCCCGGTCACGGGTCAGGTTGGGGTTGTAGTATGGGTCATCCAGAATGTTTTCCTTGCCGTGGATGGTGTAGAGCCGCTGCTGTTCCGCCGCAAAGCGGGCCGCCTTGACGGGGTCTTTTTCATCCCCGCCCCGGCTCTTGCTCTCATAGTGGATGAGCTCGGCGTAGGGGGTCCAGGCAATGCGGTAGCCCGCATCCCGCACCCGCAGGCAGAAGTCCACATCGTTGAAGGCCACGGCGAACTGCTCGTCCAGCCCGTGCATCTCGTCATAGACGGCGGTCTTTACCAGCAAACAGGCACCAGTCACGCTGGAGAAGTCCTGCACGGTAGAGGTGCGGAACAGATAGCCGCTGCCGCCCTTCTTCTTATACTTGTGGCTGTGGCCCGCGTAGCCGCCCAGACCCGTCACGATCCCTGCGTGCTGGATGGTCTCATCCGGGTACCAGAGCATGGCACCGCAGATCGCCGCGCCGCCGGGGTGGGCGCACTGCCGGAGCAGCTCCGTGAGCCAGTCGCCGTTTACCACTTCCACATCGTTGTTGAGCAGCAGCAGGTAGTCGCCCTCTGCCGCTTTCCGGCCAAAGTTGTTGATGGCCGAGAAGTTGAAGCCCTTGCCCGGGTAGGTGACCACCTTCAGGCCATCGTACCGCTGCCGGGCCTTCTCGTAATAGGCAAAAGTGGCCGGGTCTGTGGAGTTGTTCTCGATGACGATGACCTCGAACCGGTCCCAGGTGGTCTTTTTCCAGATGCTCTGCAGGCACTTTTCCAGATCCTCGGTGTGATCCTTGTTGGGGATGAGGATGCTCACCTTCGGCTCCCCCACAATGTCCCACCTGACCCGATAGGTGCTGGGGTACAGGCCATCCTCTATGGTGCCGGTACGGCCGGTGCGCTCCAGATGGTCGGCCAGCGCCTTCTTTGCCGCTTTGGCAACGTAAGGCTTGGCATCGGTGCCGCCAGAGGTCGAGCCTTCGTGCACCCGCCAGTAGTAGAGCACCTGCGGCACATGGGCCGCGCCGCCCACCTGCTCAATGAGCCGGAGGAAAGGTCGTGGTCCTGACTGCCATCACATTCGGGGCGTTCCCCGCCCACCTGCTCGAACAGCTCCCGCCGGAACACGGCCAGATGGCAGATGTAGTTGCAGCAGAGCAGGTAATCCGGGGCGTAATCGGGCTTGAAGTGGGCCACCAGCGGCTTTTCGATCTTTTTGGTGAAGAGGGCCTCGTCGCTGTACAGGAAGCCGTCCGGCTCTCCTGCCTCGCGCAGCTGCCGGATCGCCTGACCCATGGTGTACATGGCGTGGGGCGCAAGGATGTCATCGTGGTCGGCCAGCGCCAGATATTCCCCCGATGCCAGTTCAGCAGCGGCATTGGTGTTTGCCGCAATGCCCTTGTTTTCGATTTTTTTGTATACGATGTGTTGATATTTTGCCTGATATTCCCTTACGATATCCCCCACACTGCTGTGGGCGGCATCCGAGGCATCCGCCAGGCAGAGCTCACCGTTGGGGGCGGTCTGGTTCACGAAGGAATCCAGAAACTGCCGCAGAAACACCTCAGGAGTATTATACAACGGTGTCAACACGGAAATCGTCGAAAGTTGGCAGTTTTCAAAATTTTCTCCTGCCATTTCGGCTCTCTGGGCTTCCAGCACCTTTTTTGCGGGCAGGTAGCGGGCCTTTTTGCCAAAGCACCGCCGCCTGACAAAACCCGCGCCCCGGGCCAGCATGGTGCCCAGACCCTCGTCCTTTGTCAGCTGGACCGCATAGCCTGCCAGCTCTCTGGCACGTTTCAATCGCACATTCATGGCTCAGGCCTCGCCGCGCTGGGTGGCCTTGTAGGCCGCGCAGACTGTCTCGGTATCGCCGTTCATTTTCAAGTGGCCGTGGCTCAGCCATGCCACCTTGCTGCACATCCGCTCGATCTGCTCGATGGAGTGGGACACCAGAATGACGGTGGTGCCGCCTGCCATCAGTTCCTTCATTCGTTTTTCGCATTTCTGCTGGAACAGGAAGTCGCCCACCGAGAGCACCTCATCCGCGATCAGGATATCGGGCTTGGTGATGGTGGCAATGGCAAAGCCGATGCGGGCCACCATGCCGGAGGAGTAGTTTTTCAGCGGCACATCCAGAAAGTTCTGCAGCTCGCTGAACTCCACGATCTCGTCGAATTTCTCGTCCAGATACTTGGGCGAGAACCCCAGCACGTGCCGTTGAGGTAGATGTTCTCCCGGGCGGTCAGGTCCATATCAAAGCCCGCACCCAGCTCGATGAGCGGGGGCGATGGTGCCGTTGACGGTGACCTTGCCCCTGGTGGGCTTGTACACGCCCGCAATGGTCTTGAGCAGGGTGGATTTGCCCGAGCCGTTCAGGCCCACCAGACCGTAAAAATCGCCGGGCATGATGTCCAGGCTCACGTCCTTCAGGGCGTAAAACTCGTCGTACTGCAGGCGGCCCTGCACCATGGCCAGCAGATATTCCTTCAGGCTCTCGTGCTTTTCGGTGGAGAGGTTGAAGCACATGGACACGTTGTCCACTTTGATGATCGGTTCCATTCTTCTCCCCTCCTTAAATATGCAGCACAAAAACGGTCCTGCGTTTTGCGGAACATGTGCACGCCCACCCACATGGAGACCACTGCGCAGATGCCGCAGACCGCAAACATGTTGAGGTCCAGCGGGATGCCCCACATCAGGGTGCGGCGGAAGCCGGTGATATACCAGTACATGGGGTTCAGCTTGATGATCTGCTGCATGTTGAACCCGCCGATGGAAAAAGGTCATCTGGGTGGGGTCATAGAAGATGGCGGAGAAGTAGAGCAGCGCCGTGATGAACACGCTCCAGATGTGCATGATGTCCCGGAAGAACACCGTTGCCGCCGCCAGGCAACAGGCCCACCCCCAGGCTGAAGAAGAAGAGGGTGATGAGCGGGTAGAGCGCTTCCAGAAGGGTCAGGTGGAAAGGCGCGCCGGTAAAGATCATCACCAGCAGCAGGGCCACAAAGCTGAACACGCAGTTCACCATGGCAAAGCAGCACTTTTCCAGCGGGAAGATATACTTGGGGGATATACACCTTTTTCAGCAGGGGGGCGGCGCTGAGCACGCTGCTCATGCTGGAGGAGGTGGCCTCGTTGAAGAAGTTGAAGAGCAGCTGACCGCACATCAGGAACACCGGGAAGTTGTCGATGCCGCTGCCCCGCATATCCATCAGGCTGCTGAACACAGCCCAGTAGACCAGGCACATCAGCAGGGGGTTCAGCACGCTCCACAGCACACCCAGCACGCTGCGGCGGTATTTCAGCTTGAAATCACGGCTGACCAGATTCCACAACAGATAGCGGTAGCGCCAGAAGCCGTTGAACATTCCTTTCAGTTTCGCCACGGGCTATCACCACTTTTCAAAGAATTCAAACTTCTGGGCTGCAAAGGGCTCATGCAGCTTGTCCTTTGCGCTGGTCTTGTGCTCACAGCCGCAGTCGGGCCACTGCACGTTCACGGTGGGGTCATCGTAGGGGATGCCGCCCTCGCTGGTGGGGTCATAGACATCGGTGCACTTGTAGCAGAACTCGGCCACATCGCTCAGCACCAGGAAGCCGTGGGCAAAGCCCTCGGGGATATAGAACATCTTCTTGTTCTCCTCGCTCAGGGTCACGCCCACCCACTTGCCAAAGGTGGCGCTGTGGGGGCGGCAGTCCACGGCAACATCATAGACCTCGCCCTTGGTCACACGCACCAGCTTGCCCTGGGTGTGGTTCTTCTGGAAATGCAGGCCGCGCAGCACGCCGCGGGTGGAGCGGCTCTGGTTGTCCTGCACGAACTCCTTGTCGATGCCGGCAGCAGCAAACTGATCCTTCTGGTAGGTCTCCATGAAATAACCGCGGTCATCACCGAACACCTGCGGCTCAATGACCACAACACCAGGGAT
>ENA-OQAB01001518-OQAB01001518.1-human-gut-metagenome-genome-assembly--contig:-NODE-1518-length-10954-cov-3.623534_pt1 | contig 10954 bp, 15 predicted proteins | sample MGYA00242490_ERZ504517 | MGnify/ENA primary metagenome ERZ504517 (study PRJEB26092, sample SAMD00036298) | human gut metagenome | host: Homo sapiens | study: EMG produced TPA metagenomics assembly of... | reverse complement strand
GGGATTTCAAGCCTTTATTTATTGCTTTTCAAGTACAAGTACCATAGCCTCTTCTTCACCGTCTTCGTCTTTTTCATAGAAAGACATGGTAGCCGTTTTTAGCGTTCATCTGCTCAATGGTACATTCCATGCTGTAATGATCATATTTCAAAGTGAGCTTCTGAGCATTAATTTTCCAAGTGAAGTTATCGGTGTAACCTGCCTGTTTTTCCGAACCGGTACCATCTTTTTTGAAGCTGAAGATTTCATTGATGTAGTCGCCGTCTTCCTTGCCGTATTCCTCTTTTACCCATTTGCCGGTTTCTTCGTCTTGATATTTGTACCAACCGTATTCGTCAACCACTTTCCAGTCACCGATAATCAGTTCGTTGGCATCTCCCTCGATACCTTCATCATCATCACCGCAAGATGTAAAACCAAGGCATAAAGCCATCATCATACAAGACAACCAAAATTTAAGTTCAAAGTTTTTCATTTTGTTCTTTTTTTTAAATTAATATTAAAACGATGCAAAGATAATTTCTATCGAATCGAAAAACTTTGTCTGTATGTAGTTTTTATTTATACAGAAGTGTAGGATAATATTCTACATGAGGTGCGCTTTATTCCGCCTCGTTTTCTTTGTTGTCTACGGGTGGAAAAGGGTGTTCTTGAAGCTCGCCGGAGTAGTACCGGAAGAAATCGCAGTTCAGTATGTAACAGATGCGCATTAGTAAATCTGTGTCTATGCTGTGTCGTTTGAAGATGGAATACACATTGGTGCGGTCGCAGTATAATTTCTTTGCGAACCAGCTTGCAGAGCGTTCCTGGCGGTGTAATTCCATTTCTATCAGTTTGCCGATGTTTATCATGGTATAGTGCATAAGCAAGTAAAAACGTTCATTCCCCCTCTTGTTTCCACAGGCTTTGAAACTCTGTTTCCCGAATAAGGAGCAGGGTGGCCGGAGCGATTTCAACCTGTGCGCGGGTAGCGACGCTTTCCTTTCGCGTTTTATAAACTAAATTTATTTTTCAGTTTATCCTTTTTCGTTTCTTTTTTATTGCTTATTGCAAATGTATGAAAATTCTTATTTCTTCACAAGAGAATGTTTTATTATTTCTTTTTTTCTTAGAGCCCGCAGGCTCTTCCGGTGGAAATTTCGGTACGAGTTTCATCAATCGCAGTATCTGTCCCTGCCTTTTCAGGATATAGCTTGAGGGGTGTGCGGAATCAAAGCGGATAGGGTTGGGCAGGGTTGCGGCAATCAGTGCGCATTGTCCGGCGGTGAGCTTGGCGGCGGTGGTATGGAACTTGTATCGGGCGGCCGCTTGCGCTCCGTAGATGCCTTTGCCCATTTCGATGGAGTTGAGGTAAACCGTCATTATCCGCTTTTTAGACCAGAACATCTCTATCATCCACGTAAAGTAAACTTCAAAGCCCTTGCGAATCCATGAGGACTGCGGCCACAGAAATACGTTCTTTGCCGTCTGCTGGCTGATGGTGCTCGCGCCGCGTTTCCGCTTGCGCTTCTCGTTCTCTTTCATGGCTTTCTGTATTTCGATGAAGTCGAAGCCGTTGTGTGTGGCAAAACGGTTGTCTTCCGACGCTATGACGGCCATAGGCAGGTGAGGGGAGAGCTTATCGAACGGCACCCATTCGTGATGCCATGCGGGGCTTTCCCCTTTAAATACCTGTTGCACGCTTCGGATAATCATCAGCGGCGTGACATATACCGGCATAAAACTATAAACCACTACCGTTACGGTAGTGGATATAAAGAAGAAGAGCAACAGATTGCGGATGATACGTAAGGGTTTGGAAAGCTTCATGGGAGATGATGGCCGGGACTATCATTTTCCCGCTTCCGCGTTCTTAATCATCTGCTCGCTGGCATACATAAAGATTACCACACGGCGATTCTGGGCGGCCGACAGGCTTTCGTCGTATTCATTGTATCCCACACCTTCCACTTGCTTGAATTGCGAGGGAGATACGCCGCAATCCTGCAAGTAATTCTCTACGGCATAAGCGCGGTTCTTGGAAACCTTCATGTTGGCTTCGTACGTGCCGACCTTGTCGGTATGCCCTATGATGGCGATGTCCGTGGTAGTATCTTCCTTCAGAATCTTGGCAAGGTCGCGCAAAGAAGCTTTCGCGTCGTTGCTCAGCGTAGAGGAGTTGAAGGCAAACAGAATACCGGAGTCGAACGTCACCTTAACGGCATCCAGGTTGTTGGCGTCTTTCACCACTTCCACCTGCGCGCCTTCAATCTTGGCGGCTTCGGCGGCCTTTTTATCCATCTTATGGCCGATGGCCACACCTGCGCCCGTACCTACCGCAGCGCCTACCGCCGCACCGATGGCCGCGCCTTTACCTTTGCCGAACAGTCCGCCGATAATGGCTCCTGCCGCCGCTCCCGAGCCGCCGCCGATGATACCGCCCTTGGTCGTATTATTCATGGTGCCGCAGCTACCCAGTAGTATGGCACCGCTCAGCAGGAATGCTGTAATTTTCATCTTTTTCATACCTTTTATTTTTTTAATTGGTTCAAGTTTTACTATTGCAAATTTATGTATATAATACATCCGTTGGCATCAAAAAGTTTACCATTGTAGTTTTTTAGAGAATTTTCCTTTTAATAAAGATAAACCAGCCCGTCAGGATTATTCCCTTGGCGATGGTGGTGCCGCTTACCGCCCACCAGATGGCATCCACGCCCATACCCGTTTGCACCAGCAGCAAGGCTGCCGGAATGCGCATGTAGTTGCACCCTATACTGACGATAGCCGGCGGTACGGTGCGCCCTATGCCGTAGAAGACACCCTGCATGGTGATTTCCAGCATCATGAACAGTTGCGAGTAGCCGTCGATGCGCAGGAAGTTGCCGCCCGCGCGATAGGCCGCTTCCTCGGGCACGAAGACGGAGAACAGCTCGTTGCCGTAAAAGATGAACAGCAGCGAGCAAAGCGTGCCGAACACGGCCGTCATCCGGAGCGTCGTTTTCCATGCCTGCCATACGCGCGCTTTCTGTCCGGCGGCGTAGTTCTGGGCGATGAAAGTACTCAATCCGGTGGAGAAGCCCTGTGACGTATTCCAGGTGATAGCCTCTATTTGTCCGCCGGTGGTAAAGGCCATGAGTCCGATGTGGCCGCCCTGTTCCGCTGCCGTGCGCGACAGAAACATGTTGACGAAAGCGTACAGCGTATTCAGCGTGGCGACGGGCAACCCCAGTTTGAAGATACGCCGGCTGTACTTCTTTTTCAGTCGGACGAAAAACGGGAATCCGCCGAGCAAGTCGTCTTTCCGCCGGAGCTTGTAGACGAAGATGAAGCATACGGACGCCTCGGCCAGCCATGTGGCGAGCGCTGCGCCTACCGTTCCCCAGCCGAAGCCGAAGATAAAGAGAGGGTCGAGCAGGATATTCATCACAAGTCCCGTTCCGCTGATGTAGAACGGTGTCTTGCTGCGTCCAGAGGCGTTGTAGATACCCGTGAAGGCGGCGGAGAGGAAGACGAAAGGCAGTGCCGTCGATATGATGCGCAGATACGTTACGGCATTCTCGGTGATATGCGGTTCCAGCTCGAAAAGGCGCATGACGGGTCGGGCGAAAACAAACAGCAGTCCGCCCCAGCATACGGCGATAAGCAGTGCGATGCTGATGTTGTGCGAGGCGAAGGCACGTGCGTCTTCCCGGTTCTGCGCTCCGATGGACTGGCCTACGCTGACTTCCGACCCTACCTTGTTCAGCAGGGCGATAGAGCCTGACATCCACGTGAGAATGCCCACCGCGCCTACCGCCGCAACCGCCTCGCTGCCCAGACGGCCTACCCACGCCATATCCGTCAGGCTGTACGCCATCTGGATGAAGGACGTAGCCATGATGGGCATCGCCAGGCCGAATAGCTGGCGGTTGATAGGGCCTTGGGTAAGATTTTTCGCTCCGTGCATGGTGTCGGGGGGATTATAAGGAACCGGTAAAAGGAAGAATCACGTTACTTATAATTCAGGAAACTTTCCTGAACCAGCTTGCCCGCCTGCCATACGGCGCGTATGTTCAGCTCCTTGTCCATGATGAGGATATCGGCGTCCTTATCCTTTTGCAGGGAACCTTTGCGGTCGTACACACCCATGATGCGTGCCGGGGTTTCGGAAGCCATGCGCAGGGCGTCGCCCAACGGGATGCCGGCTTTTGCCATGGTGCGCACCAGTACGTCCATGGTGGCGATGCTGCCTGCCAGAGAGGAGCGGTCGGCAAGTTTGCATACGCCGTCCTCGATGATGTAGCGCGGGTCGTTGATTTCCTTGCCTTCGGTGGCGGCGCAGGAGAGGGCGTCCGTTACGAGGCAGGTGTGCTCCACGCCTTTCAGTTTGTATGCCAGTTTCAGGATGGTGGACGGCAGGTGGATGCCGTCGGCGATGAGTTCGATGGTCATGCCGTCGGTCAGGTAGACGCTTTCCACAGTGCCCTCGTACTTGTATTCGCGGCGTTTGTGGAAGCCCGGCATGGCGTTGTAGAAGTGGGCGGCGTGGGTAAATCCGGCTTCGTAGGCGGCACGGATGCCGTCGTATTCGGCTTCGGTGTGCGATACGGCTGCCAGTATGCCTTTTTCGCGCAGGTAGCTTGCGAATTCCAGCGCTCCGGGCAGTTCGGGAGAGGCGTCCCAGCGGCGGATGCAACGGGTGCTTTCTACAAGCTCGCGGTACTCTTGTTCGTCAATCTCTTTCACCTGGTCGGCAAACTGCTCGCCTGCCATTTTCCTGTTGAGGTAGGGGCCTTCGATGTGAAGTCCCAGCACGGGGCTGTCCGGTTCTGCCATGAGCCGCTCGCACACTTTGGCGGCCTGATGCAGCTTGTCGAACGGAGACGAGGAAATGGTGGGGTAGAAGCTCGTTGCGCCATGAGCGAGGTGTGCGTCGATGATGCTGCGGAACGCTTCTTCGGTACATTCGTTGAAGTCGTGTCCGCCACCGCCGTGCGCGTGCATGCAGACGAAGCCGGGCACGATGTACATGCCTTTGGCGTCGATGAGACGTGCGCCGATAAGGGCGAGGTCGCAGTTGGTCACTTCAAGGATTTTTCCGTCACGCATCAGGACGGAACCTTCATTCAGCCAGCCTTGCGGGGTGAATATGCGTCCATTGATAATTTGAGTTAACATGGAGGGAGGGGATTTAAGAGTTATAAGTTATGAGTTATGAGTTATGAGTTATGAGTTATTGGGGGTATGGGTTATGAGGGGGTTACCGTATTCTCCGTCTTCGGTGGTGGCGCTGTTTCTGCCGGTACTTGCGTATCTTGCCGTACACCAGCCATACGAACAGCACGCCGAATACGGAGAATATCAGCAGTACGATGCCGGTGTTGAGGTTGTCGCCTTTCACGCGGCTCCACATTTCGAGTACGAGTTCGGTGCGGTCGCCGAAGTCACGTATCATGGCGCAGCGCTCCACGACTTTTCTGTCGGGATATTGTACGGGATTGATTTGCAGGCTGTCCGCACCTACACCTTCACCGAAGAAGTAGCTGAGGTCGGAACGCGTCGCGATGGCGGTGTCCCGTTTGGCTTCCATGATTTCGGGGGTGGCAACGGCGCTGACGTAACCTATGGCGTCCATATTGCGCAGGGCGATGCCGGGTTGGCAGAGATAGTTGATGAAGTAGGCGGCAGCCTTGGGGTTACGCGCGTATTTGGGGATTACCCAGCCGTCGTACCAGATGTTGCTGCCCTCGCGCGGCACTTCGTAGGCAAGGTCTACGCCTACCGCTTCGGCTTCCTCGATGGCCCATACGGCATCGCCGCTCCAGGTGAGGTTGAGCCAGGTCTTGTTCTTGGTCATCATCTCCTTGCCGAAATCGGCTTCCCAACCGGAGATATTGGGCTTCATGGCTTTCAGATACTCCTCGGCCAGGGCTATGGCTTCGGGGGAGTTGTCGTTCATCAGTTGCTCCACGGTGACGGTGCCGTCGGCAAGCCGGCGGGCGTGGGCGTAGATGATGGCGGTTCCGTAGGCGTCGCGGTAGCTGTCTTTCATCAGGATTTTACCCTTGTTCTTGGAGTTCCAGAGGCAGTGCCAGCTGCCGGCTTCGTCGGGGGTGATGAAGTTGCGGTTGTACAGGATGCCGGCCGTGCCCCACATGTATGGTACGGCATAGTCGGTGGTGGTGCGTCCCGGCTGACTGGTCTTGTTCAGCTCCCGGCGGATGTAGGGGGAGATGTTGGGCAGGTAGTCCGGGGTCTTGCCGAAGTCGCGGTCGATGGGCAGGAGAAGGTTCTTCTTCAGCATTCGTTCGATGATGTATTCCGAGGGGCACACCACGTCGAAGTCTTCGTGGCCGCGCTCTATCTTGGTGAGCATGATTTCGTTGATGTCGAACACCTGGTAGATAAGGCGGATGTCCTGCCCCGTCTGTTGCTTGTACCAGGCGGGGAACTCGGCAAGTACGTCTTCGTCGATGTAGTCCGCCCAGTTGTAGACTTTCAGTACGTGGCTGCGCTCTTCGCCCGAGTCCTTGCACGAGGCGGCTGCGAGGACGAGGCAAAGGAGAAGGAGTATGTGTGTTAATCTTTTCATTTTTTTGTTCAGCAGGTTTATCTTGACTATACTTTCATTTTTCGGCTTGCGGGATGAATCTTTCCGTCCTGCGGGATGAGAAAATTCGTCTCACGAAGCGGGCGTATCCCGTCTTGCGGGGCGGATGATTTCATCTCACGGGAGCAGTCACCTTAGCCCGTGAGCAATCACCTCGCCCCGTGAGATGGGGCGGGTTTAATTTTTTCCGTGCACGCTCCGCACGCTTGTTGATGACAATCAGCAGCACCAGTACCGTAACGAATATAATGGTGGAGAGGGGACGCAGCTCCGGTGTCAGTCCGCCTTTGCGCGCATCGGCGTAGATGTAGGTGGAGAGCGTTTCCAGTCCTTCGTTTCCAATGGTGAATATGGTTACTGCGAAATCGTCGATGGAGAGCGTGAAGGCAAGGATGAAACCGCTTATCATGCCCGGAAATATCTCCGGAAGAATCACCTTGCGCAATGCCTGGAAAGGAGTGGCTCCGAGGTCGAGGGCGGCTTCGTACACGTTCTGGTTCATCTTCTTCAAACGGGGCATCACGCTCAGCACTACGTAGGGGGTGCAGAACGTGATGTGCGCCAGTACCACCGTCGCGAATCCCTGCGAGATGCCGAAGCTGACGAACAGCAGGAACAGCGACACACCTGTGATGATGTCCGCGTTCATCATCGGAATGGCGTTGGCGAAGTTCATCACCTGACGCGTGCGTGTGCGCAGGTTGAAGATGCCGATGGCCGCGATGCTGCCCAACGCCGTACTGGCGGTGGCTGCCAGCATGGCAATGGCGAATGTGTTCCAGATGGCATTCATCAGCGAGTGGTGCATGCCGCCCGTGAAGAGGGAGCTGTACAGCTTGGTGGAGAATCCCGTCCAGTTGCCCAGCACTTTGGCCTCGGTGAACGAGAATATCATTATGATAAGGATAGGCGAGTAGAGCAGCGCAAGCAGCAGCCACAGGTAGCCTTTGGCAAGAATACGCGTCATCATATCACACCTCCGCTTTCATTGGATGCGCTGTCCTCTTCGTTCGTAAAGAGGATGGTGACGCCTATCAGCAACAGCATGATGAGCGACAAGGCCGCACCGTAGTTCCACATTCCGTTGTATATATTCTCCTGCACGGTCGTTCCGAAGAGCTTGATGTTGTTCATCGTCAGCAGTTCGGCAATGGCGAAGGTGCTTACCGTAGGCATGAACACCATTACGATGCCGCTCATGATGGCCCGGCATGGAGAGGGGCATGTATCACTTTGCCGAATACCTGCAAGGGGTTGGCTCCGAGGTCTTGGGCGGCTTCAATGAGGTTGTGGTCCATCTTCTGAAGGGTGTTGTAAATGGGGTATATCATGAACGGCAGGAAGTTGTACACCATACCGAACACGAGCGCGCCTTCGCCCAACGGCAGGTTGAGGAAGTCGAACAGCGCCACTGTGGCGAGCGTGCGTATCAGTATGTTCACCCACATGGGCAGGATAAACAGCACCACCATCGTCTGCGAGGTGTTGAACTGCCGCTGGCTGAGGATGTAAGCCGCCGGATAACCCAGCAACAGGCACGCCAGCGTCGTGATGATGGCTATGCCGATGGAATATACGAACGTGTTCATCGCTTCCGGGTGCATCATGAACTTGCGGAAATTGGCGAAGGTAAACGCTCCGTCGGCATCCGTAAAGGCGTACAGCACAATCAGCAGTAGCGGCACTATCACAAATATCAGCAGGAACAGCGCGTAGGGAACCGTCCAGTTGCGCCGCCGCATGAAGAAAGAAGATAACTTGTTTAACATCGCCTTATCACTTTATCGCCTTGTCATTTACTGTTACCCGTATGTTTTCCGGCGCAATCCGTATGCCCACTCTGTCGCCGTCGTCCCATACGTCGTTGGTGTCTACGAAGATGTCTTCGTCCCAGTCGGTAAATACGGTGAGGTGGTAGTGGTTTCCTTTGTAGAGGATGAATTTCACTTCGCCCGTCAGTCGTCCGTCTTCTTCGTTGTCCTCGAGGATGACGTTCCGGAAGTCCACTTCCACCGTTACGGGCGTTTCGGGCTCGATGCCCTGCACCGGACTGCATTCAAAGCTGCAACCCAGGAATTCCACGTGCGTCTCGTCCAGGAGCTTGCCTTCGAAGGTGTTGCAGGTGCGCTCTTTCTTCATCACGTGGATGTCGAAGGGTTTTACCAGCAGACCCACTTTACGGCCTGCCTCGAAGCAGTGGTAGTCCTGTACCATCAGCTCGTAGCCCTCGTCGGTCTGTACCAGCATTTCGTAGTGCACGCCTTTGAAGATGGAGCTTGTTACGGTTCCCGTCAGTTGCGCCGCGTCCGATGGCTCGAAGATGTAGATGTCTTCCGGACGGATTACGACGTCCACCTGCGTCTGTTCGCCGAAACCGGTGTCCACGCAGTCGAATTCCTGTCCGCAGAAACGGACGAGCTGGTCGTGCACCATGACGCCGTTCAGGATGTTGCTCTCGCCCGATGAAGTCGGCCACGAAGGAGTTGATAGGCTCGTTGTAGATGTCTATCGGGGTGCCGGTTTGCTGTATCTTGCCTTCGCTCATGACGACGATGGTGTCGCTCAGGTGAGGGCTTCTTCCTGGTCGTGGGTGACGTATACGAAGGTGATGCCCAGCTTTTGGTGCATCTCTTTGAGCTCCATCTGCATGTCCTTGCCATCTTCAGGTCGAGAGCGGCAAGGGGCTCGTCAAGGAGCAGCACTTCGGCTCGTTGACGATGGCGCGGGCTATGGCACGCGCTGTTGCTGTCCGCCGGAGAGGGAGTCTACGTCGCGGTCTTCATAGTCGGTCATGCCCACCATGCGGAGCGCTTGCTTCACTTTCTTCTCGATTGTGGCGGCGGGCAGCTTCTTCAGCTTGAGGCCGAAAGCAATGTTGTTGAATACGTTGAGGTGGGGAAACAGGGCGTATTTCTGGAACACCGTGTTCACTGGACGCCGGTGGGGCGGTGTCTGCGTGATGTCCTTCCCTGCAATGGTAATCACTCCTTCCGAAGCAGTCTGGAAGCCTGCAATCAGACGCAGCAACGTCGTCTTTCCGCAACCGGACGGTCCCAATATCGTTACAAACTCGCCCTTACGGACAGACAAATTCACATCATTCAGTACGGCTTTATCTCCGAAGAACTTCGATACGTGCTCTACGCTGATGATGCAGTCGGACTTTTGCATAAGCGTTTCTTACTTTATCCAAACTAATTAAACAAATCTCTACCTGATACAGTCAGTCATAAAAAAGTGGCGCAAAGGTACATATTTTCTTGAAAACTTTAAGGGTTATGAGTTATAAGTTATGAGTAATTTACCGATGCTCGCAAATAAGTCCTAACTTTGCGGCCTGTAACATTAAATTCCTTATAAGAAATGGAAAAGAAAATCGTACTCATCACGGGCGCCTCTTCGGGCATAGGAGAGGGCTGTGCACGCAAGTTTGCCATGAATGGCTACCGCCTGATTCTCAACGGACGGAATATGGAGAAGCTGACCGCCGTAAAGCGCGAGCTGGAAACGGAATACCGCGCGGACGTCTGCCTGCTGCCTTTCGACGTACGCGACCGCGGGGCTGCGAAAGCCGCTCTCGACTCGCTTCCCGAAGAATGGAAGGCGATAGACATCCTCGTTAATAATGCCGGACTGGTAATCGGCGTGGATAAGGAACACGAAGGCAATCTCGACGAATGGGACATCGTGCTCGACACCGAATGTCAAGTCGTTGCTTGCCATGACCCGCCTTGTTGTTCCCGGAATGGTGGAACGCGGCCGCGGTCATGTCATCAATATGGGCTCCATTGCGGGCGATTACGCCTATCCGGGCGGCAGTGTGTATTGTGCCAGCAAGGCTGCCGTAAAGGCGTTGTCTGACGGATTGCGTATCGACCTCGTGGATACTCCCGTGCGGGTGACCAACATCAAGCCCGGTTTGGTGGAGACGAATTTCTCCGTAGTGCGCTTCCGTGGAGACAAGTCGGCTGCCGATAATGTGTACAAGGGTATCCGTCCGCTTACGGGCGACGATATTGCCGAGGTGGTGTACTTTGCCGCCGCCGTACCCGAACACATACAGGTGGCCGAGGTGCTGGTAATGCCCGCCAATCAGGCGACGGGTACAATCGTCAGCCGGAAATAGAGGCTCTTCCGTGATGGTTGAGAGTAAAGTCTGCCATGGGCGATAAGTACGAAGAACGCCTGGGTACGGAGCGTATGCTGCCCCTGGTTTTCAAGATGGCGCTGCCCCGCAACTTTAATCCTGTTTACTCGTAGCTAACACTTGAAAAGGGACCCGGGTAGCATTTGAAAAGTGTACCACCCGATAGGTTTTGCAAAGTTAATTAAACTTGTTTATTTATCATATCTTGTGTTTCTTTCATTCTGTACGATTTTCCC
>ENA-OQAB01001517-OQAB01001517.1-human-gut-metagenome-genome-assembly--contig:-NODE-1517-length-10961-cov-2.696511_pt1 | contig 10961 bp, 8 predicted proteins | sample MGYA00242490_ERZ504517 | MGnify/ENA primary metagenome ERZ504517 (study PRJEB26092, sample SAMD00036298) | human gut metagenome | host: Homo sapiens | study: EMG produced TPA metagenomics assembly of... | reverse complement strand
TCGTCGGCTTCAGTAGCCTGCAACTTCCAGAATAGGGATGCGGTAAGCACGAATAATATCCTTTATAATAGGTACGGAAAGACGGATCGCTTCCGGAGTTTCTTCACGCTGCGCTTTATATTGTTCGAAAGCTTCGTGGCGGAAGGTAGGTCCTGCAGGGTCGAATGGCTACTCCTATATGAGTGGGATTCTCTTTTTTCAGCACTTCTTCGAGGGTGTTTACAAAAACCCAGTATAGCTGAAGTGTTGAATCCTTTGGAATTGATTCTTGGGTTCTTAATAAAGGCGTAATACGCCCGGTATATCAGTGCATAAGCGTCTAAAAGAAATAATTTATTACTTGAAATCCATAGATTTAATTAATTTTTTCATGGTAAAAGTACAAAAAAATACGGATTCAGCGTTTTATTATTACTTTTGTGCTCAAATTGTGTAATTAATGGACAGCATCTCACTCATCAGAACTCCGATTGAAGCAGAACTGAGAGACTTCAAAGAACTTTTTGATAGTTCTCTCTCCAGTTCAAATGCATTGCTCGATAGTGTCGTATCTCACATACGGCAGAGGAATGGTAAGATGATGCGTCCTATTCTTGTTTTGCTGGTGGCACGTCTTTATGGTGCTGTATGTCCTTCCACCCTTCATGCGGCTGTTTCATTGGAACTTCTTCATACAGCCAGTTTGGTACATGACGACGTCGTGGATGAAAGTACCGAACGTCGTGGACAACTCTCGGTGAATGCTATCTTTAATAATAAAGTAGCCGTGCTGACGGGCGACTATCTACTGGCAACCAGTCTGGTGCATGCCGAACTGACGAACAGCCACCGCATTATTCAACTGGTGTCTACTCTTGGACAGGATCTTGCTGACGGCGAGTTGCTTCAGCTTTCAAATGTAAGTAATCATAGCTTTTCTGAGGAGGTTTACTTTGATGTAATCCGTAAGAAGACTGCCGCTCTTTTTGCCGCCTGTACGAAAGCTGCCGCTTTTTCGGTAGGTGTAGGGGAGGGAGAAGCTGAACTAGCCCGTTTGTTGGGTGAATATATTGGTATCTGCTTTCAGATAAAAGATGATATTTTCGATTACTTTGATAATAGAGAGATTGGCAAACCGACAGGTAATGATATGCTTGAAGGTAAATTGACATTGCCCGCTTTGTATGTATTGAACACGACAAAAAACGATGAGGCGCAAGAATTGGCAATCAAGGTAAAGGAGGGTGTAGCTACTCTCGATGAAATTGCCCATTTGATCTCGTTTATCAAAGAAAACGGGGGCATTGAATATGCCGTTCAGACGATGAATGTATATAAGCAAAAGGCTTTTGATTTACTGGCTTCTTTGCCGGAATCTGATATTTGTGTAGCTCTCCGGGCTTACTTGGATTACGTGGTAGACCGCGAAAAATAGTTACTTCCTGTGCCTGCCCAGGAGTGAATAGCACGATAATAATCGATCCCAATCTTCTATCTTTCCCGATTTCATCGCTTTTCCTAAAAGGAAACTCTTGTCTATTTCTTCAGCTGTATGAAGATCTAACGAACATAATTGGGCTGCTTGTTCTATGTACTTCCAGGCTTGTTCTTTGCTGATGTGCCCGCATGTTTGGGAGGCGCGCGCCAAGCTGACAAGCAATCCCATGTCCCATCCGATAATCCCCTTTTTCTAAGTCATTTATCCATATAATCGGGTCTCTTCTTTCTTCTGTATATTTCACGAATCTGTATAGATTCTTTCCTTGTCGGATGAAGCGTTCTACTCCGAAAAAGCGCTTTTTGGATGATACTTTCGAACTCGTTGATGTTCTCTGTGGAGAGTAAGTAGGGGAGCATAATCTGGTAGGAGACTCTGTCTCCTTCGTTGATCAGGAACTGGAATAATCCGGTGACGGACTCGGTATCGGTGCAGTGGAACTCTTCTGCCAGCAGTCTGGATAGCTTTTGGGGATGGACTCCGGTCTCCATGGAGTTGAGATAGAAGCCTTGCAGTCCAGCTTCCATATAACCGATGCGTAGCCCCTTCTTTTTCTCTGTTCCGAGGATGAGATTCAGAGGGTTGTGATTGAATCGTAAGGTTCTCGTGTAAGCGTCCATCCTTAATACCTCCATAAAGTTCATGAAAAGCGTGAGAACTGTTGCCATGTATTTTCCTGAGGCTTCGGCAAGCCGTTATGAGTATACAAGCAACAGTCCCACGCTCCATTCGATATATAACAAAATTATATACATGAAGGTGCGTGAGACCCGTTTGCTTATTACCATTCATAACTTTGAATTTTGCCGAATTCCAGGAACTGGTAATAAATGAAACGTTCTCTAATATAACTAATTAGCTATATTTTCATCGCTAAACCGTTTACAAAGATAATTGTTTTTCCGAATTGTCCAGTAACTATGTTTAGTTTTTCTTAAATAAAAATACCGCGTCGATTCCCGTGATACGGGAGTCGCGCGGTAAGGCGTATTTGATTGCTAATGTAGCCTTTAATTTTTAGAAGAACTTGATTTCTTCACCTTTGATGTCGGAAAGGAGGAGGTTGGCTAAACGGCTGGTTCCCAAGCGGAACAGTTGATTATCCAGCCATTCTTCACCTAATAGTTCTTTTACAATAGTGTAGTAAATAATCGCATCGTTAACGGTGTTGATACCACCTGCTGGTTTGAATCCAATCTTGATTCCTGTCTTCTGATAGTATTCTTTGATAGCTTCACACATCACGTAAGCGGCTTCTGGCGTGGCGGCAGGCTGCTGCTTTCCGGTAGATGTCTTGATGAAGTCTGCGCCCGAATACATGGATAGGATAGAGGCTTTCTTGATGTTGGAAGCACTCTTTAATGCGCCTGTTTCGAGGATTACTTTGAGGTGGCGTTCCTTGCAAACTTCTTTTAGTTCCTGTATTTCTTCGCACATTCCTTCGTAGTCTCCGCTAAGGAACTTGCCGATGGAAATCACAATATCTATTTCGTCTGCACCGTCTGCAATGGCCAGTGCTGTTTCTGCCACTTTCACTTCAATGAATGTCTGTGAAGAGGGGAAACCTCCTGATACACAGGCGATATTGACTCCATCTACTTCCAGCGTGTTTTTAACGATGGCTGCAAAGTTGGGGTACACACAGATGGCTGCTACGTTTTTCAGATCAGGATATTCGTCGTCAAACTGATTGACTTTTTCAGTAAAGTGCATCACGCTTTCATCGCTGTCCGTACTGTTCAGTGTGGTCAGATCAATGCAGTTGAACAGGAATTTCTTAACGTCTTCCGTATTGTTTTCCGGCACTTTTTTCTCAATCAATTCAGCTACGCGAGCTTGAATATCTGCATCGCTCAGATTGGTGTTATACTTTGTCAATGCGGCCTTGTACTTGTTGGGCTGTGAGTTATTCTCTTCCATGATCTTTCAGTTTTGGGTTGTTGATATGTCTTTTATTATCTCGTTTCGTTTTCTTCTCCATGCTTTTCCGGAAAGCGTCAGTGATGTCTACTCCCGTCTGGTTGGCGATGCAGAGAAGCACCCATAAGACGTCTGCTATCTCTTCATCTATGTTGTCTTTTTCTCCTTCCTTGAAGGATTGGTCGCCATATTTGCGGGCCATGACACGGGCCAGTTCTCCTACTTCTTCCGTCAGGACTGCCATATTGGTCAACTCGCTGAAGTAGCGGACACCGTATGTTTTCACCCATTGGTCCACTTGTTTCTGTGCTTCTTCCAGAGTCATTTTTTTAATGATTAGTGATTAATGATTAGTATGGAATATCTATTCTTTGTTTTTGGTATCCATGCATATAGTAACAGGACCGTCGTTTAAAAGTTCAACTTTCATGTCTGCTCCAAAGATTCCTGTGCCTATTTCTTTTCCCAGTGCACCGCTTAAATCTTTGCAGAATTGCTCGTAGAGTGGGATAGAGATATCCGGTTTGGCAGCTTTGATGTAGGAGGGGCGATTTCCCTTTTTGGTAGAAGCGTGTAGCGTGAACTGGCTGATAACTAAAATTTCGCCTCCATCTTCTAAAATAGACTTGTTCATCACCCCATTTTCATCGTCGAAGATACGTAGATTTACTATCTTTTTGCAGAGCCAGTCGATGTCTTCCTGCCCGTCTGATTCTTCGATGCCAACTAATATCAGCATCCCCTTTCCGATGGACGATTTGCAGTGTCCTTCAATGGTTACTGACGCATGGCTTACCCGTTGTATAACTATTCGCATTGTTATTTATTCTATTTCGTGGTTAGGAAAGGCAAATTTACAAAATTCGAAAGAGAAAACGGTGTGTTGGCAGGAAAATATTATAAGGTTTTGCCGAAAGCTTTAATGGTTTATTATTTAGGCATGGATTATACAGATTGAAAGGATAATGCGGTTTTTAGTAATTTAACCGTGAAATCCATGCAATCTGTGTAATCCGCGGCTAAAAATGATAGAAAGATAACTGACTCCATTCCGCCGGCTTCTTATTCATTTTTTGATGATTCATTGCTTAATCCCTCTTTTACGGTCTTGGCTTTCGCTTCTCCGATGATAGCGGCAATCTCCTCAAAAGAGGTTTCTTTTATTCGTTTTACGCTCTTAAACTCTTTCAAAAGTGCTGTTTTTGTCTTTTCTCCGATACCTTTGATGGTATCCAGTGCGGACGCAACTTGTCGTTTGCTGCGTTTATCACGATGGAAACTAATAGCAAAACGGTGTACTTCATCCTGAATCTGTGTCAGCAGACGGAATAATGGGGCTTTGCTGTTTGATACCAATCGTCTGCGGAGGAAATCCAAAAAGCAGCTCCGATGTGCGGTGGCGGTTGTCCTTTGCTAGTCCGGCAATAGGAATAGCCAGATTCAGTTCGTCTTCAATGACTTCTCTGACGACCTCCATTTGACCTTTTCCACCATCAGTGATAATCAGGTCGGGTAGAGGAGAATTCTCTTCGATAGCGCGTTGATAACGCCTTCTGACGACCTCTTTCATGGAAGCATAGTCATCAGGCCCTACAACCGTCTTTATATTGTATTTCCGGTAATCTTTCTTTGATGGCTTGGCCTTCTTAAATACAACACAGGCTGCCACGGCATCAGAACCCTGTATGTTTGAGTTATCAAAACACTCGATTTGTAGCGGCGGTCTTTCCAAATGCAACTCTTGCTGAATTTCTTTCATTAAACGCATGCTTCTTTGCTCCGGATTCAATTTTTCCGCCTGTTTTAGGCGATCGGCCTTGTACTGTTTCACGTTTAGAACCGAAAGATCCAGCAATTTCTTCTTATCTCCCCGCTGTGGAACGGTAAATACGACATTGTTTAACTCCAAATCGAGTTCAAAAGGCACTATAATCTCTCTGGATTGGCTTTTGTAGCGTTCCCGCATTTCGATAATACCAAGCCTTAAAAGCTCCTCTTTTGATTCGTTCAGCTTCTTTTTGTATTCGAACGTGAAAGCCTGATTGATGGCACCATTTGTAATGTGCAGATAATTGATGAAAGCAGAGTTCGACTCGTCTTCTTCGATTGAGAATACGTCGATATTGTGCAATACGGAGCTTACTACTTCCGATTTCGAACGATAACTCTCAATCAAAAGATACTTCTCTTTAACCTTCTGTGCCTCTTCAAACTTCATTTCGCCGGCCAGCGTCTGCATCCTTTCCAGCAACATACGGCTGATATCTTGTGTATTCCCTTTCAGGATTTCCTTGATTTCATCTATGTTTTTGAGATATTCTTCCTGTGATTGCAATCCGATGCATGGCCCGGCGCAGTTTTTTATATGATATTCCAGACATACATTAAATTTGCCCGCCCGTATGTTTTCCGGACTTAGGTTTAAATTGCATGTGCGCAAGGGATATAAATGCTTTATCAGGTCCAATACCGCATACATTGATGGAATGTGACTGTACGGGCCATAATAAGAGGAGCCGTTCCTGATAACCTTTCTTGTTTTGAAGACTCTCGGAAAGTATTCATTCTGCACGCAAATAGAAGGGTAGGTCTTGTCGTCCTTTAACAGAACGTTGTAGCGCGGCTTATATTTCTTTATCAGATTATTCTCCAGCAATAACGCATCTTCTTCTGTGTTGACTACGATATAGCGAATATCAGCGATTTTGCTGACTAGTACTCGCGTCTTTCCCGGCTCATGCTCTTTGCTGAAATAAGAATAGACTCTTTTCTTTAGATTTTTTGCCTTTCCAACGTATATAATCGTTCCTTCCGTATTCAGGTATTGGTAAATACCCGGTTTCTCGGGAAGGTTGGCTACAATCCCTTTCAGATATTCATTGGTTTTGCTTTCCGGTTCTACATTCATAATCGTTAGGTATGAGAGATCGCTAGCTGCTTACTTTTGACATATTCTCTGCAATATAGATGCAAATCCTTTATAAGTCAATACCGATTCTACTTCTACGTCGTCTCCGAATACTGATTTCCCATTCAGTTCTTTCAATTCAATGATGAAGTTTACATATACCTTTTTAGGTTTTAATCTTTTCACCAATTCGCAAGCCGCTTTCATCGTACCTCCTGTTGCCAGCAAGTCGTCGTGTAATAAAACTACGTCGTTTTCATCCAGTGCATCTTTGTGAATTTGCACGGTGTCCTTTCCGTATTCCTTGTCGTAGCTTTCTTCAATTGTTTCTGCAGGGAGCTTGCCGGGCTTGCGGATAGGAATGAAACCGGCGTTCAGGCGGGTGGCTAAAATCGGTCCCATGATGAAGCCCCTTGATTCTATTCCTACTACTTTGGTGATCCCTTTATCCTTATACATATCAAACATAATGTTTGATAATTCTTGCAGGCACCATGGATCTTTGAATAGGGTGGTGACATCGTAGAATAGGATTCCGGGGATCGGAAAAATCGGGTACTTCCCGAATACTTTTGATTAGTGTTTCTTTGCTCATAATCATTGAATTATATCGTTTCTTTAAATGATTTGTTTCACGTGAAACGTTACCGCCTATCGTCCCGAAAGCACGAGCAGTACGTTGATGTCACTTGGAGAGACTCCCGGAATTCTGCTCGCCTGCGCAATCGTCTCCGGATCTATCTTTGCCAACTTTTGCCGAGCTTCGGTGGATAGGGACTGAATGGTGGAATAATCAAATTTTCCTTTGATCTTTATGCTCTCCAAGCGTGCCAGCTTTTCAGCAATCATTCGTTCTCTGTCAATGTATCCTTGATACTTGATTAAAATTTCAGCCGCTTCGAGAATCTCTTCTTTTCGATCTTGATCCGAACTTGTCGCTTTCTCCAGTTCCCGTTGAAACGCCGGAACATGTTCTATTATATTCTCAATTGTCACCTGCGGACGGTTTAGAATTTCTATCAACTTGCACCCTTGACGCAGGGGTAGTTGTTCCTATCTTTTCGAGAGCATCATTAATTAATGCCGGTTTCATCGAATAGTTGCGTGCGAAAGAGACGATTTGTTCCACAGCTTCCTTCTTGCTTCTTACCAATTGATAGCGGTCTTTCTTTGCCAATCCAAGCTTAAATGCTTTTTCTGTCAGGCGCATATCCGCATCGTCCATGCGAAGCAAAATGCGATATTCTGCACGGGAGGTAAACATACGGTAGGGTTCATCCACACCTTTGGTAACCAAATCGTCGATTAATACGCCAATATATGCTTCGTCGCGGGCTAGAGTAAATGCTTCTCCGCCGTGGCAGTTGATATGCGCATTGATGCCGGCTACCAATCCTTGTCCTCCTGCTTCCTCGTATCCGGTAGTGCCGTTCACTTGTCCGGCAAAGAACAGATTTTTGATAATCTTCGATTCCAACGTATGTTTTAATTGGGTCGGATCGAAGTAATCATATTCGATAGCATATCCCGGACGATAGATGACCAGATCTTTGAAAGCCGGGATTTGTTTCAGTGCCGCAATTTGTATTTCCATCGGAAGTGAAGAAGAGAATCCGTTAAGATATAGCTCTTGTGTTGTTTCGCCTTCCGGTTCCAGGAATAATTGGTGCTGGTCTTTATCGGGGAAAGTAACAATCTTGGTTTCGATGCTCGGGCAATAGCGTGGTCCGATACTTTGTATCTGTCCGTTGAATAGGGGAGAATCGGGCAAACCTTCGCGCAAAATCCGATGTACTTCTTCATTAGTGTAGCATGTCCAGCATTGAAGTTGCTTTAAGTGGTGCGTGCTGGTATTCATGAAAGAGAACTTGTGGAAGTCACATTCGCCGGCTTGTGTTTCCATTTGGTCAAAATGAACGCTGCGTGCATCGATTCGTACCGGAGTACCGGTTTTCATTCTTCCATAGGTGATGCCGTGACGGGCGATGGATTCGGTCAATTGATAAGAAGCCGGTTCGGCCATTCTTCCTCCCGGTAATTGATGGCGACCTACGTGCATCAGTCCGTTGAGGAAAGTTCCTGCGGTGAGCACAACGCATTTCGCTTTGAAAGTGACACCCCACGCAGTGACCAATCCGGTAACCTCACCGTTTTCAACGAGCAGTTCGCATACCGTATCTTGCCAGATATGAAGGTTGGGTGTATTTTCCAGTTTCTCCCGCCAGGACCAGATGAACTTAGCCCGGTCGCATTGGGCGCGGGGACTCCACATGGCAGGGCCTTTCGAACGGTTTAGAATTCGGAACTGAATGGCTGTTTCATCTGTCACCAATCCCATTTGTCCACCCAGTGCATCTATTTCACGTACAATTTGTCCTTTGGCGATTCCTCCTACAGCCGGGTTGCAACTCATCTGCCCAATCTTGTTCATGTCCATAGTGATGAGACAAGTCTTGGAACCTAAATTAGCTGCGGCTGCCGCTGCTTCACAACCAGCATGTCCGGCACCAATTACAATTACGTCGTACTTAAAATCCATTCCTATCTTATTTATTATCAAACGCTGCAAAGTTACGGAAAAGTTGCGAGACTTGTATCTTCAAGCTGTTTTTGCTTCTGAAAATCCGGGGAGGAATCCGGTTTGACTGAAAAAATCGCCGTAATTTTGAGTTAGAAATATGCAGATTGTTCGAAAATAGCCCGCTTATTGTTTTTTGTGATTGTATGTTTTTAAATAGAATGGTAATAGATTGTGTTTTAAATTCCCTGTTTTGCTTTCTTTTTGTTAGTTGTGTACTTGCTCAATTATGAATGCAACTAGAGAGTAAAAGGAAAGATTTGTTGAGAAGACGGATTGTTGTGGGAATAAACGTGAGGTTTACACTCTAAATTTACCCTACCTCTTGACATAAGTCAAAAAAATAAGTCTGAATGTAATTTTTTGCAATGATGGCTTTTGCTGTTTTCGCAAACAGCTATACCTTTGCAGTGTAGTTGTGAAACTACTTATATTTTAGGTATTAGAAAAAGGTAATAATTAAAAGGTATTAGTTTATAAAATTAAGGTATTAGATTTTAAGATTAGTTTTTAGGAAAAAGATTGTTTTGATTAGGTATTAGGAAAAAAGTAGTTTTCAGGTAACAGGTAATTGAGATGCAGAAAAAGAATTCCCTATTTGATGGGGGATTCTTTAGGTTGGGGCGGAGTTATTCGCTCTTTTTTTATTTTATGCCCCTTTATTCTATTTTTTTATATGAGGGGTGAACTTACATACTGAAAAAACAGATATATTTTGTAAGTCATATCTATTATAACCAGTTTTTGCAGTAATTTGAAGAGAGTCTTTTATTGTTTGATTAATCTTGTTGCCGTATGAGCGATAAAGATGATTTGATAGTAGCAGGTGTCAACCAGAAAGATAAGGGAATCTGGAGGGACTTTTATGATCGCTATTATGCGGCCTTGTGCTCATATGTCGAGAAAATCCTGTTCCTCACCGATGCCGTAGAAGATCTGGTTCAGGAGGTGTTTATATCCGTGTGGGAAGGTAAGCGTACTTTTTCCGACTCCCGTGAGCTGACTAATTATCTTTATCGTGCCTGCTATAATAATGCACTGTTGTATATCCGCAACCATCAGATTCATGATTCTATATTGAATGGCTTGCCTCAGGAAGAAGATTTTGAAGACGAGGAAATGTTGTATGCTTTGACTGTGAAAGAAGAAGCTATCCGACAACTTTATTTCTATATCGAGGAGCTTCCCGCCGAACAACGCCGTATCATCCTGCTAAGAATAGAGGGACATTCGTGGGATGAAATCGCATCCCGGCTGGGAGTCAGCATCAATACGGTTAAAACTCAGAAAAGCCGTAGCTATAAATTCTTACGCGAGAAGCTGGCAAATTCCAGTTATTCTGGTACTTCTTACTCTTATCTTTTATTAAAAACCGGGCTGTGCATCCTTGCTTTTGTAGGGGTGAAGTGACTGTGATGTGGCTTATTTAAGTGGATGAGCCGGTATGTTTAACAGGTAAACAAAGCTTGGTTAGCATTTTTAGTAAGCTATATGTGTTCGTTCCATGTCTGTAAACCATTCGGATTACGTACGTGAGTCCATGGGATCATGTCCGCAGAGCGATGGGACCATGTATGTGAAATGAAGTCTTGTCGGTGTCTTATTACATTGGTCCGGCATTGGGAATAGATTAATAAAGCAGGCATTTATGGTTAAATCAAGGGCCTTTTTATGAAGTACAGCGCGTCATTCTTTTAGTAGAAAGTGACGATAAGATTTGAAATATTTTGTTATCACTCTGTCGTCACTGCTTCTCGTCACTTTTATCGCATTGTATATCAATGAGCTAAGTCCGAAAGTGACGGATGATGATGAAATATGAGTTTCAAACTCCTTGATAAAAGCTAAAAAAATACATCATTTTAATAGCGGTAACGGGAAAAAAACAAATAGTTTTTTAAGATGCCTAATTGTCATTTATTGATGGCTGAATTTTGATTCCGAAAAGGGAATGATTTGTTAAATACGTCATTTTTGTTGCTGAATAATGTCATAATGATAGTTTTTCGTTCTTTTCTGTTTTCGTACGGAGAGTATCTCATAAAAAATAATCATCTTTTTGTCACCCATTTATGGAC
>ENA-OQAB01001516-OQAB01001516.1-human-gut-metagenome-genome-assembly--contig:-NODE-1516-length-10965-cov-1.783908_pt1 | contig 10965 bp, 11 predicted proteins | sample MGYA00242490_ERZ504517 | MGnify/ENA primary metagenome ERZ504517 (study PRJEB26092, sample SAMD00036298) | human gut metagenome | host: Homo sapiens | study: EMG produced TPA metagenomics assembly of... | reverse complement strand
CTGCTCGAACGGTTGGCGGCCGACGCTCCGGGAACGCGTATCACGACCTCCGTCAACCGGATATTGCAACGCCAGACACAGGAGATCGTCAACCGCTACGCCCGCGACTACGCCTCCAACCACATCCATAACCTGGCCGCCCTCATCGCCGATGCCGAAACGGGCGAGGTGCTGGCCTATGCGGGAAACGTCACTTTCAAGGCCGACGCCCGCAAAGGGAACCAGGTAGACATCATCACTTCGCCACGCAGCACGGGCAGCATCCTGAAGCCCTTTCTTTATGCCGCCATGCTGCACGACGGGCAGCTGCTCCCCGGTACGCTCGTTTCAGACGTCCCCCTGAACCTGAACGGCTTCTCGCCGCAAAACTACAACAAGACGTTCTACGGGGCGGTCCCGGCACACCGGGCGATCGAACGTTCGCTCAACGTCCCGCTGGTACGGATGCTTTCGGCCTACAACACGGGGCGGTTCATGTCGCTGCTGAAAAAGGCGGGCATGACCACGCTGCGCTTTTCCGAAGAACATTACGGGGCTTCGCTGATCCTGGGAGGCGCCGAAGGGACGTTATGGGACCTCACCGGCATGTATGCTTCACTGGCGCGTACGCTCGCACATTACCGGACTTACAACGGGCGGTATGACCCGGCGGATATTCATCCGCTCACTCCTTACCCGGCTCCTCCGGCCGACCCGGTCCGCTCGGTCGCCGACAAAAGGCTTACGGACAAGCCGTTCCTCTCCGCCGCCTCCATCTGGTTCGCCTTCGAAGCGATGTCGGCGCTGAACCGCTCTGAAGAAGAGGCGGACTGGCAGCAGTTCGGCTCCATGAAGCAGGTGGCCTGGAAAAACGGGGACGAGCTATGGCGGGCGGGACGCCTGGGCGATCGGGACAACCCCGCGCTATACGGTCGGCGTATGGGTGGGCAACGCTTCGGGAGAAGGCCGGCCGGGACTGACAGGCGTGGGCAATGCCGCTCCCGTCCTCTTCGACCTGTTCTCGCTCCTTCCGGGAAGCGGCTGGTTCGACATGCCTTACGACGAACTCCTCCCGATGGCCATCTGCCGTCTCAGCGGGCACAAGGCATCCGCTATCTGTGACCGGGTAGACACGCTCTACATGCCGCGCTCGGCCGACAAGACGGAAGTCTGCCCCTACCACCGGCTTGTCCATCTTTCTGCGGACGGCCGTTTCCGGGTGAACAGCTCGTGCGAATCGGTCGGCCGGATGATCGCACGCCCGTGGTTCGTACTGCCTCCTTCCGAAGAATATTATTACCGGAACTATCATATCGACTACGCTCCCCTGCCTCCTGTCAAACCGGGATGCGGCGAAGACAGGGGCCGGCAGATCGAACTGATCTATCCGGAGCATAACGCCATCCTTTATCTTCCGAAAGGCTTCTCCGGCAAACGGGAGCAGTTTGTCTTCAAAGCTGCCCACGCCCGTCCGGATGCCATCCTCTACTGGCATCTCGACGACACGTATGCCGGCGAAACGACAGACCACCACCAGATCAGCTTCTCCGCTTCCCCCGGCAAACATCGCCTGACGCTGATCGACGACCAGGGCAATCGAAAGACAATATCGTTCGAGGTGAAATAATCAAAACAGTTTCTAAAAAAGGGCTCTTTCTGTAAAGTTTTTACTACCTTTGGCAGTCGCAAATGAGATAGTTAGTGTTACATTAGTTTTTAAATATAATAAATTATGGCGAAGATAAAAGGAGCTTGTTGTTGTAAACACAGAGCGATGCAAAGGATGTAACCTCTGCGTAGTAGCCTGCCCGTCGGATGTTCTCGAATTGCACCCGCGTGAAGTAAACAACAAGGGATACCATTATGTGTACATGAAAAATCCCCGATGACTGCATCGGTTGTGCAAGCTGCGGGTTGGTTTGTCCGGACGGTTGTTTGACCATCTACAAGAAGAGAATTGACAATTGACAATGCACAATTGACAATTTAACAAACAGAAAAAGGAATCAGAATATTAATCACAAAACAAATTGTCAATTGTCAATTGACAATTAAATATAAGGTATGGCAGAAGAAGTAAAATTAATGAAGGGTAACGAAGCCATCGCCCATGCGGCTATCCGCTACGGTGTGGACGGTTACTTCGGCTACCCGATCACTCCGCAGTCGGAGATACTCGAAACCCTGATGGCCGAAATGCCGTGGGAAACAACCGGAATGGTCGTGCTACAGGCTGAAAGTGAAGTGGCAGCCATCAATATGGTATATGGAGGTGCAGGTACGGGCAAACGTGTGATGACCTCCTCGTCCAGCCCCGGTGTCAGTCTGAAACAAGAAGGTATATCTTATATCGCAGGAGCCGAACTGCCCTGTCTGATCGTGAACGTGATGCGTGGCGGTCCCGGCCTGGGGACAATCCAGCCCAGCCAGGCAGACTATTTCCAGACCGTCAAAGGCGGCGGACATGGCGACTACCGCCTGATCACGCTTGCTCCCTCTTCCGTACAGGAAATGGCGGACTTTGTCGGACTGGGTTTCGAACTCGCTTTCAAATACAGTAATCCGGCCATTATCCTGGCAGACGGCATCATCGGGCAGATGATGGAAAAAGTGGTATTGCCTCCTTTCCATACACGCCGTACAGAGGAAGAAATCATAGCCGAATGCCCGTGGGCCACACAGGGAAAGACAGCCGGCCGTAAACCGAATGTCATTACTTCACTGGAGCTGGACCCGGCAAAGATGGAGGAAAACAACATCCGCTTCCAAGCTAAATATCGGAAGATCGAAGAAAATGAAGTCCGCTATGAAGAGTTCCAGTGCGAAGATGCCGAAATATCTGCTGATCGCTTTCGGTTCTTCTGCCCGTATCTGCCAGAAGGTGGTGGAAATAGCACGTGCGGAAGGCATCAAGCTCGGCTTGCTCCGTCCCATCACTTTGTGGCCGTTCCCGACAAAAGCGATCGCCGCTTATGCCGAGAAAGTAAAGGGCATGCTTTACCGTCGAACTGAACGCCGGACAGATGGTCGAAGACGTACGTCTGGCCGTAAACGGCAAAGTAAACGGTTGAAACATTTCGGCCGTCTCGGAGGTATCGTGTTCACGCCGGATGAAGTGCTGAATGCGCTGAAAAGAATTTGAATTATGACCGATTGTGATACATAATTCATAAATCATAAATTAACAACGATGATTCGCGGAAGTAAAATTGATACGATATTGACCTGGTTATTCATGGTTTTGGCAGTGGCAGCAGTCGTTTGCTACTTCGCCTTCCCTGAAAACCGGCTGCCATTCCTGTATTGCGGTGGCGCGGCGATCTGTTTCCGCTTGGTTCAATATCTGATGAGATTTATTAGTTAATAATGTGGCAATGTGCCAATCAGACAATGTGCCAATCCATATTGTTGTTGACGCATTCCTTAACTGGCACATAGGCAAATTACCACATTATTAATATAAGCACATTGATAAATTATTCATAGTATGGAAATTAACGAAATAATAAAACCGGAAAACCTGGTATATGGAAAACCCAGGTTGATGAATGAAAATCCCATGCACTACTGCCCCGGTTGCAGCCACGGCGTGATACACAAGCTGATTGCCGAAGTGATCGCCGAAATGGGGATGGAAGATAAAACGATCGGCATCTCTCCCGTCGGATGCGCCGTTTTTCGCCTATAACTATCTGGATATCGACTGGATCGAAGCGGCCCACGGACGTGCGCCTGCCATCGCGACAGCCGTCAAGCGACTGAATCCGGGCAAGATGGTGTTCACGTACCAGGGCGACGGCGACTTGGCTGCCATCGGTACCGCCGAAACAATCCATGCTGCCAACCGTGGAGAAAATATCGTGATCGTATTTGTCAACAATGCCATCTATGGTATGACAGGCGGTCAGATGGCTCCTACCACACTGGAAGGAATGCCGACTGCAACCTGTCCGTATGGCCGTAATATCGCCCTAAACGGTTATCCTTTGAAGATCGGCGACCTGCTTGCACAACTGGAAGGGACCTGCCTGGTCACCCCGCCAGAGCGTACAGACCGCGGCAGCCGTCCGCAAGGCTAAAAAGATGCTTCGCAAGGCATTCGAAAACTCGATGGCCGGCAAAGGCACTTCGATTGTCGAATTCGTTTCCACCTGCTCGTCCGGTTGGAAAATGACACCTGAGAAAGCTAACAAATGGATGGAAGAGAATATGTTCCCGTTCTATCCGTTAGGAGATCTCAAGAATAAGGAATAATAAGTAATTATTAATTTTGAAGCAATGAAGCAAGAAATTATAATAGCAGGTTTCGGTGGACAAGGGGTTTTGTCAATGGGTAAGATCCTGGCTTATTCCGGCCTGATGGAAGGAAAGGAAGTCAGTTGGATGCCTTCTTACGGCCCAGAACAACGGGGCGGCACAGCCAACGTAACCGTCATCCTGAGCGACGACCGCATCAGCTCTCCCGTATTGAACGAATATGACATTGCCATCATCCTGAACCAACCTTCGATGGAGAAGTTCGAAAACAAAGTGAAAAAAGGCGGTATCATTATTTATGACGGATACGGAATCCATACACCGGTGAAACGGACCGATGTCAGTGTATATCGTGTGGATGCGATGGACGCGGCTACCGAGATGAAAAACGAGAAAGCATTCAATATGCTGATCCTCGGCGGACTACTGAAAATCGTTCCGATGGTGAAACTGGAAAACGTTTTGTTAGGCTTGAAGAAATCCCTGCCCGAACGCCACCACAAGCTCATCCCGATGAACGAGGCGGCTATCAAGAAAGGCATGGAGATTATAACCAATGTGCAAACGTGCCATTAAGGTGCTTAGCTAAATGTGCCAATATGCCAATAAAAATATAACTAATATTAATTGGCATATTGGCACATTGTTCATATTGGTACATTATCACTATCTTTGCCCCTCATGAAGCATAGCCTATACATATTATTACTCTTGATAATATCCGCTTCGGCCCTGCATGCACAACGCCGACCAGGTGGAGACCGGAAAGGATTCTCACTCGGAAACCTATCCAAAGCCAATCAGGAAGTCCCTGACAGCCTGCTGATTCCAGACAGCGCAGCAATAAGCAACAGACGTATCACGGCCTATCGGCTAACCCATCTGTTGGGCGATCCTTATATTGCCCCGTTGGACACGCATAAATTGAATTTCGCCAACAGCACGCTGGTGGAATCCGAATCGCTGGCAGTCGGCTACCTGGCCAATACAGGGTCACCGGCACAAACCCGCATCTTTTCCGAACGTAAGGAACCACGGGATTTCCTGTTTGCCGACGCTTACGATTATTATATCACGGACCCTCAGAACGCACAGTACTACAACACGAAAATCCCTTATACAAACGTGATGTACACGACTATGGGGGGAAGTGAAAGCAAAAACGAACGGCTGAAAGGCACGCTGACCATGAACTTCGGTCCGAAGATCAACGTAGGTGGCGACCTGGACTATATCTACAGCCGCGGATATTACAAGAATAACGGTAATAAGCTGTTAAGCTACCGCCTTTTCGGCAGTTACAAGTCGGATCGCTACGAAGCGCACGCTTACTTGAGCAACTTCAACTTCATCAATTACGAAAACGGAGGCTTGGCCAACGACTCGGTTATCACTAACCCGGACCAATATTTTGCCGGCGAGAGAAACCAGGACGACCCCAAGGCATTCAATACACGCTATCCGGTCAAGGCATGGAACCGGGTACGTGGCAAACAGTATTTCCTCAGCCACCATTATAACCTCGGATTCGAGCGCGAACTGGAAGGGGAAGTGGACACGCTGGGAAATCCCGTGAAAGTATTTATACCCGTATCCAGTATCATTCATACACTGGAATATCAGGACAACCGCCGCCGTTTCCGATCGGAAGCGAACGAGAACCTGAATGAATGTTATCTGACCCCGGATGGATACCCGCGTGTATTCGGTTTGGAAAACGGTACGGGTGTCGACGACCGCACTTCCTACTGGAATCTGCGCAATACGTTCGGTCTTTCCCTCCGCGAAGGTTTTCAAGACTGGGCCAAGTTCGGCATCACTGCCTTTGCCACTTTCGACAAGCGCAAATTCCAGTTGCCGGCCCAGATACCGGGATTGTCTTACGACCCCGAATATGGAAGCGGGTTAAACGCTTCTCCCTCCACCATCGAATTTCCGATTACACAAGTGTATGACGAATTCTCGACATATATCGGAGCCGAAATCTCCAAACGCCGGGGAAACATTCTGACTTACAATGCCCGTGGAGAACTTTGATGTCGTAGGCGACGATATCGGGGAATTTCGGGCCACGGGAAACCTGCAAACCAAATTCAAGCTATTAAAAAAAGATGCGACGATCAGTGCGGAAGGATACATCAAGAATGTCACCCCTTCCTTCTATATGCGTCACTTCCATTCCCGCTATTTCTGGTGGGATAACCGGGATATGAACATGATCCAGCAAATCTATGCCGGAGCCAAGATCAACCTGGAGTCCACAAGGACACAGTTGTCTGCCGGGATCGAAAGTATACAGAACTATGTATTCTTCAACAAACAAGGAATGCCGGAACAGAAAAACGGAAACCTGCAAGTGATAAACGCCCGCATCAAACAAGATGTCATGTACCGCGCTTTCGGATGGGAAAACGAAGTGGCCTACCAGTTGAGCAGCGACAAAAGCGTACTGCCTTTGCCTCAAATCAGCCTGTATACCAATATGTATCTGAAATTCAAGGTAGCAAAGGTGCTGATGGTGCAATTGGGAGCCAATATGTATTATAACACATCTTACTACGCCCCGTATTACGAACCGGCCACACAGCAGTTCCAGGTACAGGACGAAGTGAAAGTCGGCAATTTCCCGCTTGTCAACGCTTATGTCAACTTCCACCTAAAACAGGCTCGTTTCTTTGTGATGGGTTATAACCTGGGTTCCAAGTTCGTCAATCCGAACTATTTCTCGCTGGCGCACTATCCGCTGGATCCGTTCGTCCTGAAAATGGGCGTAGCTGTCACATTCAACAACTGATCTTATGAAATCGAGGAAACTGATAGGAGTCTACACCGGGCTGCTGATAATCGCCGTAGCAACCATGATCATGTTATGGCGCCTGAAAACCATGCCGAAGGCTGAAGTCTTCCCACGCGATTATCCGGAGATCAAAGAAGAAGGAATCCTGCGGCTGGTGACCGAATACAATCAATCGGGGTATTATGTGGCAGGTGACACGATAGAAGGTTTCCAATATGAACTGAGCCAGGCTATCGCCCAATTATCAGGTCTGGAAATACAGATATTTTTGGAAATGAGCCTGGCCGAAAGCTTCGATATGCTTGAAGAGAACAATTGCGATGCCGTTGCCCGCAATATCCCGATCACCAGCGAGATCAAAGAGAAATATCTGTTCACCGAACCGATCGTCCTCGACAAACAAGTCCTGATACAACGGACGGAAGCGGCCAATAACGGGCTCAAGCCCATCCGCAACCAACTCGATCTGGCCGGTAAGACCCTATATATCCCAAAAGATTCTCCCGCCCAGCTCAGGCTACAAAACTTAGGACATGAGATCGGCGATACGATCTACGTGATAGAAGACGAATTATACTCCGGGGAACAGCTTGCCATCATGGTAGCCAAAGGAGATATCGATTATGCCGTTTGCGACCAGCAGACGGCTGCCCTTTCCCAAAAGCAACTCCCGGAAATAGATATCAAAACAGACATAAGTTTCACGCAACTCCAATCCTGGGCAGTCCGCAAAGACTCCCCTATCCTGCTCGACAGCCTGAACAGCTGGCTGGAGCAGATACGCAAGAACGGTACATTCGACAAGATATACAAGAAATATTATAAATAATGCATCACTTTATTCCTCATGTGACGGCAGCACGAAGGAGAAAGTCGAACCGACCCCTAATTCGGATTCCACGTGCATGGAACCACCCATTTTCGTAACCAGCCCTTGGCAGATGGCAAGCCCCAAACCGATACCTTCCACATAATCGTTCACCTTGACGAAGCGTGTGAAAAGGCTCTCCAGTTTATCTTTTGCAATGCCGGTTCCCGTATCCTTCACATAAAATTCCAGACATTTATCCGGCAGGCAGGTATATCCCAGCGTGATACTTCCCTGCTTGGTATTCTTAATCGCATTATTCGCCAGATTATTGATCAATTGCAACAGACGGATACTATCGGCTCCGAAACAGCACGTGCAGCTACCTTTTTCCAAGAACAACTGCACTCCTTCGGGCATACGAAGTTTGATAGAGGCGAATATCGTATCCATCAGTCCGTTTATATCGACCGGTTCATAACTGATCCTGATAGCGTCGGCTTCGATCTTGGACAGGTCGAGAATATCGTTTATCAGTTGCATCAGCAGCAGATTATTGGTCTTGATGATCTCATAATATTCCCTACGCTCCTCATCCGAATCGGCAAAAGCCATCAATTCGGAAAAACCGGTGATCGCATTCAGCGGGGTGCGGATCTCATGGCTCATATCCGCCAGATACTTGGACTTCATCTTATCGGCAAGCTCCGCCTTGTGCTTGGCTTCTTCCAGGTTCAGTTCCTGCCCTTTGCGTTCCTGTATGTTGATCGTACATCCCAGGATCACAAGCACCCTTCCCCGTTCATCCCGTTCGTAGACGGTTGCCGACGATTCACGCCAGTGGTAATGATCCATTCCCGGGTATTTCACACGCAACTCGATTTTCATTTCCGATATCTCTCCCGAACATAATTTCCGAAAAGCCTCATCGTGTCTCTCCCTGTCGTCAGGATGAACCCGCGCGGCAAAACGAGGCCATGAAATATCGACCAGCTCGTCTTCTTTACCCGGCAACCAGTTATTTACCTGGACAACCGAATCATCATAATTCCGTTTGCTGTCAGGATTCACGAATATGGAACAGAGGCGGATATCATTGGAATGCAGGGCCATCTTAGTAAGTACCTGCGAACGTCTCAAGGTATTCTCCATCTTGTTGCGGACCGTGACGTCACGCCACAAAGCCAGCAAAAGGGGTTTGCCATTGCTCAAGGCAATCGGGAATTTCGTGACTTCGATATCCTTCGGGATGCCATACGCATCAGAAATCTTCCCGCTAAATTCAATAGTCCTACCCGTCTCCATGACATCACGATCCAGCCCTAAACGCTCTTCTGCGGGCATGATCGCATCAAAAACTCAGTTCGAAATCATTGTGACCCTCAACTTCTTCCGTACCGATACCGGTTATTTCTTCCATGAAGCGGTTCCAATACAGATACCTGAAACCATCTTCTGCATCTTTTACAAAAAACGCCTAACGGTAGTTTATCCAAAAATCGTATTGATCAATCCATGTAATGAATCTTGCTTTTGTGAGATTGGCCGGATGTCCTTCCCACCATAAATGCCGCCCATATAAACAAAATGCTTTAAAACGCTAATTTGGGTATAAAGATATTTATTTTTATCACAATCTTCCCCGGAAAATATCACAAAAACTCAATCTTCCCTTGAAAAAAGTAACTCTTTTGAAAGAAGAGCTGCGTTCTATATAACAAAATATTGCCAAATATTATCTACCTTTACCGGGAATTTAATGATGAAAGATGAGATTTGACGAATTGGACTTAGAAGAGGCCGTATTGGACGGCCTTGACGCAATGAATTTTCTGGAGACAACTCCAGTACAGGAACTGACGATTCCGGTCATTTTGGAAGGGAAAGACATTATTGCCTGTGCACAGACAGGGACAGGAAAGACTGCGGCTTATGTGTTGCCGGTGATCAATGAACTCAGCAAAGGATTACATCCGGCCAATGCCATCAATGCCATCATCATGGCTCCCACACGCGAATTGGCCCAACAGATCGACCAGCAGATCGAAGGTTTCACCTATTTTGTCCCGGTTTCCGCCGTTGCCGTCTACGGAGGGACGGACGGTATTGCCTGGAACAGCAAAGCGAGGATGGAATGGGGCCGATATCGTGATCGCTACCCCCGGACGTCTGTTGTCGCATATCAAACTGGGCACTGTCGATCTGTCGCAAGTTTCCTTCTTCGTCCTGGATGAAGCGGACCGGATGCTCGATATGGGATTTTATGACGATATCATGCAGGTCTATAAACTACTGCCGGCAACCTGCCAGACCATCATGTTCTCTGCCACAATGCCTCCCAAGATCCGGACACTGGCCCAAACGATCCTGAAAAACCCGGAAGAAGTCAAGATAGCCATCTCCCGTCCACCCGAAACAATCATGCAAACGGCCTATGTCTGCTATGACATGCAGAAACTGCGCATATTGGAAGACTTGTTCTCAAAGAGCCGTCCGCAGCGTGCATTCATTTTTCGTCCTCGAAAATGAAAGTAAAAGAGCTGGTCATCCACTCTCAAACGGATGAAGTTCAACGTCGCAGCCATGCATTCTGACCTTGAGCAGTCACAGCGTGAAGAGGTGATGAAAGAGTTCAAGAACGGACGTATAGACATCCTCGTCGCCACTGACGTCGTCTCGCGCGGTATCGATATCAACGACATCAAGCTGGTTATCAATTTCGACATTCCCCACGACCCGGAAGACTATGTGCACCGCATCGGCCGTACCGCCCGCGGAACAAACGGCGAAGGGCTGGCCATCACTTTCATTTCAACCGAAGAACAATTCCAATTCAAACGCATCGAAGAATTCCTGGATAAGGAAATCTATAAAATACCGGTCGATCCCAAATTCGGCGAAACACCTTTATACGAGCCCGAAAAATACTCCAACATGCGTCGTGGCAGAGGACGCCCCCGCAAAGACGGCGGAAAGGGAAAAGCGACAACCGCTCCGGCAGCGGCAACAACCAACGCCGCAGAGGAAGACCGAGGAAGGAAGCATAGGCTAACGTTTATAAATATGTCGGCCGGCATTTATACAAATGCCGGCCGACGATTATAAGTGCATAGCGTTGCAAAAT
>ENA-OQAB01001515-OQAB01001515.1-human-gut-metagenome-genome-assembly--contig:-NODE-1515-length-10966-cov-2.585109_pt1 | contig 10966 bp, 14 predicted proteins | sample MGYA00242490_ERZ504517 | MGnify/ENA primary metagenome ERZ504517 (study PRJEB26092, sample SAMD00036298) | human gut metagenome | host: Homo sapiens | study: EMG produced TPA metagenomics assembly of... | reverse complement strand
TGAGACAATTAAGAATAAAGACGGAGAAATCCTTGTAAAAGCAAACCATATGATCACGCCGAAACGTGCAGCCCGTATTATGAGCGAGGGTGTAAACAACGAAGACGGCGGAGCAATCGATAAAGTAAAAATCCGTACTATCCTTTCCTGTAAATGTAAAGTCGGTGTCTGCGCTAAATGTTACGGTGCAAACATGGCGACAGGAGAGCCGGTACAGGTAGGAGGAATCTGTAGGTATTATTGCAGCTCAGTCCATCGGTGAGCCTGGTACACAGCTTACAATGCGTACCTTCCATAACGGTGGTGTTGCCGGCGGCGATATTACACAGGGTCTTCCTCGTGTCGAGGAGCTTTTTGAGGCAAGAAAGCCGAAAGGTCTTGCCATCATTACAGAGATTAAGGGTATTGCAACTCTGAATGATACAAAGGAAAAAACGTGAGATTATCGTAACAGATCAGGAGACAGGAGATTCCAAGACTTATCTCATTCCTTACGGTTCACGTATTAAGGTTATGGACGGACAGGTTCTTGAAGCCGGTGATGAGCTGACAGAAGGTAGTGTAAATCCGCATGATATTTTAAGAATCAAAGGTGTTCGTGCCGTACAGGATTATATGATCCGCGAGGTACAGCGTGTATACCGTCTTCAGGGTGTAGAAATCAACGATAAGCATATCGAAGTTATTGTACGCCAGATGCTGAAGAAGATTCGTATCGAAGAAAACGGAGATACCGATTTCCTTCCGGGAACACTTGTCAATGTTCTGGATTACGATGAAGCAAATGAAAAGCTTATTGCAGAAGGCAAAGAGCCTGCAGAAGGAAAACAGGTTATGCTTGGTATTACCATGCATCTCTTGCAACAGATTCCTTCCTGTCTGCAGCATCTTTCCAGGAGACAACAAAAGTTCTGACTGAAGCTGCGATCAAGGGTAAAGTCGATAATCTTATCGGTCTGAAAGAAAATGTTCTTATCGGTAAACTGATTCCTGCCGGAACAGGTATGAAGAAATATGCTAATATTAAACAAGTACGGATGAAGTGCGATAAACTTGAAAAGTGAGGTACAAGAGTGGGTAGAGTAGAAATTTTTTGTCGTATTGTTGGGCAGATGAGGAGATTGCTTCTGATATAGAGATGCATTTGGCAAAGGATCCTGAGATAAATCTGCATCGTGATAAATTAGATATTAGGAAATGGGGAAGTATCAAACAGTATATGCAGTCAATTCCCAAAATGGATTATATGATATTGTTGATTTCAGATGCTTATTTAAAATCCGCAAACTGTATGTATGAGGTTCTTGAAGTAATGAGGGATAGGCAGTATCAGGATAAAATATTTCCTGCAGTTGTGCATACAGGTATTTACAAGCCAGCAATACGCGCGAGTTATGTAAAGCATTGGCAGGCAGAATATGAAGAACTGAAACATGATTTAGAGGGAATCGGAATACAGAATATTGGAAGACTTGGCGAAGATTTGAAAAGAAGACAGGATATTTCTGCTAATATAGCGGATTTTCTCGATCTGGTTTCGGATATGAATAATCCTTCCATAAGTGATGTTTGTACAGCGATAGAAGAGCATTTAGCGGATAAGAATATTATCCGGAAATCTCAAAGGCAAAGCGGAGCAGAACATGTTTCTGAGAGAATATTTGAATCCATGGGAATTTTTGCGGGAGCAGATAATGCTGAACCGACAGATTTGGAAATTAATCAGTTTATGTCAAAAGCTTTTCATGAGATTAATGAAATAATGGTTGATTTGTGTAAACAATTAGAAGAAAAATATGGATGTTTTCAAATTATGGCAGAGATGATAGATTCTAGAAATTATTACTACCAGTTTTATAAAAATGGAAGAACAATTAAGTCATTAAAGATTTTCTTGGATAATAGTTTTGGGGCATGGAATATAGGATTTTCAAATGATTCGTTTTCTATGGTAGGAGGAAATCACTCATGGAATGGCATGTATAGTGCTAAATGTATAAACGGAAATCTATGCTTGTCATCCATGATGTCCTTGGGTGGAAGGCAAAATGGAATGACAACAGAAGATGTTGTAAAAGATATTTGGAAGAATCATATAACTCCATACTTGGAAAGATAAAATAGCAAGTGCCAGACTTAGAGATTTCTATTATCTGGCACTTATTATTTCTGAAAAGAATTAGAAAGTCTCAAATATTACCTGCCGCTTCAAATACACCCCGGCTAGCACCGCCGCCATCCGATGCTGATCCGGTGCCTCCCCATATTCCAGAATTTCAGAGGCAGCAATTCGCTTGGGTCCGCAGCGCCCGATCAGCAGCTTTTCCTCCACAGTGAGCTTCTCCTTACGGAAAATGCGGACTGCAGTGCGGAGGGGATAGTGCTGAAGACATACCATGTCTGCTAGAGCAGCCAGCTTCTCCAGAAGTCTGTCGGCGCAGGAGTGAACATAAAGCGGTGCAAGAAGCTGGTGCAGGGCGCTGATACCGGAGTATCCTGTTCCGGACACTACCAGCCCGCGAAATATTAGGCGCTTGAGGTAATATTCAAAGTCAAGATCGCTTAGGATATGCATTTCCTGTTCTCTTTCATAGAATAAAGCCCGTGTTTCATCGAAAGTCAGGATATTCCAGGATAGAGAAGACCATAACAGCATTTCATACGGAGTTAATGTCCGTTCTTTTTCCCCAACCATTACCAGAGGATATTCTTTTCCGGCAGAATTTTTTCTTATCTGCAGCTTTCCAACAGCGGTATATAAGGTCAGCATTTTGATTCAACTCCCTTCCGGTTTTACTGGGCAAAAGCCAGAACCCTTGGATCTTTCTGCAGACGGCTTCTGGCCCGCGAAATCCATGCGGAAATGTGATTTGGTTTTACATGATACATGGCGGCAATATCTTTACTGGAGTATCCACTGGCCTGTAAAAGAAGAGCATTGACTCCCTTGGCAGCAATCCCGCTGTATTCCTCCTGAATTATCTGAAGAAGAGGAAACAGCTCTGCGGGAGATTCAGAGGGTGCCTGCAGCTGATCAACATAGGCCGTCTCTGAGTCATCTGCCAGCGGAGCATCCAGATAGAGGAGCTGGGAATGAACATGGTTTACATGGCGGCAATAGTCATAAAGCCGGTTACGGATTACGACGGAGGCATAAGTGGAAAAGCTGGCTTCCCGTTCCGGATCGTAAGTAGCAGCTGCATGGCAGAGAGCGAGGCAGCCGGTCTGATAAAGATCGGCATATTCCATATCAGCAATATCTATGCGTTGTGTGATATAAAGAGAGATAACCGTATCCACCAGATGCAGATATTCTTCCGGATGAACGGTGTTTGATACAGTAGATGTCATACTCATCCTGTCTCCTTTCCGCCCTAACAGGCAATTTTATTATTTTCCAGAACCCGCTTACTTGCAGAGATAACCTGATCGCACATATAATCAGAGAACTGACCGATATGTGCCTGATCACTGGTGAGTCCGAAGATATCCTGAAGCCAGAAATATGCATTTTTCCGATTCAGGATTCCGTGCTTCCAGATAGAATCAAAATAACGGTGGGCCACAATGCGTTTCCGACGAAGCTCTTTATTAGCGAGGCTCCCTTTTGGAAGTAATGTTCCTCTGTGGACACCCACATAAGCATCACAGGCAGGGTAATCACTGCAGGCATAGAGATATTCTTCAAGGGTGTGCGTTTTGTAAATGTCGGATGCCTTTCGAAGTATGGCAGGTTTTCCGCAATAGGGGCAGAAGATTGTTTGAGATTTACGTTTCATTTGGCGGGCCTCCTTTCCTTAAATGGTTTTACGCATATTTGTGTATTGCCTGGTTTTATTGTAGAAGAACGGGATTTTTCTTTTGTAGTAGGCTGGAAGTGAAAGCCGTTCCTATTAAGAACAAATTGCCATAATATGGCAGTCATGAATTAGTAAGATGGAGAATCTGATGAAAAGGACAGATTTCATCCGTATTTGTCAGGAGAATCAGCCATTGGTGATAAAGGTGCAGAAAGGCGGTGCTGGATAGGATTCCGGCACAGTCGGAAGGATCGATATGTCCGATCACATCCATGGCATCTGCAAGGGGGAACAGAATCGGAACACAGTCATGTCCCGGAATGAACAGAAAATCCCCACAGTGTTCTTCTCTGTGATAGCGGCAGGCGCTGCAGCGGATATAGAGGGCATTTCGGTAGTTTCCTTCTGCAGATTCCAGAAAGCGTACCAGAGTTTCGTATGGAATACTGATTTCGTGATGAGATTTCAAATAGCTATCTTCCTTTCATAAAATGTGGAAAAGAGAAAGCCCGAACTGTCATCTTTGTGGATAACGGTTCGGGCAAATGATTTAGCTGAACAAGCCTTCAATTTCCTGAGTGATACGAGGGATAACCGTATCGTTGAAAATGGTAGTAAGAGCAGCCAGAAGCAGTGCCCCGAGAACAACAGCGATAATGATCTTTACACCGTCAGAAATATAGAAATCGCCTCTCTGATTGCGCAGATACTGTCCGGCTTTGGTGCAGAAATTGCGGGCCGGTGATGTAAAACGATAAATTGCTTTTTTCATGATGATCTTCTCCTTTTTAAAATTGTGATGGTGGTGATACCGCTGAGCAACAGAACAGTTGGTATCCAAAAGAAATTTTTCATAGGCATCTCCTTTCTCTGCCCTATTTTTGAAAAACGGCAGGGGTAACTGCAGCATTTACTATGGCATCCCCCCCTTTCTGAATCGGATGGCTGCAGCATCTATGTCAGAAAAATGCGTCCAGAGAGCTGATAACCTCCACGGTCAGAACAACAACATAGATCAGAAGGATACAAAACAGCATCATCATAGAATACTTCTGCATCTGTTTTGGACGCTTGGCAGCCTCTTTCTTCAGATTGCTTTGTTCCATCTGGCGCATATCGAAGGCAAGCATTCGGAAATACATCTGCTGGTCATCGCCTCTGAGGGTTCCGATTAAGCCCCGGGACAATATCAGACAGCATGGTGCTGCCGATCCGGTTTTGAAACCGTAGAAGAGCATTTTCGTAGTTGCCGGTTTTCATATCGGCAATGGTGGTATCCAGCTCTTTGCCAAGTTCCGGCCCAGCAATCCTACGGTAAGAAACCAGGAGCTTCAGTACATCGCGGTCATTTGCCAGGCTTTGCTGGATGCTGACGGCCAGACGCGGAAGCTCCTGTTCAATGAGAACCTTTCGTTTTTTTACATAATCAAAGGCTCCATAGTAGGTGGAGAACCACATCAGTATGGAGAGTCCAAGAACCAGAAATCCCAGTAAGGGCATGATGAGAAATAGCGGCAGGGACAGAAATGCCACTGCCAGGGCACTTAAAAATGCTTTGGCGGTATAAGCTTCCGGTGTCAGAGAGAGCTCTGCAATTTCCAGTGTGGTCTGCAGCTTCCCGCGTTTTACCGGATCCAGGCGGATAACGGGAGCCAGAAGTCTGGCAATCCTGGTAAGGTAGACATCGAACAGTTTTTCCACTGCCGGATCCGGTCTGCTTTCTGGTGGTCATCATGGCTTTGGAGGTGCGTACTGTGGGAATGTCCGCAAAGCGCAGGAAGGTAGTAGCAGCTACAGCCAGTGAAGATGGCTGCCAGTAAAATCAAAAGTCCTGTCATAAGAGCCTCCTATCCTTTGTATTCGATGGGTTTGCTAAGCTGCATAATCCGGGTAAAGAAAACAGGATGACAGCAGCACAGATTGCCAGTGTGATTTTGCCCGGAAGGGTGAAAATCAGAGTTTCAAACCAGTTCTGATTGAGGACATACAAAAGCGGGATATTGCAGAGAACCAAAAACATCATGGCAAATGCTTCACGCTTTGGTTCATTGATGATTGCTTCCAGTTCTGTCTGAACAATCCGCATATCGCTGAATTTCTGAACCGTAAAGGTAAGCGTATTCATCATGTTGCGGTCAGACTGACACTGAATCAGAGTATTGCACCATTCATGGAAAATCCGGTTGGGAATCTTCATTTTCAGTGAGTTGATTGCAGAAATCATATTGGCATTCAGCATTTCTGCTTCTGTAATAAAAGCCTCAAAGTTTCCCTTTACAGGTGGATTTAAGTAGGGGATATTCTCTTTTACGGCTTTCATCAGGTCTCCGCTTCGCAGATAGGAAGTTGTTACCACGGAGATGGCAGTTTCCAGTTCTTCGTTCAAATGCTTCTTATAAACAGATGCAGTAGCACGCAGATACCAGACCGGAGCCAGTGCAAAGCCGGCACCCAGAATCGGAATCAGGAACGGGTTGTTTAGCAGGAGCGATACCACAGCTCCCAGAGAAAACAAAAGGACAGATATTCGTTTAACCATAGTGAATCGGTTTTCACGGCCGGTTGATTTCAGAAGCTGTTCAATCTCCACACTTTCCCGGTTGAAAAAGCCTTTGGCCGGTTTACCAAGCAGTACATCGATGTCATCGTTCAGGGTACTCTTTTTTCCAACGGCAAGAAGGTTCAACAGATCTGTGAAGCGGATATCGAAAAGTGTGAAAAAAACCGCTTAGGAGCAGCACCAAAAATGATGATCTGTATCCATTGCATCAGGGTTCCCTCCTTTCATCCATAAGATTTTTTGAGTTCCAGCTGGGAGATGCCGTTATCCAGCAGCCGTTTCTTCAGGTTATCTGTAAAAGGATTTAGTTTCTTATGTTCCCCGAACACCTGTGTTTTTCCGGCTATTGTACGGTTATCTTCCACATTGTACTGATAAAGAGTACGGTACTGAAGTTTTCCGTCTGTATAGTCCTCTCCTTCAATGATCTGCATGATTTTTCGGGAACCGTCTTCCAGCTGTTTTGTAAAGATTACGACGGGATATGCCTCTACCATGATCTGCATCAGGATATCGTCAGCCATATTGTATTTCCGTTTTGCCAGTGTCATCATACGGCGGTAGGTTGCCTCCGCAGAATTGGAATGAATGGTAGTTACAACGGTATGACCGGTTCTGGAGCTTTCTGCTACGGATAAGGCTTCTTTGGCAGAGCGCATTTCTCCGACACCGATTACATCGGGATGTTTTCGGAGAACACGTTCCAGAAGAATATCCTGGTCGATATCAAGCGCCGGATTCTCATGGGGTCTGGTCAGCAGGTGAACAACAGAATTCAGGATTTTACCATCCGCATCTCTTTTTACCAGGTCAAATTCACGGCTGCCCTCTTCAATGGTAATCAGGCGGCGGTTGTCTGGAACCATGGATAAAAGCCAGCTCATTACCGTGGTCTTTCCGGAGCCGGTGGAGCCTGCAATGCAGACCGAGACACCATAGCGGATACAGCAGACCAGAAAATCCAGCATTTCTTCTGTGGCAGAACCGGAGTCGATAAGCTTTTCTCTGGATATGGACTGCTGGTTTACAATACGGATGGAGGCGTTGATTCCAACATCGGCATCTACAATGGGAGTCTTGTCTACAGAGATTCGGATATTTTTGTCCAGATATCCAATAACGGAAGGCATCGTGTCATCAATCACCATGCCGCAGGTGCTTAAAAGCCTTCGGATGACATCAATGGCATGCTGTGGGGACTGAAATTTCTCCGGAATCTTCATGGAGCGTCCGCCGCTGGTGATGACCTCGATATCGTTGTAGGCATTGATATTTACTTCCTCCACACCTTTCCGGTAAATCCATTTTTTCAGGAAAGAGAAGCCTGCCATATCCTCGTAGAGGTTTTCGCATAATTCGGCGGAGGACATTCCTTCTACTCCATAGCTGCATTTTATCAGGTATTGGAGAATGAATTCTTTGAGAAGCTTTTTTGCCTGCTCCGGATCGGTTTCCCCAGAAAGGGTATCCGCATGGTTGGCAGTACAGTATTTCTGCACATCGTCCAGAATATCCTCATAAGTCATGCCCTCAGCAGCGGAGTGATTAAAGAATAATTCATTCAGGCTATTCATTCAGGATTTCCTCCTCCTGCGCGGCATCTGCTTCCTGTGACGCTTCCCCAATTTCCAGCCGCTGGCGAACCAGTTTCATGGAATTGATGTAGCGCTGGTTACAATATGCGAGAGCCCGGAACATCTCTCCGGATGTACCGCAGCGTTCAATTTCCTTGGCATAGGGAAGAATTCCGTCGAAGCCTCCGATTAAATGGCCCATCTCATCCAGTGCGTGGAATGGGCGGGCAAGTCCGGCAAAGGTCAGATGTTCATCATAACGGAACTTTGCATCTGTCAGAAGCGGTTTATGGGCCTTTAAGTAGTTAATGCCCCTCAGATCCGGTGTGAGGATTCGCACAACCACATCGGCAGATTCAATTGCAGTAGGAGTGAAGAAATTCACAACGCTGGAACTGCAGTCCAGAATTATATAGTCCACGAGTCGGGAAGCCTCTGAAATTAAAAGTTTGATTCGGTCATATTTCAGCTCAGGATAGGAGAAAGGTGTTTCTCCGGCGGCATATCCCATGACTCCGATAAAAGGATAATCCTTGAGCACAGCCACACGCTCCGCTATCAGGGCAGAGTTGATGTCCAGCGAGGAAAGGACGCCTCCGACAGAAGCGTCCTGCTCCAGAATTCGATCAGGCATCCAGACGGGAAGCATGGGAGTGGCAGGATCTGCATTGATAATGATTGCCTTTTGTTTGCCGGCGGTAAGAACTTTGGCCAAGATGCAGCAGAACATGGATTTTCCACAGCCTGGGTTTCCCCAGACAGTAATGATTTTTGCCATATAGTTATTCCTCCTTTTCGTCAGCTTCCGATGTGGTTTCCTGGCTTTCCTCTGGTAAGGCAGTTTCTTCTTCGGAAGGGCTTTCTTCCGACTCCATATAATCTTCCGCATTGGTTTCAAATAAAGATTCTTCCGGTACAAGATACAGTTCATTCAGAATGTCGGTTTGACGCTGAAGGAGTTCTGTTACCAGTGCTTCGTTTCCCCGGCTGATTAAGGCTACATGGAGGATTCCTTCATTTTCGTAACGGGTCAGCAGCATAGCCTGTTCAGGAGATGCCAGAACGGTTATGGTGGCTGTCTGAAGTTTTTCCTCATCTTCCTCTAAGGGCTGCGTGTAGTCAATATCAAGTCCTTGGGAATCTGTGACGGACAGAACTTTTACATAGCGAAGTTCCGGAATGTCTTCCACGGGATTCAGCTGCTCATGCTCGTCATTATAGTGGTAAAAGCGGATAATATCTCCAGACTGAAGTTTATCCGATAAAGCAGTCGCCAGCGTCTGTGTGGTAACAGATATGGCAACCATACCATCAGGAATGGAATAGAGCGCAGGATCGGAAGACAGAGGAGAGGAACTGACCTTATTTGGCAGGATATAGTCTCCGGGCATGAGGGAAGCGGCGGCATAAGTACCTGTCACATCTTCCAGACGGATTGCAACAGAGGCAGGCAGATTATAGCTGCCGACTTCAATCAGCTCCAGGTCCTGGGCAGTAATCTGCTGTCCCCGTTCTAATGGATTTACAACACGCACAATTTCCAGAGTGCTGCTGGTCTTTTTGGTTACAACAGGAATGGCAACAAAGGCAATGACAGCAGCAAGCAGAATGCTGATGATGCCATAGATAAATCGGTTATTGATTCTCATGTTTCATACTCTCCTTTAGCGGTTTTGATCTAAAAATGCTCTTGCCTGTTCGATTAAGGCGGAACCCAGAAGGAAGGCAAGGAAAAGGGCCAGTAAAAGACCGGACGAGATAAAAAGCAGCATATGATTTTCTCCTATAAAAATACCCACAGCACAGAACCCAGAAAAAGAAATGGGACAAAGGGCAGGCGCAGGGGTGATGAACGGTTTCTGCCACTGATTAGAAGAACAAAAGCGAGTGCCGATATGGCGGCAATAAACAGGATCAGACAGACTCCACGGGTTCCAAAGAGCAGTCCCAGGAGAGCCGCCAGCTTAATGTCACCGCCGCCAATCCCGCCATGGGTAATCCAGGCTGCCGCCAATAAGATGAGTCCGCCGTTTAGAAAACCCATAACAGCCTGCAGGATCAGAAGACTGACAGGAAGCAGGCTGGTCGATGCGGTCAGCGGCAGGACAAAGACACCAGAAGAAAAAGATAGCAGTGCCTGATTCCGGACCAGGTGGCGGCGGAAATCATACAGAGCAACCAACCAATAAAAATCAGAGTGGCTGCATAATAGCCAGCTTCCAGGCTATTCACGTTTTGAATACCAGTCATCATATAAGCTCCCATCAATCTGTACGGAATCATTTAAGTTTAAAGACAGCATACCTGCAGGGGTCCATGCATCAATCACATAGGTATAGACCGTGTAGCTGGTATGATCCGGGAACCATATGGGACTGAAGTGAACCTGCCGGTTGTAGGTGGAAAATTCATTGGGCTGAAATCGGAAGGTAGCCGCCATTCCTCCGCTGCAGGTTAAGAGCCGCCAGTAATTCTGGTACTGGAATTCAGGAAAGTAGGATACTGCAGTCTGAGCAGGAGCATAGTGGCTTGCAGGGGCATTTATCGTAAGCCTTGCAGATGCTATTTCCTTAATTCCGTACCCGCTTTTCATGGTATCGCCCTGTGCAGTAGGAACAATATCATCCGGTGCAATATTCATGGTTCCGGAAAGGGAAGCGGAATAATTGTGAGTATCAAATTCCCACCAGCCATTGTCTACCCAATGTCCGCCCTCATCACCGTGATCGCACCAATCCCAGTCAGGAAACCAGTAGGCGTACCAGACACTCCATGCTGCCGATGTATTCTGCGGATTAGAGGGATGGATGGAACGGAAAAACGAGGATTCGTATCCGTGGCAGTGGGATCAGGCGGAATATTTTCATTCAGATCCACAATATCTGCGATGAAGCTGGTTTTTGCAGTGGTAGCTCTGTGGAGGGATGCGCTGATCGTAATCCGGCAGGGTTCGGAGGGAGTATGCCATTTAACCCAGACAATCTGGGAACCGCCCTCTGGAATCACAATGTTGTTTACCGTATAGGATCTGC
>ENA-OQAB01001514-OQAB01001514.1-human-gut-metagenome-genome-assembly--contig:-NODE-1514-length-10967-cov-2.399539_pt1 | contig 10967 bp, 13 predicted proteins | sample MGYA00242490_ERZ504517 | MGnify/ENA primary metagenome ERZ504517 (study PRJEB26092, sample SAMD00036298) | human gut metagenome | host: Homo sapiens | study: EMG produced TPA metagenomics assembly of... | reverse complement strand
ATCAGATACGACCGCAAAAGCGTTTATCTGAAGATGATTGTAGTCATGAAAGCCTAAGGGCTGATGTTGAATCACACGAGGATCGAACCGGAAACCCCGTTGCTCAATATATTTCTTAGAACGAGGATGACAAGAATACAAGATCGGTAAATCGTACTTCTCTGCCATAGCGTTCACTGCGTTCATCAAGTCAAAGAAATTAGCCTTCGTATCGATATTCTCCTCCCGATGAGCAGAAAGAAGGATATACTTGCCTTTCTCCAATCCCAATCGGCTTAGCACATCACTAGCCTTGATCCGCTCCAAATTATTATGCAAGACTTCAGCCATTGGAGAACCTACCACATAAGTACGCTCCTTAGGAGTACCTGCGGCATTCAAATAGCGGCGAGCATGCTCGCTGTAGCAAATATTCACGTCTGATATGATATCCACTATACGGCGGTTTGTTTCCTCAGGAAGGCACTCATCGAAACAACGATTACCAGCCTCCATGTGGAAGATAGGGATATGTAAACGCTTCGCTCCTATTACACTCAAGCATGAGTTGGTATCACCCAGCACAAGTACAGCATCCGGTTTTAACTCAACCATCAACTTATAACTCTTATCGATTATGTTACCCATTGTAGCACCAAGATCATCCCCTACGGTATCCAGATAAACCTCTGGATCCGCCAACTTCAGATCCTTGAAAAAGATCCCGTTCAAATTGTAATCATAGTTCTGACCCGTATGAGCCAATACCACGTCAAAATATTTTCTGCACTTATTAATAACAGCTGCCAACCGGATAATCTCCGGACGAGTACCAACGATGATCAGCAATTTTAATTTCCCATTATTCTTAAATGTTGCCATCACTATTCTTTTTTAACAGGTTCAAAATAGGTATCCGGGTGGTTCAAATCAAAACTCTCATTCGCCCACATTACCGTTACCAGATCCTCCGTATCGGAGAGATTAATAATATTATGCGTATAACCCGGAAGCATATGAACCGCCTCAATTCTATCACCACTCACATCAAACTCAATCATCTCGTCTGTACCGATCTTTCGCTCTTGTATCAAGCCATGACCGGAAACTACTATAAAAAACTCCCATTTGCTGTGATGCCAATGTTGCCCCTTGGTTATACCAGGCTTAGAGATATTAATACTCACCTGTCCACAATTCGTCAAACGAAGCAATTCCGTGAAACTACCACGTTGATCCACGTTCATCTTCAAGGGAAAAGCCACCTTCTCCTTGGGTAAATAGCTCAAGAAGGTACTATACAACTTTTTAGCGAAACTATTGTAAGGTATCTCCGGAACTATCAAGCTGCTCGGCTGATTCTTAAAGCCTTCCAGCAATCGAACGATCTCACCCAAAGTCACCTTATGGGTAATGGGAACCGCACAGTAACGACCATCCTCTTTCAACACCGTCTCTACACCATCAAACTCACAACGATGCTCCTCTCCCTTCAAGGCTGCTATCATCTCCTCCACTAAGTCATCTATATAAAGCAGTTCCAACTCTACTGCCGGATCATTGACAGTGATAGGCAGATCGTAGGCAATATTATTACAGAACGTAGCGACAGCACTGTTATAATTAGGTCGGCTCCATTTTCCAAACAGATTCGGAAAACGATACACCAACACCTTCGCCCCCGTCTCCTCACCATATCGGAACATAAGCTCCTCTCCTGCCTTCTTGCTCTTACCATACTCAGACGTTCCGAAACGTCCTGCCAACGTAGCCTGTATAGAACTAGAGATCATAACAGGACAATTATTCTGATACTTCTTCAGCGTATCAAGCAGTGTAGAAGCGAAGCCAAAGTTTCCTTGCATAAACTCCTCATGGTTCTGTGGACGGTTCACTCCTGCCAGATTGAATACGAAGTCACAATCACTACAATATCGTTCCAACTCTTCCTGTGTCGAATCAATATCATACTCATATACGGCACAGACGGTCAGATCACCATAATACCTCGCCTTGCCATCCCGTATATTTTTGAGTTGGCAAACAAGATTTCTGCCGACAAACCCATTTGAGCCGGTCACTAATATTTTCATTAAAAACAAAGATTTATTAATTAAGAAAGGAAATTACTCCGAACGGATCTCCCTGCCCTTAGCACAAGGCAACAGCCCAAGGTCCTCTTGGATAAAACGTAAACGCATCAATAGCTTCTTCATGCCCTCCACATCTAGGCGTGCGGTATTATGGCTATGGTAATCCTCGATAACCGAGACCTCCTCGTTACCCTCGGTAAAAAACTTATCATAATTCAAGTCACGGTTATCACAAGGGATACGATAATAATCTCCCATATCAATCGCCTTAGACATCTCCTCGCGGGTAACAAGTGTCTCGTAAAGCTTCTCGCCATGACGGGTACCGATCACTCTCACCTCCGTATCTCCATACCTAGGATCAACCATTGGCGTCAAAATCTCCCTTCAAGGCCGTAGCTAAAGTAAAAAGCGTAGCGGCAGGAGCCTTCTGTACGAACAAGTCACCATTCTCGCCATGCGTAAAGGCATAAACCACCAAATCCACGGCATCATCCAGCGTCATCATAAAGCGAGTCATATTCGGATCAGTGATAGTGATAGACTTGCCATCCATCATCTGCTCCACCCACAAAGGAATCACTGAGCCTCGAGAAGCCATCACGTTGCCATAGCGAGTACAGCAAATAGTAGTCTTCGCATTAGCACCCAAGGCACGTCCCTGCGCAATAGCCACCTTCTCCATCATCGCCTTAGAGATACCCATGGCATTGATAGGATAAGCCGCCTTATCGGTAGAAAGCACCACCACGTTCTTCACTCCATGATCGATCGCTGAGAGCAACACATTATTAGTACCCTCAACATTCGTACGCACAGCTTCCATAGGGAAGAACTCACAACTGGGGACCTGCTTTAAGGCAGCAGCGGCAAACACATAATCTACCCCATCCATAGCGAAATCCACCGCTTCACGTTGGCGCACATTTCCAATATAAAACTTTACCTTATGAGCTACCTCGGGGCGTTGCGCCTGCAAGAAATGACGCATATCATCCTGCTTCTTCTCATCACGCGAAAAGATACGAACCTCCTTAATGTCGCTATCCAAGAAACGACGAAGCACGGCATTTCCGAAAGAGCCCGTACCACCTGTAATTAACAGGGTTTTATTTTCAAATACAGACATTATATATCAATGATTAAAATTAATTAGAGTACTTGTTCCACACGTTTACATATTTCCTTGATCAAGTCTTCATTGTTCGTAGATCTGCCTTTTCCCCACATCTCATCCAATATCCAAGTTCGCCTTTCTTCAGAAATCTGTAGCGAGCTGCTACTTTCTATCGTTGCTAGCAATTGCTTAAAATCTGAAGCATGTACTCCTGGTGTAAATGTCTTATAGTCACGAAAGAATCCGAATTCGTTTTTCGCATAACTATCTACGTCGAAATCATAATGGATAACCCCTTTATTGGGTAATAATAAATAGTCATACCAAATAGAAGAATAGTCAGATATCATAATATCCGTAAAAGGTAAAATCGGATACAAATCAATATTGGCATCTATATAATAGATATGCTTCAAATCCTTATATTTAAACGTATCATACTTCATGGAAGGATGAAGCTTGAGTAATAATATGGCATTTATTTTTGAAAATGCCTTATTCAAGGCATACAGATCAGGAAAGGCATAGTCCATAAAATGCGTACCATAGTTGATACGCCATGTGGGCATGTAAACAAATACCTTGTTATACTTCCGTGAAGTATGAATAATATCCAACATCAAGGGGTCTTCTTTTTCTTCGATATAGCGAAGCAAACGCTCATGATCCATCATCATAAACGAACAACGAGGCGACATACCATGATACAATACTTGCGGATCAAATCGAAAGAATCGCAAGTACTGGTCATCTATCGTTGGTGTGGTTGAAAAAAACAAGCCATATTGTTCATAGACATAAGGCATACATACACGTGAAAGAAACGATCGATCTGCTGGAATTGCTTTATTGTCAACCATCGCTTTCAAAGAGATTCCATGCCACAGATTCACATTGAAAACTCTTCCGGAAGTGAAAAAAATTGATGTGATTTGAATTTACCGTACTGACATAAACACCTGCGGTCAATGAATGATATAATCCTTTAAGGCTATACTTATAATATGCACTGTAAGACAATGCTCGTAAACGTTTGACCAACCTGCGTGAGGAAGTTATCCAGATCGTTTGGATTTCTGGATGCTGTTCCTGCATATAAATAAAGAGGTATTTAGTATTATCCTTAAAGATCTTTTTGTTACCAAACACCCATTTTTTTTTGTTCCTAGGAGTACAATAATGAAATCATTAGGAAAAAATACCCTATAAATACATAAATTACCTTCTTGAATAAGTTCGGAAATACTATGTCCTTTAAAAATAACATTAAGAAATTTCATATGATACCTATCTATAATTATTTATAAGTTGAAATAAGTTTTGATAAGATAGTTTTCAAGTCATTTTGGGGCGACCATCCTAATTCCTGCAGCTTAGCGGTACTTAATCTTAATTTTGTTTCTGGGGCATACCCCATATTATCATTTAATCTAAACTCCACACTTATATTAGGATTAAAGTTATCTCTTAGAAGTTCAGCCAATCCCCTTGCTGAAATATAAGTATCTGCATTTGCTATATTATACGCATTGCCTTTTTCACCTTTGAGTATATATAAAGTATCGCTGAAACACAATCTGTAGTATAACAATAGGGTCTTGCTGCTCTACCTTGAGTATGTAAAATAATATTCTGGCCTTGGGATGCAAGCCGACAAAATTGTGTGATAACACGGTTATCCGTACTACTCACATTAACCCCTGTAGTCTGTGTCAAGCGAGCCACCATTATATTCAAATTATACTCAGTCGCATACAACGCACATAAATTTTCAGCAGCACGCTTTGCCATCGGATAGCTACTACGTGTCGCCATTGGATCTAAATAGCCTTGAACCTCTTCTGTCACAAAGTTTAATCATCCAGGATAGTACCATACACTTCCAATGATGATAAATAGACAAAGCCTTTTACCGGAAAACACCTTACATACTCCAATAAAACTTGCGTACAATTAACAATCGTATTAAATGTTTCTACTGGCTTTTCGACAAAAAATTTACTTGAAGTAGGGGCTGCACAATGTACGATGAAATCCACTTCACCAATTTCACTATAATCAAATGAAGACAAATCGCACTCTATAAAATGTATATGAGTATGCTCCTCGCTTTCATACATATCTTGCGCTTTGGCTTTACAGCGTACAGGTGCGACAATACGAATATTCCTGTTTAACGCTAATAAACAATGTATTAAAGTAGAACCTATCAGTCCTGTTCCTCCTGTAATAAGAAAAATTGTATGACCAAGCTGTGCGGAAAGCCCAAAAGATCTCACAAACTCCTCTATATCTTGTTTAATAAGTTGATTCATAAATTAAAACCCAAAAATTTGTTGATTCTCATGCACCTCTACCATAGCCCTAAATATAAAATAGTCGGTAGGAGTCGTAATTTTAATATTCTCCATAGGCCCCTCTATGGTTGCCATCTTATACCCAAAATAACTCATCATAGAACAAGAATCTATAAAAGTAATGTTACCATTTTCTTTATTCTTTCTATGGATACTTAGGATATCCTTTAAATAGAAGCTTTGAGGTGCCCGGGCCAGCAGGCAAGAAGAACGATCGGGAATCACCATTTGTCCCTCCTCTTTCTGGATGACAAAAGTTTCTATGGCAGGTACGACAGTTATGGCACTTCCTTTTCATGTACTTTTTCAATATTCCGTGTAATTGTCTCATCCACGATCAAAGGCCGGACCCCATCATGAATAAGCACCACGGCATTCTCCTCACCCTTATCTTTGCAATAATCCTCCACGGCACAAAGACCTCTATAGATAGAATCTTGCCCAGAATCACCTCCTGACACAATTTTTAACCACCTTGTTGATCTCAAACTTCTTCAACAATTTTTTTTCAAAAAAAGGAATCCACGATTCAAGGCATACCACTACAATACCATCAATCAAAGGGTGATTGTCAAAAAGTTCAAGCGTATAAATGATAATAGGTTTACCCCTTAACTCCAGAAATTGTTTAGGTTTAGACCTAGTATTCATTCTTACACCGGATCCCCCCGCAAAAATGACTGCTATATTTTTCATGATTAACAAAATATGAAAGCTAAGCTTCTATTAATTTTTCCAATAAAGCCAATTGACTATCCATCGTATTTTCCGGAAAGAGTGCTTCTACCTCTTCAAAAGACAATCTCTTTCCTTTCATTTGCTTACAAAACTCACTCACTCGCTCTACCGCATCCGCATCATCAGGACCAATATTAATACCTAAGGGGTATTTCTCTACCATTGCATAATGAACGTCTTTCAATTGATAGAAATTAATGATCGGGCGACCTGTAGAAAACAATTCTAACAATTTTACTAGGTATTTGCAAGCTGAAATTATTTCCTATATTTATCAAAATATCATATTCATTATAAATAAGCTCATTATATCTACTTCTATTAACAGCCGGGAAACTTTTAATAGTTTCTGACAAATACTTATCTACAATACTATTACAATTACTATAACTAATATAAAAATCGACATGAATATCATCAATTTGAGATAAGACAGATAATGCCCGCTCCGGATTTCTTCTATCTGCATACAACGCTCCCGCATAAACCAATCTACATTTCCCTTCATTTACGATTTGTTGAACAACTGATTTAGATAAGGAGCTAAGAATATATTTCATCACAAAAGTTTTCTCATTCGGTTGAGAGAAGTCATTCAAAGCCGAATGATAAAGTTCTTCTGTAAACATATTAAAGTCAGCTATATCATACACAGATTTTTCATTTTTATAATTACGAATTTTTCTTCTATTTGGAAAAAAAACATACTTATATTTAGAAGGTTGAAAGGTAAATGGATCTGTTATAAAAGTAATCCATTTTACTTTAGGATGCTTAAGCTTAAATCTTCGGGATGCAAAAACAGAACAAATGGGATTAACCACACTAATAATCACATCAATCGTCTTATCTTGATCAATTTTTTCCAGTCATGATAAAATGGATTCATTTGCCAACCCTCAACTGTAGGATAACTGATTGGTGACAACAATAAAGACCTAATTCTAAACAAATCAACAACTACCTTATTAAGCATAACATTACGACCATTCCGTATATTCTCTTCACACAACATCCTCCATTTCCACATTCGTGAAAAAACAAAATGCAGCTTAATCTTAGGATCATTTAACGGTTCAAAATGAACCTGACTTAATGGACAAACAACATCAATAGAGTGTTTATTTTTTAATATTTGTATATACTTATCTATGCAGGCTGAAGTCGCTGACATATTTGGATAATACGCACCTGTTAAAATTACTATATTCATGATTATATCTTAATTAATTCTTTTTCTATAACATCCGATAATCACAGGATATTATAAATATCATGAGTAAAATAATATCTAATTATTCCTAATCCTTTCATTATAAATTATTTCAACTTATAATTATACATTTTTATATATAAAAATATCATTAAAACGCCCATAGACATAGAAGACAAATTAAAATCAATGACTGAAAGAATCAATGACAGAAAAAATATATTCAACAGTATCATTGAAGACACATTTTGATAACGATAAAACCAACAAATAGACTTTCTCATAAGAATTCCGAACAGGAATGGAAAAACGATCATTCCTACAATTCCAAAATCCAAATAGAAATAAAAGTTCCAACTGAATAAGGCATTCCAATTCTTATCAAAATTTTGTCTCGAAAGTGTGATCCATGTATCCTGCTTTAAAATGACAAAGTCAGAGAAATTTGTACCATAACTAATACCAATCATCCTAAAGGCGATATCTAGTAATCCATTAAAAGCATTAAATGTCAAGGTTCCATAGCTATAACCACCTAGCTTATCAAGATAGTTATTATTCAAGGCATAATCGAATGCGACAATAGGGCCATAACTATAACTCATTAAATTCTCTGTAGTCATTTCCACTCCCACATCCAAACTTTCTTTATCAAATTCCATATATCCACGCCTTCCAGCACCAATTATAGTTAGCAAAAAAACATTGCAGCAGACATCACTAGGATCAAAAGTCCCTTTTTAATGTAATCTTAAATCTTTTAGGATAAAAGCAATATCCAAACAACAATAAAGGAATAACCAAATATCGAAAATAATCAATTCTTCCTCCCCCTAAAGATGACAAGCTAAACAACATGACAAAAATAAGGAGTAATAATTTAGATCTATAATAAAGAACGCCAAAGCCAAACAATCCAGCGCATAGAAAGCTGAATGGCTTTAAAATCCAATAATTCATATTGGGGAATAGTGCCCCATATATATTCAAATCTCCTGACTCAAAATATAAATTCCGGATCTGATACAAATCCCCCAAAGCCATAAACGTATAGAATTTATATAAGAGATATAAACTATAACACGTCAATACAACTAGAACTCCAACAAATAGCTTATTCTTAAAAAAGCCACGTATTGAAAGTTGAATTCCAGATTGCTTTAAATCTACAGACTTAACTGGACATTTAATTAATAAAAAACCACCTATCAAGGCCCAACAGCTAATACACAAACAGAATAACGTTTCGAATTTAGGAACTTTATAATCATACAATCCTAGCGTAGACAAAAATAAAGAAATGAACCAATATAAAGAATACAAATAAAGAATTCTTTTTGATGGCCTATCTATATTTTGAATCTTAATTATATAGATCGTTATCAGCGAAACAAGTAGTATAAATACAGTCAGCATAAATATTGATTATTTATCAACCTTTAAATAGTATTTTTAAATCATTAACCATATCCTTATTATTTAATCTTTGCACTATCTTATCAACTATAATATTCTGGAAAATAGTAATCATTAAAGCCATCCCAAAGACCAAGAAAAAACTTTGAGCGAAAGAGATATTCAAACTTAGTGGCAAAGTCCAAAATGGGTAATATGCCAAAAGTAGATCCAAATAGTATGTGAACCTATATACTTGAAGAAATCCTTCAAACCACAAAACCTTAATACATCGCATATCCTATGTCGCACGACCCATAACAACAAAATGCACATCATGGCATAGGATGTATAATACAAGCGAGGCGGGTACTTATACACACTTGTTTGCACTACTCTCCCTTCGATCGAAAAAAGTGTAACCGCTAACGCTGTATATAAAAAAACGGAGACAGCCAATAATAACATTACGTATTTATAATGGACACGCCACATAACGCTACCCAAGACAAAAAAGAGAATATATGGAATATTGAGAATGATCAGATAATATAAGTAACTGTCTGTTACTTGAGATATTTCCTCATAAACAATCAATGTAACCGTAGCCACAACACAAATTTTACTCAAACTCATCTTTCTCACCAGGGGGTAGATAAGGGGAGCACATATAGAAATCACAAAAAACACTCTTATGATCCAAACATACCAGCCCGTATAGAAAAAAGCGTTTCGTAATACAAATTGATAATCGATCCATTTATGAGTGACGATCGTGAACAGAATACTATATATACCCAAGAAAATCCAAGTCGGCAAAATCACCGCTTGAATCTTTTGATAACATATTTTAAGTACCCCCCGTCAATTAATGTATTTTCATCTTTTATTGACAAGGTATAAGATACGCCGGAAAGGAAAACCATCAAAGGAACATCAAAATTACGGATCTGACGAAGCCATAGGGATTCCGGTTCGCAATGAATCACAACAATTCCAATCAACGCTATACATCGAAGTATATCTATAGAAATATCTCTAGCCATATTTTTCAGTAAATTCTAAACCAATATTCTCCGCATCCGCACAAGAATCGCATCTACCTTATCCCGCTCCAAGGCGGTCAAGGAGTAGCGGTAGGCGGTATAGGCAAAGAGGGGGATGGAGAAAGCGAACGTCATCAAGAAACGGAATGGAAAATCCATGAACCAGCAAACCAACCAACAGCAAAGGCCACCCGCCAATACTGGAGGCAAGCTTTTCAAGAAAACGGCACGGCAATAGGCGGCTCCATTGAATCCCCCTTCCCTACGGAGTAGCGGAATGCGCAACCACATGCAGAAAGTCTCTACCATTACCATCAAGACAGCGATAACGATCAATGATCCTCCTTCTCGCAACACCCACCAACTCAAAGGGAGAATAAGCAGCTTGGGCGTATAGGTGACGATTGTATAAGTGCCGATCTTTCCCATCGCCCGGTTCGCCAAGCCTAAGCCGGAAGTGAGCATATCCACGATCTGCATCATCAGAAACATACTGCCAAAAAGCACCGTATTCCTCGGCACCTCCACCAGCCAAAGTTCCAATAAGGGACGCATCTCAAAGAGCGTAGGAACACCTACCATCGCCAAGAGCAAAAAGGAAAACTTACTTTCCATCTCAGCCAACAGCCACATGTGCGACCGGTTGCCGCTACCTTCCGATGCCATCAACTGGGGAGCGATCGCATTGCTAAAGGAGGAACTGACAAAGCTGACCATTCCGAGATCTGAGCCCCAATGCCATAGGCAGCATTCACGGCCGTACCCATTACCCGGTTCAATACAATAGCCACGCCTTGATTGCGCAAGGCGATGCACAAGGCGGAGTAGGTAATCCAACCCGTAAAGGAGAAAAGTTCTTTTACATAGCCCCAGCTAAACAGGCGAAGGCAGGGATAGACACACTCCTCGTATTTACGGTGCGAATAGATCGCAAAGGCCAATAGGTTGAACAGGCTGATCAGCATTATGATCCAGCCATAAGCCACCAAGCTGTCCAAAGGTATAAAAGGGAGCAATACCACAAAAAAC
>ENA-OQAB01001510-OQAB01001510.1-human-gut-metagenome-genome-assembly--contig:-NODE-1510-length-10976-cov-5.078072_pt1 | contig 10976 bp, 7 predicted proteins | sample MGYA00242490_ERZ504517 | MGnify/ENA primary metagenome ERZ504517 (study PRJEB26092, sample SAMD00036298) | human gut metagenome | host: Homo sapiens | study: EMG produced TPA metagenomics assembly of... | reverse complement strand
AAGTTTGACGATTGGTGCAGGCAGTAGCGCACAGCGACTGGCAAACAACAGCGATAGCATTACGTATCGTGTGCGCAAAGGCGATTCGCTTTCAAGCATTGCTAAACGCCACGGCGTGAACATCAAAGATGTGATGCGTTGGAACAGCGACACTGCGAATCTGCAACCAGGCGACAAGCTGACGTTGTTTGTGAAAAACAACAACATGCCAGATTCCTGACAAACCAGTTAATAAAAAGGCACGATTCCCCCGGTGCCTTTTTATTTATGCCGCTTTATGTGCTTCTACCATGATGATATCACTGGTGAAAGAGCCGTCATTCTGCAAGGCAAAATACGTTCTCACCTCTGTCGATGCGCTCTGTTGGTAAATGCGAATAGCGTCTACTAACGCTTCTGGCGTACGCATTCTCGCGACCCATGAAGAAATTCCAGCGGTAACTTATCTGTAATTAAATTATCAACTATCAGATTGGCTTCATTGATTAACCTCAACCACTCACCGCTGGCGTAGTTTCGTACGTGAGAGGTATCGCGTAATGCTTCTACCGTCTGTAACCAGATGTCGCGCACTGGATGACCCGGAGACATTACGTCCATCACAATCATCCTACCGCCAGGTTTCAATATCCGGTTCACTTCACGCAGTGCTGCACCAACATCATGCCAGTGATGGGCAGAATAACGGCTGATAACAATATCAAATGCGTTATCGGCAAATGGCAGACTTTCGGCATATCCCTGGCGGGTGGTGATATTTTTCAGTTGCCGGGCTTCGGCAGCTTGTGCCACGACATCCAGCATTTGAGCAGATAAGTCATACGCCACCACCGTGCTCACGTTTTGCGCAGCGACAAAGCTGGCATGCCCTGCTCCGCAGCCCATATCAAGTACACTTGCACCAGGATAATCAGCCAGACGCACCGCCAGGCGCTGTAAATCTCGCCCGGATGCATGTACGGTACTGGTTAAATACTCACTGGCCTGCGAGCTAAACTGCTTTTCTACGTGGTCATGGTGGGATTGTGTTGTCATTGCGCTGTCCTTTGTTGTTTGAGTATAAAAGGACAGCGCCAAACGTTGGTCTGCCCTGTGGCAGACCTGACATACCTTATTTATCAGGCTTGCCGGGACTGAATTCAACGAGTAGCGGATTGTGATCGGAAGCGCGCGTAACCAATACAGAAGCTTCGCTGACGTTCAGACCACGGTAGAAAACAAAATCGAGCGGGCGGCCAAACGCCCGACGGCGCTGATCATCGGTAAAACGCACCTGGCGCAGCGACATTTCCCGCGCAAAGCGATATAACGCGTTCATCCTTCTACGGCTCCAGGCATTGAAATCTCCTGCCATAATGACCGGGCCGCTGTGGTGAGCTATCTGATCACCAATAGGAAGTAACTGCTTACTATAGACATCCACGCCCAGACTGAAGTTGACGGCGTGTATATTAACCACCATCAACAGGCGGGTGTCAGGTAATGGATAGACCGTCACCAGTGCCGACTTCGCCAGACGCAAAATGGGTTCTCGTTCACGTAACGGGCAGCAATACACTGGATGTGCCGCCGAAAGGGTCAATTACGCCAGAAGGATGTTGTGGCAGTACGAAAGCGGGTACCTGATCGGCGGCAAGATAGTTAGCGGTCGCAAACTGTACTAACTCTGGCGTTGTCTGCGCTTCCTGCAATAACACCAGATGTGCATCTTTGCCGTAGTTCTTTAATACCGACAACCATTCAGCGCGTTGCTGTTTGTATATGTTCCACACCAGGATCCGAATACGCTCTTCGGTACTTAACGGTTCCCCAGGTGGTAATGCCTGGCCGATGCTCGCAAAAGACCCCGGCGGTAAGATCCTTTCCGCAGGTTGTCCGGCAACATAGCGCATGGCATAGGTGTTTTTTCGCACTTTTGACTTTGAAACCTCTATTACGTCAACCCTTCCGCACTCGGGAGGGTTCTACTGTTATAGGGATTTTAGCTCACTCTTTCAACGAGCAATTGTATATTGTTATGTAAGCAAGTGCTTACACCGGTCAGAATTTTGCTCATTGTTGAGAACATTAAATCGGATGACATATCACGCATCCTGATGGTTTAATGACAAATAAATTCAAAATATCTCTTCTATTTTGCAACAGGAGCAAAAATGAAAGCCACGTCGGAAGAACTCGCCATTTTTGTTTCGGTCGTCGAAAGCGGCAGCTTTAGCCGGGCAGCGGAACAATTAGGGCAAGCAAACTCAGCGGTAAGCCGGGCAGTGAAAAAGCTGGAGATGAAACTTGGCGTTAGCCTGCTTAATCGGACCACGCGACAACTTAGCCTGACGGAAGAAGGCGAGCGTTATTTTCGTCGCGTACAGTCAATTTTGCAGGAGATGGCAGCGGCAGAATCAGAAATTATGGAGACGCGTAATACACCGCGTGGACTGTTGCGCATCGATGCCGCAACTCCAGTGGTGCTGCACTTTCTGATGCCGTTGATTAAGCCTTTCCGTGAACGCTATCCGGAAGTCACTTTGTCGCTAGTCTCCTCCGAAACGATTATTAATTTGATCGAAAGAAAAGTTGATGTCGCGATACGCGCCGGTACGTTAACGGATTCCAGCTTACGTGCCAGGCCGTTATTTAATAGTTATCGAAAAATTATCGCCTCCCCCGATTATATTTCCCGCTACGGGAAGCCAGAAACGATCGACGATTTAAAGCAACATATTTGCCTGGGATTCACTGAACCCGCTTCCCTCAATACCTGGCCGATAGCCCGTAGCGATGGACAATTACATGAGGTGAAGTACGGTTTGTCATCCAATAGTGGGGAAACACTGAAACAGCTTTGCCTGAGTGGCAACGGGATTGCGTGTTTGTCCGACTACATGATCGACAAAGAAATCGCTCGCGGAGAATTGGTGGAGTTAATGGCAGATAAAGTGTTGCCAGTGGCAATGCCATTCAGTGCAGTCTATTACAGCGACCGTGCGGTAAGTACGCGCATCCGGGCTTTTATCGATTTCCTTAGCGAGCATGTAAAAACAGCTCCCGGAGGAGCTGTCAGAGAGGCTTAATCCCATTCAGGAGCCAGACCTTTCGGGCTAACCAGGCGGTCGTTGCAATCCAGGGCGGCGATCGCTTTTTTATCTTTGGCATCGAGCTGTAAATTTTGTGCCTTAAGATTACTTTCCAGGTTTTTTACGTTTAGTAGAAGAAGGAATTACTGAGTAACCTTCCCCCATAGCCCACGCCAGAATCACTTGTGCCGGAGTCGCATTGTGTTTAGCTGCGATACGAGCAATAACCTCATCTTTCAGGGCCTTACCATACGCCAGCGTCATATAGGAAGTAATATGGATGCCGTGCTGTTTAGCCCAGGCAACCACTTTACGGTTTTGCAGATAAGGAGAGAGTTCAATCTGGTTAGTAGCGATGTTTTCAGCGCCAACAGCAGCAATCGCCTTTTCCATCAATGGGATCGTGAAGTTGGAAATACCGATCTCACGCGTCAGCCCTTGTTTTTTGGCTTTCAGCAGCGCCTGCATAAACTCTTCAACAGAGACTTCATCGTTTGGTGACGGCCAGTGGATTAGCGTCAGATCAACATAATCGGTACGCAATTTTTGCAGGCTCTCTTTCAGACTTGGGATCAATTTGTCTTTGCTGAGATTTTCAATCCAGATTTTAGTGGTGATGTAGAGTTCATGACGTGGCACGCCACTTTCTGCAATCGCCTGACCTACTGCGGCTTCGTTATCATAGATTTGTGCGGTATCAATTGCGCGATAACCAAGTTCAAGCGCCGTTTTCACAGATGAAATAACAACGTCGTCTTTCAGACGGAAAGTACCTAAACCAAATGCAGGGATAGCCATAATATGCCTCTTTTAATGCTATTTTCGTTAACTGAGGTGATTATGGGCTTCAGACTGTTGAGGAAAAAGAGCGTAAAATGCAGAGGAATTTTTGCGATTCTGGCAATAATAGATATACAGACGGAAAAAAAACCTCGAGCGTTAACTCGAGGCTTCTTAATAAGTGGCGGAACGGACGGGACTCGAACCCGCGACCCCCTGCGTGACAGGCAGGTATTCTAACCGACTGAACTACCGCTCCACCGAATTCTTTTACAACCACCGGTTTTATGACCGGCTTACTGCTTAATTTGATGCCTGGCAGTTCCCTACTCTCGCATGGGGAGACCCCACACTACCATCGGCGCTACGGCGTTTCACTTCTGAGTTCGGCATGGGGTCAGGTGGGACCACCGCGCTACGGCCGCCAGGCAAATTCTGTTTTATCAGACCGCTTCTGCGTTCTGATTTAATCTGTATCAGGCTGAAAATCTTCTCTCATCCGCCAAAACAGCTTCGGCGTTGTAAGGTTAAGCCTCACGGTTCATTAGTACCGGTTAGCTCAACGCATCGCTGCGCTTACACACCCGGCCTATCAACGTCGTCGTCTTCAACGTTCCTTCAGGACTCTCAAGGAGTCAGGGAGAACTCATCTCGGGGCAAGTTTCGTGCTTAGATGCTTTCAGCACTTATCTCTTCCGCATTTAGCTACCGGGCAGTGCCATTGGCATGACAACCCGAACACCAGTGATGCGTCCACTCCGGTCCTCTCGTACTAGGAGCAGCCCCCCTCAGTTCTCCAGCGCCCACGGCAGATAGGGACCGAACTGTCTCACGACGTTCTGAACCCAGCTCGCGTACCACTTTAAATGGCGAACAGCCATACCCTTGGGACCTACTTCAGCCCCAGGATGTGATGAGCCGACATCGAGGTGCCAAACACCGCCGTCGATATGAACTCTTGGGCGGTATCAGCCTGTTATCCCCGGAGTACCTTTTATCCGTTGAGCGATGGCCCTTCCATTCAGAACCACCGGATCACTATGACCTGCTTTCGCACCTGCTCGCGCCGTCACGCTCGCAGTCAAGCTGGCTTATGCCATTGCACTAACCTCCTGATGTCCGACCAGGATTAGCCAACCTTCGTGCTCCTCCGTTACTCTTTAGGAGGAGACCGCCCCAGTCAAACTACCCACCAGACACTGTCCGCAACCCGGATTACGGGTCAACGTTAGAACATCAAACATTAAAGGGTGGTATTTCAAGGTCGGCTCCATGCAGACTGGCGTCCACACTTCAAAGCCTCCCACCTATCCTACACATCAAGGCTCAATGTTCAGTGTCAAGCTATAGTAAAGGTTCACGGGGTCTTTCCGTCTTGCCGCGGGTACACTGCATCTTCACAGCGAGTTCAATTTCACTGAGTCTCGGGTGGAGACAGCCTGGCCATCATTACGCCATTCGTGCAGGTCGGAACTTACCCGACAAGGAATTTCGCTACCTTAGGACCGTTATAGTTACGGCCGCCGTTTACCGGGGCTTCGATCAAGAGCTTCGCTTGCGCTAACCCCATCAATTAACCTTCCGGCACCGGGCAGGCGTCACACCGTATACGTCCACTTTCGTGTTTGCACAGTGCTGTGTTTTTAATAAACAGTTGCAGCCAGCTGGTATCTTCGACTGATTTCAGCTCCATCCGCGAGGGACTTCACCTACATATCAGCGTGCCTTCTCCCGAAGTTACGGCACCATTTTGCCTAGTTCCTTCACCCGAGTTCTCTCAAGCGCCTTGGTATTCTCTACCTGACCACCTGTGTCGGTTTGGGGTACGATTTGATGTTACCTGATGCTTAGAGGCTTTTCCTGGAAGCAGGGCATTTGTTGCTTCAGCACCGTAGTGCCTCGTCATCACGCCTCAGCCTTGATTTTCCGGATTTGCCTGGAAAACCAGCCTACACGCTTAAACCGGGACAACCGTCGCCCGGCCAACATAGCCTTCTCCGTCCCCCCTTCGCAGTAACACCAAGTACAGGAATATTAACCTGTTTCCCATCGACTACGCCTTTCGGCCTCGCCTTAGGGGTCGACTCACCCTGCCCCGATTAACGTTGGACAGGAACCCTTGGTCTTCCGGCGAGCGGGCTTTTCACCCGCTTTATCGTTACTTATGTCAGCATTCGCACTTCTGATACCTCCAGCATACCTCACAGTACACCTTCACAGGCTTACAGAACGCTCCCCTACCCAACAACGCATAAGCGTCGCTGCCGCAGCTTCGGTGCATGGTTTAGCCCCGTTACATCTTCCGCGCAGGCCGACTCGACCAGTGAGCTATTACGCTTTCTTTAAATGATGGCTGCTTCTAAGCCAACATCCTGGCTGTCTGGGCCTTCCCACATCGTTTCCCACTTAACCATGACTTTGGGACCTTAGCTGGCGGTCTGGGTTGTTTCCCTCTTCACGACGGACGTTAGCACCCGCCGTGTGTCTCCCGTGATAACATTCTCCGGTATTCGCAGTTTGCATCGGGTTGGTAAGTCGGGATGACCCCCTTGCCGAAACAGTGCTCTACCCCCGGAGATGAATTCACGAGGCGCTACCTAAATAGCTTTCGGGGAGAACCAGCTATCTCCCGGTTTGATTGGCCTTTCACCCCCAGCCACAAGTCATCCGCTAATTTTTCAACATTAGTCGGTTCGGTCCTCCAGTTAGTGTTACCCAACCTTCAACCTGCCCATGGCTAGATCACCGGGTTTCGGGTCTATACCCTGCAACTTAACGCCCAGTTAAGACTCGGTTTCCCTTCGGCTCCCCTATTCGGTTAACCTTGCTACAGAATATAAGTCGCTGACCCATTATACAAAAGGTACGCAGTCACACGCCTAAGCGTGCTCCCACTGCTTGTACGTACACGGTTTCAGGTTCTTTTTCACTCCCCTCGCCGGGGTTCTTTTCGCCTTTCCCTCACGGTACTGGTTCACTATCGGTCAGTCAGGAGTATTTAGCCTTGGAGGATGGTCCCCCCATATTCAGACAGGATACCACGTGTCCCGCCCTACTCATCGAGCTCACAGCATGTGCATTTTTGTGTACGGGGCTGTCACCCTGTATCGCGCGCCTTTCCAGACGCTTCCACTAACACACACACTGATTCAGGCTCTGGGCTGCTCCCCGTTCGCTCGCCGCTACTGGGGGAATCTCGGTTGATTTCTTTTCCTCGGGGTACTTAGATGTTTCAGTTCCCCCGGTTCGCCTCATTAACCTATGGATTCAGTTAATGATAGTGTGACGAATCACACTGGGTTTCCCCATTCGGAAATCGCCGGTTATAACGGTTCATATCACCTTACCGACGCTTATCGCAGATTAGCACGTCCTTCATCGCCTCTGACTGCCAGGGCATCCACCGTGTACGCTTAGTCGCTTAACCTCACAACCCGAAGATGTTTCTTTCGATTCATCATCGTGTTGCGAAAATTTGAGAGACTCACGAACAACTCTCGTTGTTCAGTGTTTCAATTTTCAGCTTGATCCAGATTTTTAAAGAGCAAAACTTCGCAGTGAACCTTTGCAGGTACACTCTGAAGTATTTTTTATTTAATCACTACAGAGATGGTGGAGCTATGCGGGATCGAACCGCAGACCTCCTGCGTGCAAAGCAGGCGCTCTCCCAGCTGAGCTATAGCCCCATAACATGTAGTTAAAACCTCTTCAAATTTGCCGTGCAAATTTGGTAGGCCTGAGTGGACTTGAACCACCGACCTCACCCTTATCAGGGGTGCGCTCTAACCACCTGAGCTACAAGCCTGTAGAGGTTTTACTGCTCATTTTCATCAGACAATCTGTGTGAGCACTTCAAAGAACGCTTCTTTAAGGTAAGGAGGTGATCCAACCGCAGGTTCCCCTACGGTTACCTTGTTACGACTTCACCCCAGTCATGAATCACAAAGTGGTAAGCGCCCTCCCGAAGGTTAAGCTACCTACTTCTTTTGCAACCCACTCCCATGGTGTGACGGGCGGTGTGTACAAGGCCCGGGAACGTATTCACCGTGGCATTCTGATCCACGATTACTAGCGATTCCGACTTCATGGAGTCGAGTTGCAGACTCCAATCCGGACTACGACGCACTTTATGAGGTCCGCTTGCTCTCGCGAGGTCGCTTCTCTTTGTATGCGCCATTGTAGCACGTGTGTAGCCCTGGTCGTAAGGGCCATGATGACTTGACGTCATCCCCACCTTCCTCCAGTTTATCACTGGCAGTCTCCTTTGAGTTCCCGGCCGGACCGCTGGCAACAAAGGATAAGGGTTGCGCTCGTTGCGGGACTTAACCCAACATTTCACAACACGAGCTGACGACAGCCATGCAGCACCTGTCTCACAGTTCCCGAAGGCACCAATCCATCTCTGGAAAGTTCTGTGGATGTCAAGACCAGGTAAGGTTCTTCGCGTTGCATCGAATTAAACCACATGCTCCACCGCTTGTGCGGGCCCCCGTCAATTCATTTGAGTTTTAACCTTGCGGCCGTACTCCCCAGGCGGTCGACTTAACGCGTTAGCTCCGGAAGCCACGCCTCAAGGGCACAACCTCCAAGTCGACATCGTTTACGGCGTGGACTACCAGGGTATCTAATCCTGTTTGCTCCCCACGCTTTCGCACCTGAGCGTCAGTCTTCGTCCAGGGGGCCGCCTTCGCCACCGGTATTCCTCCAGATCTCTACGCATTTCACCGCTACACCTGGAATTCTACCCCCCTCTACGAGACTCAAGCTTGCCAGTATCAGATGCAGTTCCCAGGTTGAGCCCGGGGATTTCACATCTGACTTAACAAACCGCCTGCGTGCGCTTTACGCCCAGTAATTCCGATTAACGCTTGCACCCTCCGTATTACCGCGGCTGCTGGCACGGAGTTAGCCGGTGCTTCTTCTGCGGGTAACGTCAATGAGCAAAGGTATTAACTTTACTCCCTTCCTCCCCGCTGAAAGTACTTTACAACCCGAAGGCCTTCTTCATACACGCGGCATGGCTGCATCAGGCTTGCGCCCATTGTGCAATATTCCCCACTGCTGCCTCCCGTAGGAGTCTGGACCGTGTCTCAGTTCCAGTGTGGCTGGTCATCCTCTCAGACCAGCTAGGGATCGTCGCCTTGGTGAGCCGTTACCCCACCAACAAGCTAATCCCATCTGGGCACATCCGATGGCAAGAGGCCCGAAGGTCCCCCTCTTTGGTCTTGCGACGTTATGCGGTATTAGCTACCGTTTCCAGTAGTTATCCCCCTCCATCAGGCAGTTTCCCAGACATTACTCACCCGTCCGCCACTCGTCAGCAAAGAAGCAAGCTTCTTCCTGTTACCGTTCGACTTGCATGTGTTAGGCCTGCCGCCAGCGTTCAATCTGAGCCATGATCAAACTCTTCAATTTAAAAGTTTGATGCTCAAAGAATTAAACTTCGTAATGAATTACGTGTTCACTCTTGAGACTTGGTATTCATTTTTCGTCTTGCGACGTTAAGAATCCGTATCTTCGAGTGCCCACACAGATTGTCTGATAAATTGTTAAAGAGCAGTGCCGCTTCGCTTTTTCTCAGCGGCGCGGGGTGTGCATAATACGCTTTCCCGCTACAGAGTCAAGCATTTATTTTGCTTTCTCTGTCGGAGTTCTCAGGAGAACCCCGCTGACCCGGCGGCGTGTTTGCCGTTGTTCCGTGTCAGTGGTGGCGCATTATAGGGAGTTATTCCGGCCTGACAAGAGGAAATTTAAAATAATTTTCTGACCGCGCATTTTTTCAGCAAAAGCCCCGTTAATGTGCCATAAAACAAGCAATTTGCCGTTTTTGCAACCGTAATCACACTTCCTGGTGGCATACTAAGGAGGAATAAAAAGAAAAAGGAAGATTAGTAATGCCTTTAAGCGCACAACAGTTAGCTGCACAGAAAAACCTTTCGTATGTTCTGGCTGAGAAGCTGGCGCAACGCATCTTAAAAGGTGAATATGAACCCGGCACCATTTTGCCTGGTGAGATTGAGCTGGGCGAGCAATTTGGAGTGAGTCGTACAGCGGTACGCGAAGCGGTCAAAACGTTAACGGCAAAAGGGATGGTTTTACCGCGACCGCGAATTGGTACCCGGGTCATGCCACAATCAAACTGGAATTTTCTTGATCAGGAATTGCTTACCTGGTGGATGACAGAAGAGAACTTTCATCAGGTCATCGATCACTTTCTGGTTATGCGTATCTGTCTGGAGCCGCAAGCTTGCCTACTGGCTGCAACGGTTGGCACCGCGGAACAGAAGGCGCATCTCAATACGTTAATGGCCGAAATGGCGGCATTAAAAGAGAACTTTCGCCGTGAACGCTGGATCGAAGTCGATATGGCCTGGCATGAGCATATCTATGAAATGAGCGCCAATCCGTTTTTGACCTCATTCGCCTCGCTATTCCATTCGGTTTATCACACTTACTTCACGTCAATTACCAGCGACACAGTGATAAAGCTGGATCTGCACCAGGCGATTGTCGATGCGATTGTCCAAAGCGATGGCGACGCGGCATTTAAAGCTTGTCAGGCGCTGCTACGCTCACCTGATAAGTGACAACCCGATAACAGGACATTGAATGAGCGATAAAAGAAGCGCAGTATGGCGGGTTTGCCGTGGATCGCGGCGATGGCCTTCTTCATGCAGGCACTTGATGCCACTATTCTGAATACCGCCTTACCCGCAATCGCTCATAGCCTTAATCGTTCTCCTCTCGCGATGCAATCAGCCATCATCAGTTATACGCTGACGGTGGCGATGCTTATTCCGGTAAGCGGATGGCTAGCCGATCGCTTCGGTACGCGTCGCATTTTTACCCTTGCCGTGAGTCTGTTCACATTGGGTTCTCTGGCCTGCGCACTTTCTAATTCGCTACCACAGCTGGTTGTCTTCCGGGTTATTCAGGGGATAGGCGGCGCAATGATGATGCCTGTTGCTCGGCTGGCCTTACTGCGCGCTTATCCTCGTAATGAACTTCTTCCAGTATTGAATTTTGTCGCCATGCCGGGTCTGGTGGGGCCAATTTTAGGCCCCGTTCTTGGCGGCGTGCTGGTCACCTGGGCAACCTGGCACTGGATATTTTTAATCAATATCC
>ENA-OQAB01001509-OQAB01001509.1-human-gut-metagenome-genome-assembly--contig:-NODE-1509-length-10978-cov-2.144411_pt1 | contig 10978 bp, 9 predicted proteins | sample MGYA00242490_ERZ504517 | MGnify/ENA primary metagenome ERZ504517 (study PRJEB26092, sample SAMD00036298) | human gut metagenome | host: Homo sapiens | study: EMG produced TPA metagenomics assembly of... | reverse complement strand
AGTGCCTTTGGATTCTATTGTACTGAGTGACCCTTGCATTTTGGCAGACAGGAAGACGGCTATGTATTATATGACCGGAACCGGCGGTATGCTTTGGAAAAGCAAGGATTTGAAACTTTGGGAAGGACCGTTTCATGTGGCAAAGACTGATTCCGGTTCGTGGATGGGACCGAAACCAATGATTTGGGCTGCCGAGTTACATCCGTATAAGGGCAAGTATTATTATTTTGCCACTTTCACCAATCAGGCGGTGAAGATTGATACGGTACAAGGGAATGTAATAGAGCGCCGTGCCAGTCATGTTTTGGTGAGCGATAACCCGGACGGACCTTACGTTCCGATGAAGGATTCCACTTACCTGCCTGCTGATAAACCAACCTTGGATGGGACTTTCTGGGTGGATAAGGACGGAAAGCCTTATATGGTATATTGTTATGAATGGTTGCAAGCCTTGGACGGTACGATAGAGAAAATAGAACTGAAGCCTGACTTAAGTGGAACCATAGGCGAAGGGAAATTGCTGTTCCGTGCCAGCGAATCGCCGTGGAGCCGTGAAAAAGATGCGGATGGCAAGGACAAACCGAATAAAGTCACTGACGGTCCGTATCTGTTCCGTACAGGAACAGGTAGACTCGGTATGATTTGGACTAGTTGGATTTATAATGTGTACACTCAGGGAGTGGCTTATTCTGAAAGCGGAACCTTGGATGGACCATGGATACAGGAGAAAGACCCGATTACTCCTCCCAATTTCGGTCATGGGATGTTGTTTCAGACCTTGGACGGTAAATGGTTGATGTCTGTACATAGTCATAAGGATGTAAACGGGCGTTATATTCGTATTCCTCACTTGTTTGAAGTCGATTTTTCCAGAGATAAATTGGTGGTGGGAAAACCATATATTCCTTGAAAGTGCTTTATCTTTTTTCGAGAGGAAAGGTAATTACTTTTGCTTTCAATGAAAAGAGATGTGTAGAAAGAGTTGGAAGGACAGCTTTATGAGTCTGTCCCTCCAAATAAATGACGGGTTAAATCCCAACCCGGATTCTGTTTCAGTGCCCCCTGAGCCAGGTCTACCTCTTCCAAGGGGATAGCCCACAGATAGTCACGGTTGGCGTTGAACTTGCGGGTTTCAATAAAAATGCTTTCTCCTTTTGCATTTACCCCGTATACTGGTTTAGTAACATCCTTTTCAGTTGTTTATAGCTACGGGTATCAAACAGGTGCATTCCCTCGAAAGCAAATTCCAAACGACGTTCCAAACGGATAGCTTCGCGCATTTGATCTTTGGATAAGCCGGAAGGCAGAGGAGGAAGATTTACGCTGGGACGCTGACGGATTTGATTGACCGCATCATATACTTCCGTATCCGGAGCAGACAGATTTTCGTTACGAGCCTCGGCGAAGGTCAGCAGCACTTCTGCATAGCGGATATAGATAAAGTTGGTCCAGTCATAATTATTGATACCGTCATTGTCCGGATTGATATACTTTTTCATGCTATATCCTGTACGGGTATGGCTGCCATCTCCCATATTGTTCAGGTTGAAAGTCTTTCCTGCTATTTGTGACCCGTTCCACAGTACAGAGAAGCCTAGACGGGGGTCACGGTCGGCAAACGGGTCTTCCGGATTATAGAAAGGAGACTCTTTGATTGATTTGCCATCTTTGCATGGATAGGAGTCTATCAAGTCTTGAGTAGGTGATAAAGCTTCCCATCCTCCCATCATGACGGGAGCGAAGAACTGTCCTATATAACTGCCTTCATTGGAGTTTTTCGGGTTTTCTAGATATTCGCGATCAAAGATGATTTCGTTACATAACTCTGCTACAGGTTGGAACAAGTCACCATAGTTATCATACAGTCCATACACATTCATGCCCATTACTTTGCGTGCGGCGGCTTCCGCCACATCATATTTGTGTGCGTAGAAAGCAACTCTGGCTTTCAGTGCGTAGCAGGCTCCGGCACTCGGTTTTCCGTGGTCACTGTTGCTGCGGATATCGGGCAAGCTGGCTGCTGCTTTATCCAATAATCCTACTATATGATTATAAGTCTCCTCTTCAGAACTGCGTGAAGGAAGTTTCTCGTTCAGTTCCAACGGATGATCCAGCAGGGAGGCGCCACCCATATATTTTAATATGTTAGCGTATGAGAAAGCTTCGAGAAACTGTACTTCAGCTGTCAGTTGCGCTTTTTCTTTTTCATCCATCGGCACATCGCCTATATGTTCGTAAAATACCAGGCATCTGCGGATGCATTGATAGGCACTTTTTCCATAATTGTAGGAAATGTGGGTTGCTGGAAGTTGCCGTACCAGCAGACAACTGTCCCTGTTCGGCTGTGACATGTACAGGAATAGCATTATCTGTGTAGCAGTCTGTCATGATAGTATGGTTTTCCGGTTCTATCAGATACAGATAAATTCCGGTTGCAAATTTCTGGGCATCTTCTGCGTTTTTCCAGAAAGATGCATCGGATAATTGGTCTTTAGGATTTCTGTCCAGAAAACTGTCATTGCAAGAGCTCAGACCAAGGCCGCATGCCAATATTAATCCTATAAAGTTATATTTTAGTCTCATAGTTGTCAGTGTTTAGAATGTTACATTCAGACCGAAGGAATAATTTCGGGTCAATGGATAATAGTTGCCGCTGATGGCTTCGGGGTCTACACCGTCGAAGCCGGAAATCATAAAGAGATTGTCGATACTGCAATACACTCTCAGACGGCTGATTCCGTATTTGGATATCAGCTGTTTGGGCAGGCTGTAACCTACTTGCAGGTTTCTCAGCTTGGCATAAGAGGCATCCTGCATCCAGAAACTGGAAGTCACGCGGTTTTTGGAGTCACTCATGGATAATCGGGGATAAGTGGCATTCGGGTTTTCCGGAGTCCAACGGTCCAGATGCTGTTCCGTTACTTTACCGCCATTGTAGAAGGCATATCTGATTTCGGCTACAGGAGCACTCTTTACATCAGCTGCACCTTGCAGCAGTGCACTTAGGTCGAAGTCTTTATATTGAACTGAAAGATTCAGACCGAAGTTGATTTTCGGGAAGTAGGAACCCAATACTTGCCGGTCTTTGCTGTCTACTACTTTGTCTCCGTTCAGGTCACGGTATTTTAAGTCACCCGGAACCGGAGTACCCATGCTCTGTGTAGGATGATTCTTGATCTCTTCTTCGTTTTGGAAGATGCCGTCGCATACGTAGCCGTAATATGCCCACAGTGGGTCGCCTACGGATTGCCCCGGTGTGTCACCGCCTTTCAAATCCATGATTTTGGTAGTTACATAGCTGAAATTGGCTCCGATAGAATAGCTCCAATCATTGATACGGTTGTTATGTCCCAGTTGCAGTTCGATACCGGTATTACGCACTACGCCGGCATTTTGCATCGGAGCGCTGACTCCCATCATGTTGGGAACTGGAAGTTGCAGTAATATGTCTCGTGTTTCCTTGCGGAACCAGTCTGCGCCCAATGTCAGTTTATTGCCCCAAAAAGCGGCGTCCACACCTACGTTCCATTGATCGGTTTTCTCCCACGTAATATCTTGGTTAGCCATCGGGTTGGAAATGGAAATACCCGGAGTCAAAGTGTTGCCGAAACTATAGTCATAACCGAACAGATAGGTGTTCTGATACGGATAATAGTTAGAACTGTTGTCCGAGTTTACGGTTTCCTGATTACCTAGCAATCCCCATGATGCACGTAGTTTCAAATTATCCACCCAATCGGCTTTGAAGAACTCTTCTTCCGAGATTCTCCATCCGATGGAGAAAGAGGGGAATGCGCCGAAGCGGTTGTTCTTGGGGAAGCGTGAAGTGCCGTCATAACGCAGGTTGGCTTCTAGCAGATAGCGGTCATCGTATGAATAATTCACGCGTCCGAAAGCTGAGCGGAGGGCGTATTCTATTTCTGTACCGTATGTTGTCTGTCCTGTCACTTCACCGGCGTTGATCTGGTCCAGTGAGTTGGAGTTGGGCAGGTTCTTTACGGTAAGCTTGCAGATAGCGTGTCTGTTTATAAATTTGTGAGTAACCTAATAAGGCTCCTATTTGTGTGTTTGCCGAAGGTTTTATTATAGTCCAGATAAGCTTGCAAGTTCAGTTCCATACTTTTGATGTCATATTCTGTGATGGAGTTAGTGGTTTTCTTTACCGGTGTGTCTGAACCTGCCTGATAGAATGTCATAGTATTGACGTGGGTGGGATTGTCGGTCAGGTTGAAAGTCGAGGCGGCGACTCCTCTCAGTTTCAGTCCGTCTATGATGTCCAGTTCCATTCCTACGTTACCTTGGAAATTGCTGTTTATCTCTTTGTAGGTTCCTCCTTCACGTGCATAGGCTACGGAGTTGTGCTCGTTTTTGAATAAAGCATAGTTGCCGTTGCTCAATTGGATGGGAGTAACCGGAGTCTCACGGAAAGCATAGTGCATCAGGTTGCTGATACCTGCCGCCGGAGCAGTCATATTACTGCGGTATACCGCCATATTTGTAGTCAGTTTCAGACGACTGTTTATCTGAGCGTCAATGTTGGCACGTACATTGAACTTGTTGTAGTTGGTATTGACTATCAATCCGTCTTTATCATGATAGTTGAATGCCAGCGAGTAAGTTACTTTGTCTCCACCGCCTTTGATACTCAAGTGATGGTTGTTGAACAGGCCGTTTTCACTTAATAGCGTACCCAGCCAGTCGGAATTGGGATAAAAGTCAGGATCACTTCCGTCTTTGAACTTTTGTAGGGCTGTTTCGTCATACGGACCTTTCAAACCGTCATTGGTGTAAGCTTCATTCATCAGCACTGCATAATTGTAAGAATCCAAAAATTTGGGCATGACGTGAGGCACTTTGCCAGCCTACATATCCATCGTATGATACAATGGTACGTCCTTTGGTTCCCTTTTTGGTTGTGATAAGGATAACGCCATTGGCAGCATCGTACACCATAAATGGCTGAGGCGGCTGCATCTTTTAATATAGAGATGTTTTCAATATCGTTGGGGTCCACGCTGTCTCATGGTAGATTCTACCCCATGCCACCACAACCATGGCACTGGCATCTCCCATAGTTCCTAGACCACGCACACGCAGTACTCCGGCATCAGCTCCCGGCTGGCCGGTATTTTGGATAATGGTGACACCTGGCATTTGTCCTGCCAGCATGTTGGTGACATTGGCACTGGTGCGGTTGACTAGCTTATCGGATGAGATGGTTGCCACAGAACCTGTCAGGTTTACTTTTTTTTGAGTACCGTATCCTACTACTACCACTTCATCTAAAGATTCTGTATCTTCTTTCAAGATAATGGTGTAACTGTTGCTGTTGCCCTACGGTAATTTGTTGGTCGTTGTAACCGATATACGAAACTTTCAGTTTAGCCCCTACGGGTACATTTAATGTGAATTTGCCATCCACATCTGTAATAGTACCGTTGGTGCTTCCCACTTGTACTACATTGGCACCGATTACAGGAGCTCCGCTTGCATCATTTACGATACCCGTAATTTGTTTGACATGCTGTTGCACGATGGCAGTTGACTGCGAAGCCCACAAAGGCATTGGGAAAGCCATTCCGGCAAATAGTGTAAGACATGCATAAAAAGAGGCTTTTTTCAAAATTACGTGTGTCTTTACACAATTTTCCCTTCTTTTCTGGTAGAATTGCATAGATTTATAAGGTTAAATTAGTAAATAGTTTGGTTTAGGGATCTTATTCCCTTTCTATTTTCAGTTGCTGCAAATGTATTATTTTATAAGAATATAACGCTATCTTTTCTTTTAGTTTTTTTTTATTATTCTTAATAAATTACAGGTTATGACTAACCTGCTGTAGTTTTTGGTGGGTTATTCTTGTTATTTTGTATCTAGCGAGGAAGTAGAATGGTACATATTGCTTGAGAAATCAAACAATGAAATTCATATGGATAGAAATGTTAAATATGTCCTTTCTAAGGATTATTTTGTATCTTTCTCAAAAGGTGTGATGAAAACTGAATATATTTCGCTAATAGTTATCATTTATAATGAATAATCAGAATTTATTGTGTAGCTGATTCTTTTGCTTTTTTCTTTTACTGAAACTGTAGTTTAATAGGGAAGAACTTTTTGTTTTTTTCTATGCCAGTCTTTCATAAACTTCCATTTTTCCTCCATTTGACCGAATAAAGTCCCTCTTTTGAAAGATTTATATACCTGAAAATAGGTTCCTATACTATATCTTTGCATCAAACAAATTCAGGACTAATTATATGAAAAACAAATTTTTTATCACCTTATTTGCCTGTTTGCTACCTTGGATGGCAGGGGCGCAGCAGATTATTTCCAAACAAAACAATGTAGCCGAAAAAGATTACATAGCTTATCTCTTTACCTATTTTACAGGTAACCACATCAGCGAGGAAGCCGTATGCTATGCGGTAAGTACGGACGGATATACCTATTGGGCACTGAATGACAACAAACCTGTCATTGATTCCAAAATCATCAGTTCTACCGGTGGTGTGCGCGATCCGCATATCCTGCGTTGCGAAGACGGAAAGACATTCTATATGGTGGTTACCGATATGGTTTCTGACAATGGATGGGATTCCAATCGTGCCATGGTGTTGCTGAAATCTACAGACTTGGTGAACTGGAACCATTCTGTCATCAATATGCAGAAACGTTATGTCGGACAGGAAAAACTGAAACGGGTATGGGCTCCTCAGACTATCTTCGATGCGGAAGCCGGAAAATACTTGGTCTATTGGTCAATGAAATATGGTGATGGGGCAGATGTGATTTATTATGCTTATGCCAATAAAGAATTTACCGACCTGGAAGGTGAACCGAAACCGCTTTTCATCCCTGAAAACAAGAAATCTTGCATAGACGGTGATATCGTATATAAAGATGGAATCTACCACCTGTTTTATAAAACCGAAGGACATGGAAACGGCATCCGGGTAGCAACTACCCGTTCACTGACTTCGGGACAATGGGAGGAAGAACCCGACTACAAGCAGCAGACCCCGGAAGCGGTGGAAGGTGCGGGAACTTTCAAACTGATAGGTCAGAATAAATACATCTTGATGTATGATGTCTATATGAAAGGTAAATACCAGTTTACCGAACGACCGATTTGAAAACTTTAAAGTGATAGACAGTGAGGTGAAGATGAATTTTCATCCGCGTCACGGAACTATCATCCCCATTACCCGTGCCGAGTTGAAGCGCATCACCGACAAATGGCCTTCAAAGGAAATGGGCAATATGACGATTCCCAACAATCCCGTGCTGCAAGGTTTCCATGCTGACCCCGAGATATTGTATTCTCATCAGACTAAAAAATATTATATCTATTCCACCACCGACGGACAGCCCGGATGGGGCGGATGGTATTTCAGTGTCTTCTCTTCGGATAATCTGAAGGACTGGAAAGATGAAGGGGTGATGCTTGATTTGAAATCCGATCAGGTGGCATGGGCGGATGGAAACGCATGGGCTCCGTGCATTGAAGAGAAAATGGTGGATGGAAAGTATTATAAATATTTCTTCTATTTCAGTGGTAATCCTGTAGCCGGAGGCGGCAAGCAGATTGGGGTGGCGGTAGCCGATTCACCCATTGGTCCGTTCAAAGACTTGGGACATCCCATTATTACTGAATCTCCCGTGGGCCACGGACAGCAGATTGATGTGGATGTGTTTACCGATCCGGTTTCGGGAAAATCCTATCTGTACTGGGGCAATGGTTATATGGCGGGCGCCGAACTGAATGAGGATATGGTTTCCATCAAAAAGAATACCTTGACCGTATTGACACCGAAAGGAGGAAGTCTGAAAGATTACGCTTTCCGTGAAGCGGCATATGTGTTCTATCGTAATGGTCTTTACTACTTTATGTGGTCGGTGGATGATACCGGTTCGCCCAACTATCATGTGGCATAACGGTACGTCGAAATCTCCGCTAGGTCCTATAAAGGTTGCTAAGAAACCGGTGGTACTGATTCAGGATCCTGCAAAGGAAATCTATGGACCTGCGCACAATGCAGTCCTACAAATTCCGGGTACGGATGAGTGGTACATTGTATATCATCGTATTAATAAGAACTTTATAGATCGTGAAAAGGGTCCTGGCGTGCATCGTGAAGTATGTATAGACCGTATGGAATTTAATCCGGACGGAACCATCAGGAAGGTTGTTCCCACGTTATAAAAGAAACATGACAATAAAGCATATACCATGAAAAAGACCTTATTATCTCTGGCAATCGCCTCATTGGCAGCAGGCCAATCCGTCTGTGCTGCCGTGGAAAAAGTATATAATGAGCCCGATTCGGTCTACATCTTCTCTTACGCCCATCCGGAAGACGAGGGACGCAGCGGACTGAAATTCGCATGGAGTCCCGATGGCGACAAGTGGCTGAGTGTATCCGACGGCTTTGCCTATCTGAAATGTGATTTCGGGCGTTGGGGGGCGGAAAAGAGAATGATTAAACCTCTTCTGGAAAAAGCGGAAGATGGACGTTGGTATTGCCGGTGGCAGCTTACCCCCAGCGGAAAAGTATGGGGTACTTCCCATTCTTCCGACTTGTTGAAGTGGGCTCCTCAACAATATGTCAATGCGGAGAAGCCTGCCGTGCCCCGACTGGTCACTGCCCGGCAGATTGTCCTTGATAAAGATACCTTGAACGGTTATATGCAGAAAGTACCTTATGCGGATATAGAACAGTTGATTCGTTTTGCTGAGCATAAGAAATTCCGCGATATACAGAATAATGAGCGTACCGAACAGGATGCCGTCCGCTTTGCCGGACTGAAACCGGTCACTGCCACCATCCGGGTGGATGCCGGACGGGTGAAGCCTATTAGTGAGCATCTGATAGGTATTTTCTTTGAGGATATCAATTATGGAGCCGATGGTGGACTTTATGCGGAGCTGGTTCAGAACCGTGATTTTGAATATTCTGCCAAAGACGGTGCAAGAGATAAGAACTGGAACAGCACGTATGCATGGAGTATACAGGGTACTGATGCGGAACTGTCTGTCAGTGAGGACAGTCCCATCCATGCTAACAATGCTCATTATGCAGTGTTGGAGGTACACCGCCCGGGTGCTGCCTTAGGTGAATAACGGTTTTGACGGTATTGCCGTGAAAAAAGGTGAGAAGTATGACTTCTCTGTGTTTTCCAAAGTGCTGGATGATACGAAAGGTGGAAAAGTGCTTGTGAGACTGACTGCCAAAGATGGCAAGGAGATTGCGCAGGCTGCTATTCGGGTTTCATCTACAGAGTGGAAAAAACAAAAGGCTGTACTGACGGCAACGGCGGATGCTGCGGATGCCGTGTTGTCCGTTTGTCCGCAGATGGCTGGGAAGTATGCCTTGGATATGGTTTCTCTTTTCCCACAGAATACATTTAAAGGCAGGAAGAACGGGCTGCGCGCCGATTTGGCACAGACTTTGGCGGACCTTCATCCCCGTTTTGTCCGTTTCCCCGGCGGATGTGTGGCTCACGGAGATGGTGTGGACAATATTTATGATTGGAAAGGCTCTATAGGAGCGTTGGAGGAACGCAAGCCTCTGCGCAATTTGTGGGGGTATCATCAGACCCGCGGTCTGGGATATCATGAATATTTTTTGTTCTGCGAGGATATGGGGGCCGAACCTGTTCCTGTAGTGGCAGCCGGAGTGCCTTGTCAGAATTCGGGTACTTGCAGTCATCACTCGGTAGGCGAACTGGGTTGCGGCGGTCAGCAAGGCGGAATCCCGATGGAGGAAATGCCGCAGTACGTGCAGGATGTACTGGATTTGATAGAATATGCGAATGGAGATGCGAAGAAGACCGTGTGGGGAAAGAAGCGTGCGCAAGCCGGACATCCCAAACCTTTCAATCTGAAGTACATCGGTATTGGTAACGAGGATTTGATTACCGATATCTTTGAAGAACGTTTCACCATGATTTTCAATGCGGTGAAGGAGAAATATCCCGAAGTGACCGTTATCGGAACGGTAGGCCCGTTCTATGAGGGCAGTGATTATGAGGAAGGCTGGAAATTCGCCACTAAGATGGGTATTCCGATGGTGGATGAACATTATTATAACACCCCGGGATGGTTTATCAACAATCAGGATTTCTATGACCGTTATGACCGTAACAAGGCGAAAGTGTATTTGGGAGAGTATGCGGCTCATTTGCCGGGACGTCCCAACAATATAGAAACAGCTTTGGCCGAGGCCTTGTACCTGACTTCCGTGGAGCGTAATGCCGATGTGGTGACCATGACTTCTTACGCTCCGTTACTGGCTAAGGAGGGACATACCCAGTGGAATCCGGATTTGATTTATTTCAATAACAAGGAAGTGAAACCGACAGTGGATTATTATGTGCAACAGTTATACGGGCAAAATGCCGGTAATGAATATATTACTTCTAAAGTGTCATTGGATAATAATCAGACCTCGGTGAGGAAACGTATAGGAGTGTCAGTTGTTCGTGATGTCCCAAGCGGAGATTTGATTATAAAGTTGGTAAATATGCTTCCAGTGAATGTAAATGCAGAATTGGAATTTCCTTTATTAAAGGGGAAACACATGACAGCTGTTAAAACTGTGCTAGTTGGTCGGCCTGATGATAAAGAGGTACATCCTATATCAGAAAATATGGATGTGGGTGAACAATTCCTTTGTGAATCACCGGCTTATTCGTTTATTGTAATTCGAATTCCAGAGATTGAGAAGTAATAATTCAGATAAAATTTATATTATTGTTGTGTAAAAAAAGCATTTAGGGTTGTTGAAATAGGGACTGTCCAAAAATGGAGAGTCCCTATTGTTATTTGTCATTTAAAGCTTTTTTAAATTAGGTAACTGTTAAGAAAAAGTTTTTAATTAATTGTGTTTTTTATTTTTTAATCGTATTTCTTATTTTATCAAAGGTATTTTGAATAAAATGTTTTGAAAGCTATGAATTTAGGAAGACTCTGTTTTTATT
>ENA-OQAB01001508-OQAB01001508.1-human-gut-metagenome-genome-assembly--contig:-NODE-1508-length-10991-cov-2.470269_pt1 | contig 10991 bp, 15 predicted proteins | sample MGYA00242490_ERZ504517 | MGnify/ENA primary metagenome ERZ504517 (study PRJEB26092, sample SAMD00036298) | human gut metagenome | host: Homo sapiens | study: EMG produced TPA metagenomics assembly of... | reverse complement strand
GGCCAGTGCATCGCCTGCACGGGCGGCATCAAAGACATCCTTGGCGGCAAAGTCGGTGCCGCGCAGGGTGCAGGGGGGTGTCCGGGTTCTCGTCCAGCAGCTTCTTCATGCAGCGGACCACGCCGGTGGCGCTGGAATACTGCTCCAGACAGCCGTGCTTGCCGCAGCCGCAGACCGCCGTCTCGTGGGGGTTGACGGTGATGTGGCCGATCTCGCCGCCTGCACCGTGTGCACCCTCGGTGATCCTGCCGTTGACGATGACACCGCCGCCGACACCGGTGCCCAGCGTGACCATCACCGCGCTGCGGCAGCCCTTGGCACAGCCCATCCAGATCTCGCCCAGCGCGGCCACGTTGGCATCGTTGCCCACCAGCACCTTGATGCCGTCCAGCAGGCCGGACAGCTGGATGGAGACGTTCCGCTCACCCCAGCCGCCGAGGTTGGCGCAGACAATGGGCACGATGCGGCTGTCCAGCACAGGGCCGGGCACACCGACACCCACGCCCTCCACCTGCTCGGCAGTGATGCCGTTTTCCTGCATCTTGTCCTTCACGGCCTTGGCCAGGTTCCCAAGGATGTGTTCCCCTGCATTGGAGGTGTCGGTGGGCACCTCCCACTTTTCCAGCAGAGCGCCCGCCGTGGTGAACAGGCCCACCTTGGCCGTGGTGCCGCCCAGGTCGATGCCGAATGCGTACTCTTTCATATTCATTTACCCCTTCTTTGCGGCGGTCAGGCCGCCGGTTTTCTCATCGTTATCATTATAACATATCCATTTGCAAAAGACAGAGGCTGAAACAGGATTTATGCAAAAAGCCGAAATCCGTTTCGATTTTTGGCAAATGCAAAAGGCCCTCCCGCAGTGGGAGGGCCGGAAAGCCTTGGGAGAACTTACTCCTCGTCAGAGGATTCCTCTTCGTCATCCTCATCCTCGTCGTCATCATCCGTCTTGGGCTTATAGAAAATGCCGCTGAGGAAGATGCTGATAAAGTACAGCAGGCACATGGGAACTGCCACGAAGCACTGCGACACGATATCGGGCGGGGTGATGATGGCTGCGACCAGGAAGATCAGGACAATGGCAACGCCGCGGCCCTTCTTCATGATCTCGGGGTTTGCAATGCCCATCTTGGCCAGAATGATGGTGACCAGAGGCATTTCAAACACACAGCCGAAGATGATGAACATAGTCAGGCAGAGGTTGATGTAGCTCTCGATGCTGATGGATGCCGTGATGTAATCGGTACCCTCCAGCGTGACGAGGAAGTTCAGCATGAACGGCAGGGTGACCTTGTAGGCGAACAGCACACCCACGCAGAACAGCGCCAGACCGAACAGCAGCACCAGCCGGAAGAAGAAGCTCTCGCTCCGTTTCAGGCCGGGTTTTGCAAAGGCGTAGACCTGATACAGCGCCACCGGAATGGTCACGATCACCGCAGCGATCAGGGACACCCGGAAATACTGCATCAGCTTTTCCTGCGGGGCCAGGAACACGAAGGTGTAGTTCGCATTCATTGCCATGGCCGTCAGCAGGTCGATCAGCTTATCCGAAATTGCCAGGAAGCCGATCACGCCCACTACAAACACCGCCGCGCAGATGATCAGCCGGTTCCGCAGCTCTTTCAGATGTCCGGTCAGCGTCATGCTGCCGTCGTCCGACATGACTTCGGCTTTCTTTTTGCGCTTCACGTTGGTAGCCACAAATTACTCCTCGTCCTTCTTCTCAGCCTTTTCCTCGGTCTTGGTCTCGGCAGGCTTGGCATCGCCGTTCTCATCCACGTCTTCCATGCCTTCCTTAAAGTTCTTCATGGTCTTGCCGAACATCTTGCCCAGCTTCGGCAGGTTCTTGGGTCCAAAGATGACCAGAACGATGATCAGAACAATGATAAACTCCTGAGGTCCGATTCTCATAATAATAATCTCCTTTTTACTCTTGCCGCGCCGCTCTGGCGGGCTGGATTCCAGTTTTTATCCTACAACCGCGGGCGCGGGTGTATCCATGTACTTAGACCTTTGCCTCTTCGGCAGGGGCAGCCTCCTCAGCGGGAGCAGCCTCGGCAGGGGCTTCGTTTGCAGCGGGGGCCTCCTCGGGCTTTTCCTCTGCAGCAGGCTCTTCTGCCTTTTCCTCTGCCTTCACAGGCTCAGCGGCAGGCTCTTCCGCCTTAGCGGGCTCTTCGGGCAGCTCCTCCACGGTATCCTCCAGCTCGGCCACTTCCTCGACCTCTTCGGCCTTCTTGGCTTCTTCCTTGCTGGTCTTACCAATGTTGGTAAAGCTCTTGGTGACATCCTTCATGCTGTCGTCGATGTCCTTCTTGATGTCGGTCAGGGGAGCAACGGCTTCCTTGATGGGGGCCTGGATCTCGTTCAGGGGCTCCACCACATTCTTCTGGATCTCCTCGGAAGCGGCACCGGTGTACTTCTTCAGCTCCCGCAGCATCTTGCCGAGCTTGCGGGCGTACTCGGGCAGCTTATCGGGGCCGATGACCACGAAGGCCACGATGGCCACCAGGATCAGCTCTGTAAAACCAATTTTCATAGCGTTCCAATTCCTTTCCTCTCACACAACAGGCATCCTTTGCGGCCTGCCGTGCTGTTACTGCACAGGGGATGCGGCGCGGTGTGCGCCTTTGTTGCCCTATGTATACCGGAAGTGTGTGAACTTCAAATGAACTTATTTTGAACAGTATATGAACAAGAGCAATTTTGTCATCAATTATATAACCGCTCGGATATTTGCACTCAGATATTGCATTTCGGAATCACTTGACCGGATTGGTCAGCGTACCAATACCATCGATCTCGCACCGCACCACATCTCCGGGCTTGAGGAACTGCGGCGGGTCCATGCCCATACCCACACCCGCCGGGGTGCCGGTGGCAATGATAGTACCCGCTTTCAGGGTCATGCCCTGCGAAAGCTCGGCAATGACATGGTCGATGTCAAAGATCTGCAGGGCCGTATTGGAATCCTGCCGCTTCTCGCCGTTGACAAAGCTGCGGATGCCCAGCCTGGGCGGGTAGTCGGCAAAGGCATCTGCCGTGACGATGCAGGGTCCGATGGGGGTAAAACCGTCCAGACTCTTGCCAAAGTACCACTGTTTGTGCGCCGTCTGCACATCCCGGGCCGAGACATCGTTCAGGATGGTATAGCCGAAGATGTAGTCCCGGGTCTGACCGGCAGGCACATCCCTGGCATCCCTGCCCAGCACCACAGCCAGCTCACACTCATAATCCAGCTTTTTCACCAGATCGGTGTGGGCCTCGATGAGCCGCCGTCCGGCACGGCGCGGGTCACGCGCTTGGAAAAGTAGATGGCATCCTCGTGCTTGGTGGCAAAGGCAGCGGCAGAGTATTTCTCCGCCTCATCGGAGTGGGCCATATAATTGATGCCCAGGCAGATGACATCCTGCGCCGGGGCCGGGATGGGGCTTTCCAGCGTGACGGCCTCCACAGGCAGAGCGGGAATGCCCGCAATGGCCAGCGACAGCCCATACCGCACCTGCGGGGTCAGAAACGGGATGGCCTCGCTCAGGGTCTCATAGCTCAGGCCCAACCAGCTCAGCGGCCAGACCTGTCGTCCATCCTCCGATAAAATCGCCGGGTCTTCCACACCGTCCGGCAAACGGCAGGTAATAAAGCGCATACCGCATCCCCTTTCTCAGTGCCGATACGCAATGGCGTTCCGGATACGCTCCGCCTCGGCCTGACCGGCCAGCTGGCGCACCAGTTCCAGTGCAAAGGGGATGGCACCGCCCAGCCCATAGCTGGTGGTGATGTTGCCATCCACCACGACCTCTTCATCGTGTACGATGGCACCGGCCAGCTGATCCTGGAAGCCAGCGTGGGCGGTGGCGTTCCTGCCCTCCAGCAGGCCAAGAGAGGCCAGGATGCTGGGGGCGGCACAGATGGCGGCCACCTTCCGGCCTGCCTTTGCAAAGGCGGCACAGGTCTCGGTGACCGTCTTGTTGGCGGCAAGGTTGGGTGTGCCCGGGATCCCGCCGGGCAGAACGACCATGTCCACATCGGAATAATCCACTTCCTCGGCCAGCGCATCGGCGGTCAGGTGGATCTTATGGCTGCTCACCAGCTCCCTGCGGCCCATGGCAGAGGCCACGATGACCTCCACCTTGGCGCGGCGCAGCAGGTCAACCACCAGCAGAGCTTCGCACTCCTCGGTGCCATCGGCAAAAAATACAACTGCCTTACTCATCTTTACAGACTCCCTTCTAAAAAAGCGCACCGCAGGGCGGGTGCTCCCCTGCCCCGCGGCGCGCGGTCCGTGTTATTCTTCGGCGGGCTGTTCCGCCTTTTCTTCCAGCAGGCGGCGCAGCACACTGTCATCCTTGCTGATGACCCGGCTCACCCGGCTGATGATGGCGCTGGACGCACCAATGTTGCCCATGATGCTGGTATAGCTCTGCTTGTTGACCAGCTTTTCCGCGATGTTATACCGCTGCTCCATTGCACTGAGCTCGGCGTAGCTGCACACATCCTGTAAAAAGCGGTAGCACTCCTCAGGCGTTTTCAGCTCCAGCAATGCAGAATACAGGCCGGACTCTCCGGTGGGATGATCTTTTGCCATGGCTTGTTCCTCCCCTATCGTTCAGGTTGGGTCTGGCCCGCGCGGGGCACTTCAATACACTACTTTATTGTAGTGCAAACGCGGCAAAAAATCAACGGGAAATTTACAGCATTTTTTCCAGTGTGGTCAGCTGCATGGGAATGCCCGCAGCTTCTGCCTCGGCGGGGCCCAGCACGCGGTAGCCCTTGGTCTTGAAGAACTGCAGCACCGGCAGGCACTTGGTGTGCACCTCGCAGTACAGGCGGCCCCGGCCCTCACCCCGGGCCAGACGCTCGCAGGTGGCCAGGATATCCCGGCCCAGTGCCTTGCCCCGGTACTCGGGCCTGAGGTAGAGGTGGAGCAGGTGCAGAGCCGTATTCTCCATCTTCCAGGCAAAGTAGCCGATGGTCTTGCCGCCCAGCACCACGAGGAAATAGTTCACATCGTTGTCGATATCCGCCTCAATGGCATCGGCGCTCTGCAGCGTTTCCACCAGTGTGTCCAGCTGCTTTGCAGGGTAATAGCGCTTGTAGACCTCGTGCCAGATCTCACTGGCAAGGTCAGCGTTGGCGTGAAATGTATTTGGCCTTTTGCGACCAGCTTGTAATCGGGGTTTCATAGTGCTCCTTATGCGTATACGATATAATCCGGCTTGCGGGGGGCGGCGGGCCGGGGTTCCTCTGCCGGGTAGCCCAGAATGCAGTGGCCCACACCGATATAGTCCCCTTCAATGCCCCACTTTTTCAGCAGGGCCTTGCCCTCTTCGGTCTCGAACTCTTCCTTTGCGCGGTTGATCCAGCAGCTGCCCAGCCCGATGGCGGCAGCAGCGTTCATCAGGTTGCCCATCACAAGGCTGCCGTCCTGCACGCCACAGCGGGCGTTGGCATCGGCCAGCACCACCAGAATGGTGGGGGCACCGTACATGGGGTCGCCCGTGTTGCCCATCACGGCAGCATTCATCCGGGTGAGCTGGGCGCGGGTCTCGGCATCCTGCACCACCACGATCTTTGCGCTCTGGCGGTTCATGGCGCTGGGGGCAAAGGTGCCTGCACGCAGAAACGGCTTCCAGCTCCTCTTTCGTGATCTGCTCCGGCTTGTAGGCGCGGCAGCTGCGGCGGGTCTCAAGGGTATGTAAGGTCTCATTGGTCATAGCAATTTCCCTCCCTAAAAGTTCTGGTGTTATTGTACCATCACGCCGTAAAGTGCAAAACAAAAAGGCGGCTCGCCTTCCTTTTTGAAAGCGCAGCCGCCTGATGCTCTTCGTTGGTTTGGAACGAGATGTTTTTACAGCGCGGTCTTGATGTTGTGATGCGTGGAGCTGTAACGAACAACTGCTTCCATCAGGGCAACGGGCCACAGAATGACCTTACCCAGAATCTCGGCCGGCTTGACATCCACCGTATCCATGCTGTTGATGCCGAACAGAACCAGACAAGCATGCCGCAACCCAGAATGTAATAGTACATAAGTCAACCTCCTATATTTTTCTCACAGGCTTACGCCTGAAGCTCAAGTGTCGGCGGGGCGTTTTCCGCTCTCCGCATCCTTACTATACCGCAGTTTTGATATAAAGTCAATATCCAAAAACGTGAAACAAATTAAAGTTTCTTTTGAAAGCCGTTTTGTTCATGTAAATAAAGCAGTAAAGTTCGCTTTGCTTTATAAATGTGAAGTCAGTGTCCTGAATTGGCCGTGAGCCGGAAACAAATTGTTCATATTCTGCCCTGAAAGAGGCCGAAAACGGTCGTTTTGTACTTGTAAGAAAAACAGGAAATGGTGCACAAAGCTCCATCTGCAATTTTGTGCAGAGCGCCCTGCAATAACAGCTGTTTTTCATACGTTTACAGGTTAAGGAAAGACGTGTCGGAATTTTTTGTTTTTTGAAGTGAGGACACCGCCATGAAGAAAATTTTTCGCAAAAAAATTTTTGCTTTTTTCCTCTCGGCCCTGCTGGTGCTGGCCCTTTCCCTGCCCGTTTTTGCGGACATGGGCCCCAAGCCCTCGGTCACGCTCAAGCTCTATTACACGCCGGGCCAGCGCTATGCGGTCACCCTGCTGGGCAATACGGCCCTCAACGGCCCCTGGACCGCCCCGGCAGACTACCGGGAGCGGATGGGTTCCCGGGAGGCCTGGGAGGCCTTCCGGAACTACCCCGCCCCCGAGGGCTACTACTTTCTGGGCTATTTTCAGGAATACCCCGGCACGGCCGACGAGGAGTTCGTCTGGGGCTACTACCCGCCCAACAAGTTCTATGTTTTACTCTATAATATAGAGACTGGTACATTCTACCGCAGCGAGGAGCCGGTGGAGCGCTATGCCTTTTCCAGCGAGTGGCAGGTGCTTCTCGATTTCCAAGACGGCCTGCGGGTCTACCACAACCGCAACGATTCCGACATCCTTTCCTCCTTTGCCGCCCGGGTGCTCATTACCCTGATTTTAGAGCTGACGTGGGGCATCCTGCTTTTCGGGCTGCGCGGCCCCGCCCAGCGCAATCTCATCGGCAAGGTCAACCTTGCCACGCAGATCATCCTGAACCTCGGGCTGTGCTATGGCACGCTCTATCTCGGGCCGATGTTGGGCAATTTCCTTTATTTTGCACTGGAGGTACTGGTGTTCTCCGTGGAGGCCTTTGTCTACAACCGGTATCTGCCCTGGCCGGAGGGCAAAAAGCCTCACCCCATCCTCTATGCGCTGACCGCCAATCTCCTTTCCTTCGGCATCGGGCTGGAATTGAACACTCACTGCACCAACACGCAGATCCGGCTGATCGGGCTGATCTGTCTGGTGCTGTGGTATGCCGGGCCGTGGCTCTGTCGAAAGCTGCGGAAAGTGCAAAATGCACAATAAAAGAAAAAATTCGTCAAGAATCAATCTTGTTGCGTACCGGGAAATCCGCTATAATAGAAGCGTCAAACCAGATTTTACCGGAAAGGAGACACGGACGTATGGCAAAAGCATCTCAGGTCGTTTTACTGGAAAATGAGTTTTACCTCATCAAGGCACCCAATGGGAAGGTGTGGAGATCAGACTTCAACACGGAGAACGGCGCGGCCATCCGTCTGTGGGACTACGCCGGGCATCCGTGGCAGCAGTGGCAGTTCGTGGATGCCGGCGAGGGACGCTGGCGGATCAGGAACCGCTTTACGGGCAAGTTCATCGATCTGGCCCTGGGCGGCGTGGTCGAGGGCACCTGGCTGCACCAGTGGGGCCGCACCAGCGGGCTGAGCCAGTGCTGGGAGCTGGAGTCCACCCGGAACGGCCGCACCCGCATCGCCTTCTACCCGCTGACCGGCCGCACGCACCAGTTGCGCGTCCATGCGGCCCATCCATCGGGACTCAATGCTCCGATCGCGGGCGACCGACTGTACGGAACAGCCGCCGGCGGTTGCTTCTGCATGCCGAACGGATCGAATTCCGCCATCCGGCGACAGGCGATCGGATAGCGATTGAAAACCGGCGGATTTCTAATATCAATAAGAAAAAGCGGAGACATCACGTGCCCGCTTTTCCCACCATTTAACTTTATTAACCCAACCGGAACTATTTCATCCGGTTTATCATTTGTTACTTGTAATTCCTGACTGAAGCCACATGCGGAGCGATTTTCATTGTCCCGGTACGCACGCCCTGGGATTCAGGTGCCACGAATTCGGAAACAGGAGCCGCGCCCGCCTTGGTGAAGGTATGGCTCTGGCGCAACAGTACGCCCGGATTCTCGTCCGCAGCGACACCTACGGCCAGAATCGTATGCTCCGTATCCCATTTGCACAGGTAGAGCTTGCCGGTAGGACACCACGTACCGCCGACCAATAACGTTTCGATAACCTCGTCGTCGGAAATCGCACTGGTCGGATCGTTCGGATCCTCGGCGACCATCGTTCCGTACCACTCCTTCGCATTCTCGGCCGCAAAAGTCACCATGACATAGGCCTGCCCCGGCAATCCGCGTACTTCTCGTTATCGAGTGCATAGAGGTCGTCGCCGTTGAAGTATTGTCGATAGTCGCCGTTACCGTCGCATCGCTCACGGCTTTAGGCAGCGTCGTAATAGGATCGGAGATATAAACATCCGCTTGAGGCTTGCCGAACTCGTCGATGCTGGCCACCCATACATAATATTTCGTTCCCGGTTCGAGCACCTTCGTATAGCTGTAACCCGACTGGCCGCACACCCGGTTGTTATCGAGATTGTCGATGTCCTGCCCCACATACTCGGTCACGTAAGCCTTCATATCGGCCTTGTACCGCTCGTAATCGGCCTCGGAGATCAGATCGAACATATAAGGTACCGTATCGTCCGAAGGCTCGATCGATATATTCATTCCGCGCGAAGTAAGGTCAGAATGGGTCACCGTGAACTGGCACGCCGCCGGATCGATATTGGGTTTGCTCGTGCGGAACGGGAATTTCTGAATCGAAGTGGTCGGAGCACCGGCTGCCCAACCGAAGATCAGCACCCAATATTCGGTATCGGGCAGATAAACTCCTTCGTTCTTGTATTCATATACGCCCGGAGCAGCCATGAAATCGAGCATGAAGCTGTCCTCCGCTATGATTGTCTGGAGCAAAGCATCGTCGTCGAGTCCTTGGTAGCGGAACGCCGGACGGATGGCCGAATAATACGGAAACTCGAGATCGGACGGAGTAATCGTAAAGTTCCGCTCCGTTATAATAACAGGTGAACTTCACCTCAAAAGTAGCTCCCGCAGCCAGCTCCTTGGTTTTGAAAGTCTTACTCTCGATTTTGGTATTCACTTCGCCCGCAGCATCGAGCCCCGCAGCAAAAGCCAGGTAATCGGTATTCGGATCCAGCCCCTCGAATGCATAGTTCGATTCGCCTTGAGATCCCAACTTTTTGAGAGCCTCTTCGACCGAGCCGTAATTCTTGACCGCTTCTGCCATCATATTCTTCATATATACGGCCAAATCGCCCGAGTGGTGCTGATCGAGGATCTGCTTGGAAAGAACGTCGTAATAGTAAACCGCATCGTTGTCCGAAGGCACCACTTTCATATTCACTCCGGTCGGAGTCGGCTCACCGAGCGTAATTTCAAATGTAGTTCCTGCCAGGGGGGGGGTAGCCGTCCCTTTCTGATCGACCTTCAATACCACCTGGGCCGTACCGGCCGTCACCGTCACCACTGCCTGGGGCTTCGGTTCCGAAGCCGTATTCTCCTCGGCCGTCACCGTGAAATGAGTGCCGTCCGACTTTTCGACTTTACACCATGTCTGATTCGATTCCACCTGCCATGTAGCCTGGTCGGTCTTAACCTCGATCGTCCTGGTACCGCCGACAGCTTCGAAAACCAGGTCGGTCGAAGGATCGATCTGCAACAATGCAGTCGCATTGTCGTCATCGCTACAACTTGTCGTAAACCCCAACAGACAGCATAATATTCCCAAAATAAATTTTTTTTCATATTTTAGTGCCTAAAATTTAACTATATAAGAGAAATATATTATAAAGTAATTTTTCCTTTCTAAAACAAGATTAAAAAATTATTCTGTAAAAGACAAATTTTGTTCCCGTTTTGAAAATTACAATAACGACAAAAAGAACAAAAAATATCCGATTTAATCTGTTTTCGGTCAAAACCTTTCTTCGATCAACCTGTCTGCCGATTCCCATACCTATTTTATAATTGAATCCCAATCGATTCGACAGAAAAGTACGGAACATCCTCCACCGTGAATGCAATTTAGTACCTTTGTGGCGTAAAATTCGAATCAATATATTTTAATCATAGAATCCGCTCCGATTTTTCCACGGCCGGAGAGGTATAAAACGAAATCGCAATGCTGCCTCTCATCACACTACGACTGCAAAACCAGTTATTGGTTCAGCCGCCTTTCGACGCTCCGCAACAGGTCGTGGAGTGGATGGGAGCCGTACAAGCCCAGGACTACCGCATGGCCAAATGGGCCGTCGGCTGCCGCACCGCATCGACCGATGCCACACAGATCGAAGCCGCCCTGAACAGGGGCGACATCCTGCGCACGCACCTGTTGCGTCCGACGTGGCATTTCGTTTCTTCGAAAGACCTGCGCTGGATGCTCTCGCTCACTGCCGACCGCATCCGTGCCGCCAACGACTCCTACGCCCGGGGCACAGACGCCGCTCTCGACTCCAAATCGATTCACCGCTACATGAACCTGCTGCAAAAGACGCTGGAAGGGAACAAACACCGGACGAAAGAGGAAATCGGAGAAGCGCTGAATCAGCGGGGCATTCCGCTCTCGCAATATGCGCTGCGGCATCTGCTGATGCGGGCCGAAACGGACGGCATCGTCTGCAGCGGCGCCGACAAGAAGGGCACCGCGACCTACGCCCTTCTCGACGAACGGGCTCCGCACGGCGAAGAACCTTCCCGTGAAGAGGCGTTGGCCCCGGCTGGCCCGAACTCTATTTCCGCAGCCACTCCCCCGCCACGCTC
>ENA-OQAB01001507-OQAB01001507.1-human-gut-metagenome-genome-assembly--contig:-NODE-1507-length-10998-cov-2.008647_pt1 | contig 10998 bp, 12 predicted proteins | sample MGYA00242490_ERZ504517 | MGnify/ENA primary metagenome ERZ504517 (study PRJEB26092, sample SAMD00036298) | human gut metagenome | host: Homo sapiens | study: EMG produced TPA metagenomics assembly of... | reverse complement strand
GCCGCACCCAGCCCTGCTGCGGCTGGTTTGGTGCCAGTCGACACCACCCCTGCCCTACGCTCTGGCATACAGCCGCATCTACATTCTGGGCACCATCTGCGTGCTGATCGTGCTTGGCATGAACACCTTCATCACTGCGCAGGGCTTTGCCAAGATCAGTATGCTGACCACCGTTATCGGCGCGGTCATCAACATCGTGCTGGACCCCATCCTCATCTTTGGGCTGGGCATGGGCGTAAAGGGCGCTGCCATTGCCACCGTGCTGAGCCAGGCAGTGGGTGCCATCTGGGTCATCCGCTTCCTCACCGGCCCCAAGACCATCCTCAAGATCCGCAAAGAGGACATGAAGCTGGAAGGGAAGATCATCATGCCCGTGCTGGCACTGGGCATTTCCACCTTCGTCATGCTCTCCACCGAGAGCCTGCTGTCCATCAGCTTCAGCTCCAGCCTGGCCCGCTACGGCGGTGACGTGGCCGTGGGTGCCATGACCGTGATCACCAGCGCCTCCCAGGCTGTGCACCATGCCCATCTCGGGCATCTGCCAGGGCGGCCAGCCGGTGATGAGCTTCAACTTCGGTGCGGGCAAGAAGGACCGCGTCAAGCAGGCGTTCCGCTTCCAGCTGACCCTCTGCCTGGGCTACACCACCATCTTCTGGCTGCTGATGATGCTGGTTCCCGGTGCAGTGGCCGGCATCTTCACCTCGGATGCCTCCCTGATCGATTACACCACCTGGGCCATGCGCATCTACATGGCGGGCATCTTCTCCACTGGTGTTCAGATCGCCTGCCAGCAGAGCTTTATGGCGCTGGGTCAGGCCAAGGTCAGCCTGCTGCTGGCCTGCCTGCGCAAGCTCATCCTGCTCATCCCTCTCATCTTCATCCTGCCCCATGTGGTCGCGAACCCCGTGTTCGGCGTGTTCCTCGCCGAGCCCGTCAGCGACATCATCGCCGCTGCCGTGACCGCCACCACCTTCTTCCTCCAGTTCAATAAGATCCTGGACAAGGGCGCTGGCAGGTCTGATGAGGGCCCCGGCCTGAGCCGCAGACCCTGAGAGAAACCATAAGAGCCCTGGGGCTGCAATTCTCTGCAGCCCCAGGGCTCTTTCTCGTTTTTACAGACCGGCCAGCAGGATGGCCAGCACGGCTTTCTGCACATGGAGACGGTTCTCGGCCTCGGTGAAGATCTCGTCGGCGTGCTCTTCAAAGACAGCGGTGGAAATCTCCTCACCCCGGTGCGCAGGCAGACAGTGGAGGAGCATGGCATCGGGCTTTGCACCCTCCATCAGTCTGCCAGTCACCTGGAAACCCGCGAAATCCCGCAGACGGCGCTCACTTTCGGGGGTACCGGGGGCCGTGTTCCATGCAGAGGTCACCACCGCATCGGCATCCTTCACACCCTCGGCGGGGTCGGTGAGCAGGTGAAACTTTTCGCCATACCTGTGGGCGAACATCAGCACATCGGCGGCGGGGCGGTAGCCCTCGGGGCAGACGCAGGTCACACACATCCCTGCCAGCAGGCCGCCCACGATAAGGCTGTTTGCCATGCTGCAGCCATCCCCGATGAAGCAGAGCTTCTGGCCCTCCAGCGTGCCCCGGCGCTCCCGGATGGTCATCAGGTCGGCCAGCACCTGGCAGGGATGGGCGTAGTCGGTCAGGCCGTTGATCACGGGCACACCGGCCAGCTCGGCAAACTCTTCCAGATCGCACTGACGGTAAGTGCGCCAGACCACGCAGTCGTAGTAGCGGCCCAGCACCCGGGCGGTATCCTTGAGGGGCTCGCCCCGGCCGGACTGCAGCTCGGTGGCGGCGTTCATGTAATTGCCCAGACCGCCCAGCTGGTAGACACCCACCTCAAAGCTGGTGCGGGTGCGGGTGGAATTTTTGGAGAACATCAGCGCCACGCTCCTGCCCTTGAGCAGCGCCGGGGTCGTCCCGGCCTTCTGCTCTGCCTTGAGCTCCTCCGCCACATCCAGGATGTGGTGGAGCTCAGCGGGGGAGAGGTCGCTCATTTTCAGCAGATGTTTCATGCCTGCTCCTTTGGAGCCTTCTGCTCCATCTCGGTCAGCACCTCGTTCAGGATGCCCAGAGCCTTTTCCACATCGTGGGCGGTCAGGGTCAGCGGGGGCAGCAGGCGCAGGCGGCTCTTGGCCGTGAGCACCAGCAGGCCCTTTTCGCGGCAGGCGGCCAGCACGTCCGCAGCCCGGATGCCGCCAAAGAACTCGATGCCCACCATCAGGCCAATGCCGGAAAGGTTCTTCACCATGGGCAGCTTGGCCAGACCGGTGCGCAGCTGGACGGCCCGCTCACTGACATTGGCCAGGAAGCTCTGATCCATCCGATCCACCACCACATTGGCACCGGCACAGACCACCGGGTTGCCGCCAAAGGTGGAACCATGGCTGCCGGGGCCCATGCCCTCGGCGGTCTTTTCGTTCAGCAGAACGGCACCGATGGGCAGGCCGCCGCCCAGGCCCTTGGCCAGCGTGACGATATCGGGCTTGAGATTGTAGTGCTCACAGCACAGGAAGGTGCCGGTGCGGCCCACGCCGGTCTGCACCTCGTCCACAATGAGGACAAGATCCTTTTCATCACAGAGGGCGCGCACAGCCTGCACATACTCGGGGTCCAGCGCCATCACGCCGCCCTCGCCCTGGATCAGCTCCAGCATAATGGCGCAGGTATGGCGGTCCACCAGTTCCCGGAGGCCCTCGATGTCACCGGCGGTGGTATAGACAAAGCCCTCATTGAAGGGGCCAAAGTAGTTGTGGAACACCTCCTGACCGGTGGCGGTCAGGGTGGCAATGGTGCGGCCATGGAAGCTGTTGACCAGCGTGATCACAACATCGCGGCCCTTGCCGTAGTGATCAAAGCTGTACTTGCGGGCAGCCTTGATGGCACCCTCGTTGGCCTCGGCACCGGAATTTCCAAAGAACGCCTTACTCATGCCGGTGCGCTTGCACAGCTTTTTGGCCAGCTTGCCGCAGGGGGCAGTGTAATAGAGGTTGGAGGTGTGCTGCAGCTTGTGGGCCTGCTCGGAGACGGCCTCGGCCCAGGTCAGGTCGCAGTAGCCCAGGCTGTTCACGCCGATGCCGCTGGTGAAATCCAGATACTTCTGGCCCTCGGGGCCCTCGGCATACAGGCCGTGGCCCTTTTCCAGTGCAATGGGGTTGCGGTTATAGGTGTGCAGGACATATTCGTTGTCCCGCTTGATGACTTTTTCGGAATCCATAGATATACCCTCCTTGGTTAGCGTCCTCGCCCTCTCAGTCTCGCATTCGCTCGCCAGCTCCCCCGAAGGGGGAGCCCTTGGCAAGTAGGGCAGGCTGTGCAGCAAAACGGAAAGCATAGAGACAAAACAGAAGGGAAAAGAAACAAGATGATCATTTCGACCAAAAAAGGCACCCCCAAGGAAGAGCTGGAAAAGATCGTAGACAAATTCGAGAAGCAGGGCCTGGATGTGACCCTGATCACCGGCAAGGATTACAATGTGTTCGGTCTGGTGGGCGATACCACCAAGATCGATGAGCGCGACGTGCTGGCCAACCCCTGGATCGACAACGTCACCCGCGTGTCCGCCCCCTATAAGCGGGCCAACCGCCTGTTCCACCCCGCCGATTCCATCATCGACTGCGGCGGCGTGAAGATCGGCAGGGGCGAGAAGATCGCCGTGATGGCAGGCCCCTGCAGCATCGAGGGCGAGGAGCAGGCACTGCGCATTGCCAACGGCGTAAAGGCGGGCGGTGCAAGCCTGTTCCGCGGCGGCGCTTATAAGCCCCGTACCTCTCCCTACTCTTTCCAGGGTCTGGAGACCGAGGGCATCCTCGATATGGTCAAGGCACGGGAGGCCACCGGAATGCCCATCGTGTCCGAGCTGATGAGCGAGGACCGGATCCCGGAGTTTGAGGAATATGTGGACGTGGTACAGATCGGTGCCCGCAACATGCAGAATTTCCAGCTGCTCAAGGCCGTGGGTAAGATGCACAAGCCTGTTCTGCTCAAGCGCGGCCTGTGCAACACCATCGAGGAGTGGATCATGTCCGCAGAGTATATCATGGCCGGCGGCAACGAGCAGGTCATTCTCTGCGAGCGGGGCATCCGCACCTTTGAGAAGTACACCCGCAACACCCTTGACCTCTCCGCTGTGCCCATCATCCACGAAAAGACCCATCTGCCCATCATCGTGGACCCCAGCCACGCCACCGGCAAGGCCAATCTGGTCGAGCCGATGATGATCGCCGCTGTGGCCGCCGGTGCCGACGGTCTGGAGGTGGAAGTCCACTATGATCCCGCCACGCATGGAGCGATGGTGCACAGTGCCTGACCCCGGATGCCTTTGCACAGGCCATGGCAAAGTGCCGTCAGGTCGCATGGGCCATTGGCCGGGATATGTAACACGATGAACGGCCTCACCCTCTCAGTCAAAGCCTGACGGCTTTGCCAGCTCTCCCAAAGGGAGAGCCTCTGGCGAAACCACAGACCTTGCGGTGGACTGCCAAGGCCTCGCCCTTTGGGAGAGGTGGCAGCGCAAAGCGCTGACGGAGAGGGCGAGCCAGGTAAAGTAACACGATGAACATTACGATAAAATCAAGCCGGACGGTGGGCGGCAACATCGCCGCGCCGCCCAGCAAAAGCATGGCCCACCGGGCGGTGCTCTGCGCGGCGCTGGCAAAGGGGACCTCCCATCTCCATCATCTTGCTTTCAGCAAGGATATCTCCGCCACGCTGGGCGCGGCGGGCCGGCTGTGCGCCCGTGTCACCACCGGGGAAAACGACGCGGTGGTGGAGGGGCTGGGCCGCTTTCTGCCGGTTGATGCCCCCGTGGACTGCTGTGAGAGCGGCAGCACCCTGCGCTTCCTCATCCCGCTGGCCAGCCTGACCGGGCAGGAAGTGACTTTTACGGGCCGTGGGCGGCTGATGGAGCGGCCCCAGTCGGTCTACAAAACGCTGTATCAGCAGCAGGGCCTGCAGCTTGGCAGGCGCGGACGCCTGACTGTGGAAGGTGCCCTGAGCCCCGGGCGAATACGAGCTGGCGGGCAAACGTTGTCCAGTCCAGTTCATTCAGCGGGCTGCTGTTTGCCCTGCCCCTGCTGGGCGGCACCAGCACCCTGCACCTCATCCCGCCTGTGGAGAGCCGGAGCTACATCGATATGACCCGCGCGGTGCAGCACGCCTTTGGCGTGGAGAGCCGCTGGCTGGATGAAAACACGCTGGAAATTCCCGGCGGGCAGCACTATCTTCCCTGTGATTACACCGTGGAGGGCGATTACAGCCAGGCGGCTTTTCCTGCCGTGCTGGGTGCTGTGACCGGCGGGGTGGCCATCACCGGCCTGTCTGAGGAGACCTTGCAGGGCGATGCGGCCATTCTGGAGATCCTCCGGCGGTGCGGTGCAAGATTCACCCGCACCGGGCAGGGCCTGGTGTTTGAAAAGGCCCCGCTCCACGGAACGGACATCGACCTTGCCGACTGCCCCGACCTGGGCCCCGTGCTGATGGTGCTGGGCCTGCTGTGTGAGGGCACCACAGTCGTCCGCAACGCCGAGCGTCTCCGCATCAAGGAGAGCGACCGCATTGAGGCCATGGAGACCGAGCTGCGGGCCTGCGGCGGGCAGCTGGAGAGCGAGGGCGGCACCATTACCATCCATGGCTGTGCCGGAGCGCTCCATGCCCCGGAGCAGCCGCTTTCCAGCCACAACGACCACCGCGTGGTGATGAGCCTTGCGGTGCTGGCGCTGGCCGCCGGGCTGGCTCTGCCCATCAGCGGGGCCGAGGCCATTGCCAAGAGCTGGCCGGATTTTCTGGAAGCCATCAAGCCTTTGGGCGCGGAGGTGGAACATGTTGGATAAATCAAAGCGTTATCTCATCGTGGGCCTGGGCCTGCTGGGCGGCAAGTACGCCTTGGAGCTGAGCAGGGCCGGGTTCCATGTGGACGGCATCAACCGCAGCGAGGGCCATCTGCAGTATGCCCTCGACCACGGCTATATCGCCAGCGGCAAGACCCACGATTTTGAGGATCTGGTGCGTCAGGCCGATCATATCATCTTTGGCTTGTACCCCACGGCCCTGCTCGAGTGGTTCCGGACTTACGGCCACCTGCTGAAGGAGGGCTGCGTCTTTACCGATGTGTCGGGCGTAAAGACCGGTCTGGTGGAGCCCATTCAGGCCATGTGCAGGCCGGGCGTGGAGTTCATTGCCAGCCACCCCATGGCGGGCCGTGAGACCTCCAGCGTGGAGCACGCCGCCGAGGTGAATTTTGCCCCGGCCAACTTCATTGTGACCCCCACGGACAGGAACACCCCGGAGGCTGTTCAGTGGGCCAGGGAACTGGCCGAGGTGCTGGGCTTCAAGCATATCTGCACCCTGACCGTGCAGGAGCATGACAGGATGATCGGCTATGTCAGCCAGCTCTGCCATGCCATCGCCGTCAGCCTGATGTGCGCCAACGACAATACCTCGCTGTGCGAGTACACCGGAGATTCCTTCCGGGACCTGACCCGCATTGCACGCATCAACGATAAGATGTGGGCGGAGCTGTTCCTCTGGAACAAAGAAAACCTCATCTCCGAGATCGACCAGTTCAGCGGGGCGCTGAACGAGATGCGCAACGCCCTTGTGGCCGATGACCGGGAAAAGCTGGAGGAGATGTTCCGCCTGTCCACCCAGCGCCGCGCGGCGTTTGATAAGAAAGCGCCGTGATCTTTTCAGCACACAGCACTGCTGTTTTTCTCAGCTCCCCTGCTGAGGGAAGCTGGTGAGTAAAGCGGGACTGAGCGGTTTAGCACAACACGAAAAAATGAGGTGTACCGAATGCCCAAACAGGAAGGCCAGAAATCCAAGCTGCTGGCGCTATTGCGCATTTTTTGAGCAGCAGACCGATGAAAACCACCTGCTGAACGTGCCGCAGCTGGTGGAGCTGCTGGAGGCGCAGGGCATCCGCTGTGAGCGCAAGAGCGTGTACAGCGATATTGAGGCACTGGGTGCGCTGGGCTATGACATCAAGCTGCGCCGGGGCCGGGGCGGCGGGTATTTCCTTGCCAGCCGCACCTTTGATCTGGCGGAGCTCAAGCTGCTGGTGGATGCCGTGCAGGCAAGCCGGGTGGTATCCGGCACCACGAGCAGGCGGCTGATCCACAAGCTGGAAAAGCTCTGCTCCAACTACGAGGGCAGCCAGCTGCAACGTCAGGTCTATGTGGAGGGCCGCCCCAAGACCGACAGCAAGAGCCTGCTGTACAGCATCGATGCCCTGCACGAGGCCATCAACAACGGTAAAATGGTGGAGTTCCTCTACAGAAAAGCCGACAGCCGCGAGAAAGAGAAAAGGATCGTCAGCCCGTGGCAGCTGGCCTGGGAGAACGGGTGCTACTACCTCATTGCCTTTGCCGATGAAAAGGGCATCCGCCATTACCGGGTGGACAAGATGAGCGGGGTCCGGGTGCTGGATGCGCCCCGGCGCGGTCAGGAGCAGTTTGCGGATCTTGACCTGCCTGCCTATCTGCGCAAGCACTTTGGAATGTACGGCGGGCCGGAGCATCGCGTTACCCTGCGGTGCACCGCGGATCTGGAAGGCGCCATGCGGGAGCGCTTTGGCGCAACGCCTATGTTCCTGCCCGAGGAGAATGGCTGCTTCCATTTTGATGTCCCCATCTGCGTCAGCGACCAGTTCTATGGCTGGGTCTGCGGCTTTGGCGGCAAGATAGAAGTGGTTGCCCCGCCCGAAGTGCGGCAGGGAATGCGGCAGGTGGCCGCCCGGCTGGCAGAACAGCATCAATAACAAGAAAGGGACTGCGAAAGCAGTCCCTTTTGCGTGTTTACGGTTCCTTCAATTCCAGATCACTGGGCAGGATCAGATCCAGCGCGGCGGCAGGCTCGGCCACGAGGCGGCGGCTCTGGTGGAAGATGGCTTTTTCCAGCGTGTTCCGGGCAAGGCGGCCATTGCCGGCGGTGCGGGCATCGGCAGCCTGCCAGCGGGCATAATAGCCCAGCAGGGGTTCGGTGCAGCTTTCGGCCAGACGGTACCCCTTGTTCTTTGCCTGAACGTGGGTGATCTGCAGCAGCTCCTCAGCGGTGTAGTCCGGCTCAACGCCCAGCAGAGGCAGGATCTCGGCTCATGATCTGGCTGGCCACCGGGGCCACCATGGTGCCGCCGGAACACGGCGGTGCCGGTCGTGCGGCTGGGGGTGTCCATGGTCAGCAGCATGATGTACTGTGGGTCGTCCGCCGGGGCGAAGCACATAAAGGACACCACCACGTCCTTGGTGCCGGTTTTATCCGCAGTGCCGGTCTTGCCGCCGATGCGGTAGCCCGTCACCTGTCCGTTGCGGCCGCCGCCGTCGGACACCACCCACTTCCAGGCACTCCCGCACCTTGGCGGAGGTCTCCTCACTGATGACCTGCCGCACCGCTGTGGTCTCGTGCTGACTGAGGATGTTGCCCTCGTCGTCCAGCACCTGTTCTACCAGATAGGGGGTATACAGATAGCCGCCGTTGATGGTGGCTGCCTGGGCCCGGATCAGCTCCAGGGGCGTGACGTTGAAGGTCTGTCCGAAGGAGTAGGCCGCCAGGGAAACCACGTTGGAGTTGAAGCTGTCCTCATTGGCAAAGATGCCTTCCGCCTCCGCAGGCAGGTCGATACCGGTGGTCTCCATGAGGCCGAAGGATTTCAGATAGCGGTAGTATGCCTCCGTGCCGATCTTCAGGCCCATGGTGACGAAGGCCGGGTTGCAGGAGTTGCCGGTAGCCACCTTCAGGGTCTGGGTGCCGTGGCCGGCCCGCTTGGAGCAGTTGATGGGCTTTCCCCAGCCCTCCACGTGGATGGAGCCGGTGCAGGTGAAGGTGGTGTTCATGTTCACCACGCCCTCCTCCAGGGCCGTGGCCAGCGTGATGGGCTTGAAGGTGGAGCCGGGCTCGTAGGTGTCCTGATAGCACTTGTTCCGCCACTGCTTGAACTGGATGGTGGCCCGGGCATTCGCCAGCGCCTGATTGTACGCCTCCTCCGTCTCGTAGGTGCTGCGGTTCTGCTGGATCTCCGCCAGAGCGGCATCCAATTCCGCCTGAAGCCCCTCAGTATAGATGGTGGAAAAGTCTCCCGGATCATAGTTGGGATAGGAGGCCATGGCCACAATGCCGCCGGTGTTCACGTCCATGACGATGCCGGTGCCGCCGTTGGCCGCGTCGTACTTATCCAGCATACTCTCCAGGCCCTTTTCCAGGGCGTACTGGACGTTGGTGTCCAGAGTCAGCACCAAGCTGCTGCCATTCTCCGCATCAAACATCTGCTCGCCGCCGCTGAACAACAACGGCGTGCCGTTTACGTTGGTAGGCGTGATGGTCAGTCCAGTGCTGCCGCTGAGCACGTCATCATAGGACGCCTCCAGCCCGTAGGCGCCCATATTGTTGGCATTGACGAACCCTATCACATTGCCTGCCAGAGAGCCGAAGGGATACAGCCGCTTGGTGTCCGGCGTCAGGGAGATGCCTTGGAGCCGGGTGGGCCGCCCGCCGGTAGAGATGAGAACGGTGTTGCCGTCCTCGTCCACCGTGGTAAGCTGGTTCCCCTCATCGTCGATCTCTCCGTTGATGAACCGGCGGACCTCGTCGGCCACGTCCTGGTCTACCTTCTTTTTGACCTCCCAGTATCGGTTGGCGGTGTTCTCCAGGTGCTCCAGGATGGTCTCCTCCTCCACATCCAGAATGCGGCTGAGGCCCCGGGCGATATACGCCTGGTCCAGCACCTCCGGCGCCGTGTAAGGCGCTCCCTTCTCGGCAGCCTCCTCGGCCGCATCCTGGATCTTCTGCTCCTGGGACTCTACAAAGTCCTGGACGCCACCGGGATCCAGTAAGACTGTCTCCGTGGAGTAGGAGATGGCCATGATCTCGCCGTTTTTGTCGTAGATCGTCCCCCGGGAGGCGCTGATGACCATGCTGTCGGTCTGCTGGCTCACCGCCTCGGCCTTCAGTTCGTCGTGCCGGTTGATCTGCAGATCGTACAGCTTCCAAAACAGCACTGTGAAGGAGGCCACACCCAACAGCAGCATGATGAGCATCGTCCTGCCCCGGATTACCTGGTTCGCCCGGCGGGCGGCATCGCTCTTTCTTCTGGGTCTGTCCGTCATGCCTGTTCTCCTTTCGGAACGCCGGGGCCGCTTCCCCCGTCCATACCGCAATACCAAAGCAAGGAGTAAGAAGGCCCCTTCTTACTCCCCACCGTTCGCTTCATTATAGTGCGGCCGTCACTCAAAATATTCCACCACGGCGTAGATCCCGTGGTTCAGCGAGGTCAGCAAACGGCTGAGCAGATTGGACTCCTCCTGCTGATAGACCACGGCACTGTCGCCCTCCGACAGATCGATGTAATAGATCTGGCTGCTGCTGGGCTTGCTCATGCCCGCCGCCTCCGCCACCTCTTTCACGGTGGCCAGGTCAAACATCTGCTCGTGCTGGGCGGTGAGTGTGACGTTCTCCGTCTGCAGCTCCTCCAGCTGGTTCTGGAGGGACACTACCTCGTCGGAGATGATCGTCAGCTGGATGTAGCCCCATCAGCACCATCACTGCAAGGCCGATGGCCGCGCCCACGCCCAAAACGGAGAGGACGGACACCTTCTGCCGCTGGCGTACCTGCGCCTTGGAGAGGCTCCGCACCCGGGGCTTCGCCTTGGGGACGGCCTCTACCGCCGTCTGGTGACGGGGAGCCTCTCCGGCGTGCCGAAGAGCGCGCTCCCGGACTTCCCGGTCCAGGTCGTACGCCAAGTCCCCATATACCGCGCTGCGGCTGTTGTACCGCAGTTCCCGCGCTGCTGCCAAAGAAGGTCCCTCCTTTTGCTCCGCCATACCGGCACGGAGCCGTTCTCACACACATTAACACCGGATAGTCCCGGTGTGGTCAAAGGTCAAAGCCGCACTTTTCCGCCACCCGCAGCTTGGCGCTGCGGGCCCTTGGATTCTCCTCCAGCTCCGCGCCGCCCGCCGTGACGGGCTTGCGGGTCACCAGCCGCACCTGGGGCT
>ENA-OQAB01001506-OQAB01001506.1-human-gut-metagenome-genome-assembly--contig:-NODE-1506-length-11008-cov-2.379193_pt1 | contig 11008 bp, 12 predicted proteins | sample MGYA00242490_ERZ504517 | MGnify/ENA primary metagenome ERZ504517 (study PRJEB26092, sample SAMD00036298) | human gut metagenome | host: Homo sapiens | study: EMG produced TPA metagenomics assembly of... | reverse complement strand
TGAAATTTTTTATAATGGCGAAAAAGTCATGGATAGAAGTGAATTTATAAGTCAAAATATTTCTTATATGATGCAAAATAAGGATTTTATTTCTGCTTTGACAATAAAAGAAAATATTACACTTGCATCACAAGTCAGTCAGTTTGATTATTCACCAGCTATTTTACAAAAAATCACAACTCAACTTTCTATTCAAGATTTATTAAAACGTTATCCTCATCAATTATCTGGAGGACAATTAAAACGTGCCTCGATTGCAAAAGCAATGCTCAAACAATCACCAATTATTTTATGTGATGAACCAACAGGAGCCTTACATAGTCAACAAGCTCAAATTGTTATGCAAGAGTTAAAAAAACCTATCATTAAAATCATTAGTAATTATTGTTTCACATGATCCTTTGTTATTGAAACAATATTGTGATAGTGTTTTGACTTTAGAAAATGCAAAATTAAAAGGTCGACTTAAAAAAACACCAATTATTCAAACAACTCATCCTCAACCCAAGACATATTCCATGTTTTTTTATTCTTTTAAACAATTACTTTATCAAAGAAACAAACTACTGTTTCTTTTTTTATTTCAATGGATTGTGATTGTGGCATTCTTTTTGATTGTTACAGCAATGAATGGCGTTTTTGATGCAATAAGTGAAAGTGAGAAAAGTTCAGTTCAAGTCAACATGATGACGATTGAGAAAAAAAGATAGCAGTGCTTTTGAAGAACTGATAACTCATCTGCAGATAAAGAATGTCACTTATGATTATTCATTGGAACAATTACAATGGTCTTATCAAAATAAAGATATAACATGTTTCATTTCCTTTTTGCCAATACAAACATCTCATATTCAATTATCAAAAGGACGATTACCCCAAAATAGTCATGAAATTATTTTGAGTTTACCTTTATATCAAACATTAAAACAGCCTCAAACATTAACTTGTCTTACTGATACAAAAATAGAAATGCAGGTTGTAGGTGTTTTAGAAGAACATTTCTTTACCCAAGAAGAAATTTATTGTTCACCATTATTACAAAACGAATTATCTGCTTTTAAAGATATGAAAACTTTATGTGTAGAAGCTAAGGAGCAATCTCATCAAATGCTGTATAAAAGTTTATCTCAGGATTATTTTGTTTATAGTGATGTAATTGAAAGGTTGAAAATTATCAATCCATTCTTTCTCTAGCAAGATTGATTGCCTATGTTTTTATAGGAATCAGTTTTTTTGTTTCTTTGCTTTTAATTGGGATTGTTGAATCAACGATTTATTATGAAAGAACTCATGATGTTGCTTATTTATTATCTTTAGGTATGAAAAGAAAAAGGTTGTTTGTTTTATCAATTATTGAAGCCTTGAGTTTAGGTATCATGATGGCAATAGGTGGTTGTTTATTATCAGCATTTTTATATTTTTATTTCAATAATGTTTATTTATTAAAAGAACATTTTGGGATTCTTTTAAGTTTACATCCCATATTATTGAGTCAATATGATTTATATGGCTTTATTTTTATTTGTTATATGTTGATGACTATGTTAGGGGGCACTATTACCAACAAGAAAGATGATGAGTATCAATATGATTGATGTTTTAAGGGAGGAATAAGGATGTTAGAATTAAAGAATATTCAAAAAAGATATGATTATCATAAAGTGTTACAAGATATTAATATGTCTTTTCCAAGTTGTGGAATGGTTTCAATTGTTGGACCTTCAGGATGTGGGAAAAGTACGCTGTTACATATTATTGGAGGTATTGATCAAGATTTTTTAGGTGATCTTCTATGGCAGGGAAAAAGCGTGAAAAAGCATTTAACAAAATATCGTCGTCAACATGTAAGCTTTATCTTTCAACAATTTCATTTAATTATGTGGTTGTCAGTGAAACAAAATATCGCTTTACCACAATTTTTCCATCCTCAAGAAAAATCAACAGATTCTTTTAGATATGCAAGCTTTTGAAAATGCTAGTATGTCCTCTTTATCATTAGGACAAAGACAACGCATTGCATATTTAAGAACACGTTATCATAAAAGTGATATTTTATTATGTGATGAACCGACAGGTTCTTTAGATCCTATTCATGCAAAGGAAATTATGGAGTTATTAAAAGAAGAAGCAAAACAACGATTGGTTATTTTGGTATCACATGATCAAAAATTAGTTGAAAAGTATAGTGATGAAATCTATGAAATGAAAGATGGACAAATCATAGCTCATCGTGTCTATCGACAGTCAGTGCATCAAGATCAAATGAAAAAGAAAACTAAGAGAATCTTTTTCCCACATCTTCGTTTATCAATTGAATCATTTTTATCACATAAGAAACGTTCTTTACAACTGGTTTTTGGTTTAACCCTTTCTTTGTTATGTATTGTTTTTACATTGACATTAAGTCAAAATTTAGAAAATCAAATTCATCAATATATTCATTCATTATTTCCTGCTTCCAGCATTAGTTTTCAATCAATGCATCATCAATCTTTGACTGTTGAATTACTCAATCAAATACAAGCTCATCCAGATATTATTAAAGCCGAAATGTATTTAGATGATTATGAATGTTTAGGAATGAGTTTTATAAAAGAACGCTACCAAGAATCAACAACTCTTTTTATCGGTGATGAAACATCTCCTTATGAGGATTTATCATTAAAATTAGGAAGATTTCCGCAAAATCAACATGAAATTTTAGTATCACTATCAACAGCTCAACATCTTTGTCAAAATGAAGATATTTCTTTATTAATTGATAAAGCAGTTTATGTTTATTATCAACATGGTTTAGAAGTCAAACCCATTGCTTTTCATGTGGTAGGAATCACGACACAAACAACTTCATTAGATACTTTCTATCAACAAAATCATGCTTCTTATTATCTTTTAAAAGAAGTTTATCAGTTTCCGGAGAATCCATCAGCAAGTTTAGGAATTATATATGTTGATAAAAATAAAGAAAGAAAAACTGTTTTAGATGATCTTCAAAAAACTTATCCCACTTATCAATTTAAAGAAGTTGGTACTTCTACAACTCAAAATATAAGTCAAACCATGAAACAGGTGAGAATTGTTTTATATATTTTTTCCAACTTAGCTATTTTATCTTCTTTGTTTTTAATTGGAGAGGTGATGTTTTTAAATGTTGTTCAAAAAAAGAAATGATTTAGCAATTATGAAAATGTTTTGGTGCTAGTCCAATTGATATTATGAAAATTGTTTTATATGAGTCATTGGAAATTGTTTTATTTGCTCAGTTGATATGTACTTTGTTATATTATGAAGCTATTGAAATGATGAACCAAGTTGTTAAAGAGATTTTATTAAATCATCAGTTTGTCTTTTCTTTTGATATAAGATTATTGTTGATTGTTTTTGGTGTAACATATTTGTTTGTATTAATCAGTCAAATTCCACCATTGATTTATGTTTTGAAGATCAATACAGTTGAATCTTTAAAAGAATAAAATAATGTATTTAGAATTGTTGAAGTTAATAGCAAGCTCAATAGATGGAGTTAATTAAAAAATGATAATAGTTGAAATTATTAAATCATGTGATATAATGTTGAATAGTAAAAATCAATGAAAAGGAATAGTAATTGTCTGTAATCTTTTAGAGAGCTTGTGGCTGGTGGAAACAAGTAGAGGAAGCAATGAACTCGCCTTGGAGATGTAAGGGTGAATCAAGTAGTCTTTACCGTATCACTGCGTTAAAGTGTTGAGGGCATACAATGATTGTATGAACTAAGGTGGTAACGCGATAAAGTCGTCCTTAGATGGAGGACATTTTTTTATTTTAAGGAGGAATGAAAGATGCCGTTTGATCACAAACAAATAGAAAAGAAGTGGCAAAAATATTGGGATGAAAATCAAACATTTTATACTGATGTTTGGGATTTCTCTAAGCCAAAATACTATGCTTTAGATATGTTCCCATATCCATCAGGACAAGGGTTACATGTTGGACATCCAGAAGGTTATACTGCAACTGATATTATGTCAAGAATGAAAAGAATGCAAGGATATAATGTATTGCATCCAATGGGATTTGATGCTTTTGGATTACCTGCTGAACAATATGCTATTAAAACTGGGAATCATCCAGAAGGATTTACTTTAGAAAATATTGAAACATTTACAAAACAATTAAAGATGTTAGGTTTTTCTTTTGATTGGGATAAATGTATTTCAACGTGTGATCCTGATTATTACAAATGGACACAATGGATTTTTAAACAACTTTATGAAGATGGTTTAGCTAGAAATGTTGATATTCCAGTTAACTGGTGTGAGGAATTAGGAACAGTTCTTGCCAATGATGAAATCATTGATGGTAAGAGTGAACGTGGAGGATATCCTGTTGTGAGAAAGAATATGAAACAATGGGTTATTGATATTCCTGCTTATGCAGAAAAAATTGTTGGCTGGGTTAGAAGATATTGATTGGCCAGAATCAACCAAAGAAATTCAAAGAAACTGGATTGGAAAATCAATTGGTGCTCATGTTGATTTTAAAGTTGCTGGACATGATGAAAAATTTACTGTTTTTACAACACGTTGTGATACTTTATTTGGAGCAACTTATTGTGTTTTAGCTCCAGAACATGATTTAGTAGCAAAAAATTACAACTGAAGCACAAAAACAAGCGATTGATGACTATGTGAAAGTTTGTGCGACAAAATCAGAATTAGAACGTACAGAATTAAATAAAGAAAAAACAGGTGTTTTCACTGGGGCTTATGCAATCAATCCAGTCAATGGTAAAGAAATTCCAATTTGGATTTCTGATTATGTTTTAGCTGGTTATGGAACTGGGGCAATTATGGCTGTTCCAGCACATGATGATCGTGACTGGGCGTTTGCTAAGAAATTTGGAATTGATATTATTCCTGTCTTAGAAGGTGGCGATGTGACAAAAGAAGCATGGACACAAGATGGAGTACATATTAATTCAGACTTCTTAAATGGTATGAATAAAGAAGATGCAATTGCAGCAATGACAAAATGGTTAGAAGAACATCATTGTGGTCAACAAAAAATTAATTATCGTTTAAGAGAATGGATTTTTGCAAGACAAAGATATTGGGGAGAACCAATTCCTGTGATTAATTTTGATGATGGTAGCTCAGTAGCATTATCAGATGATCAATTGCCATTAATTTTACCACCATTAGAAGATTATTCACCATCTAAGACTGGGGCTTCACCACTTGATAAAGCAACTGATTGGGTAAATGTTGAAATTGATGGTAAAAAAGGAAAACGTGAAACAAGTACAATGCCAGGAAGTGCTGGAAGTAGCTGGTACTATATGCGATATATTGATCCACATAATGATAAAACGATTGCTGATCGAAAATTATTGGATCATTGGTTACCAGTGGATTTATATGTTGGTGGACCTGAACATGCGGTTGGACATTTATTGTATTCACGTATGTGGAATCGTTATTTGTTTGACAAAGGATATTTATCTCATCCAGAACCTTTTCAAAAGTTATATCACCAAGGTATGATTTTAGGTGGTAATGGTGAAAAGATGAGTAAATCTAAAGGAAACGTTATTAATCCAGATGATATTGTTAATGCTTATGGAGCAGATACATTACGTGTTTATGAAATGTTTATGGGACCATTAGAAGCAAGCAAACCATGGAGTGAAAGTGGTGTTGATGGTGCTAGAAAATGGTTGGATCGTGTTTATCGTTTGGTTATTGAATCTGATAAATTAAGTGATGAAAATGATCATTCATTAGATTTTATCTATCATCAAACGGTTAAGAAAGTCACTCATGATTATGAAACTTTAGGATTTAATACAGCAATTTCACAAATGATGATTTTTGTGAATGAAGCTTATAAAGCTAAGAGTGTCTATCGTCCATATGCCGAAAACTTAGTTAAAATGTTAAGCTGTATTGCTCCTCATGTTTGTGAGGAAATGTGGCAATTATTAGGACATGATACAACAATTGCTTATGAAACATGGCCTACATATGATGAAGCTATGTTGGAACAAGCAACAGTTGAAATGGCTGTTCAAGTGAACGGAAAAGTTCGTGCTAAGATTACTGTTAACAAGGATGAAGATGATGAAGTTGTTAAACAAACAGCTTTATCTCAAGACAATGTGAAAACACATACTGATGGTAAGAATATTGTTAAAGTGATTGTTGTTAAAAATAAGATTGTCAATATTGTTGTTAAATAATATTTGTTAACTTATGTATTGAAGTATGACTTCTGTTTGAAGATACTCAATAATTGTAATAGGATGAAAGGAAACTTTCGTTATACAATTGTTATAAATATATTTTTGGTAAAGAGTAAGGGAGGAATCATTGTGATTCCTCTTATTTATTATCTAATAGGAAAAATTATTTGTTGTGATGAGGATAAATGCATGGTTGATTAATATGAAAGTTTTTTGTTATAATTAACTAAATATTTGGAGGAGGAATATTATGAATCATTTAGGGACAAAAGAAATCAAAACTCAACGATTAACATTAAGAAAGTTTAATGAAAATGATGCAGTTATGGCATATCGAAATTGGACAAGTGATGAAAAGGTTATAAAATTTTTAACATGGCCAGTTCATCAATCTGTTGATGTTACAAAGAAAGTTTTAAATGATTGGATTGAATCATATCAAGATTTATCATTTTATCAATGGGCTATTGTTCTTGATGAAATTAATGAACCTATTGGAAGTATAAGTGTTGTTGATATCAATGAACAAACCAACATGGTTCATATAGGCTATTGTATTGGAAGTCAGTGGTGGCATCAAGGAATTACAAGTGAAGCATTTGCGGCAGTGATTCAATATTTATTTGAAGAAGTGAAAGTGAATCGCATTGAAACTCAACATGAACCTAATAATCCTAATTCTGGTAAAGTTATGAAAAAAATGTGGTTTAACTTATGAAGGTACATTACGCCAAGCTATGCATAGTAATCAAGGGATTGTCGATGCTTGTGTTTATGGGATACTTGCTAGTGAATATTTTCAAAAGAAACAATAAAAAAAGCAATTGGAACTATTTAAAATAGTTTCCGATCGCTTTTTATGATCTAATCTATAGATCTGTGATAAAAGAAGGTTTTTGTAATTTGTTCACCTGATTGATTTTAAATTCTAAAGTTGAATGAACATAAAGCTCTAATGTAATTGATACACTAGAATGTCCGAGCATTTCAGATAATGATTTAACATCAATATCATTCATAATACAGTTTGTTGCATATGTATGTCTTAAAGTATGGAAATTAATTTGGAAACCATATAATTGACATATCTTTTGAAAATGATATTGAATATTACGCGGGTCAGATATTTTATGTGAATTGGTATAAATATAGTGAGTTATATCTTTAACATCAAGTAATTCATAATATTTTCTGATATAATCTAAGATGAATTTTGGAATAGGAACAATTCTTTTTGAAGTTATTGTTTTGGGTTCTAAAATCATTAATTGTGTTTTCGTTTCACTCTCCTGAGTAACTTTTAATCTTTCAATTGTTCTATTTACACTAATTAATCCAGTGTGAAAATCAATGTCCTCCCACTTTAACCCTGCAACTTCTCCTAAACGAAAACCACCATATAATGATAATAAAACAACTAATGATATGCCTTCATAACGTTGAAAGCAATGTGATTCTAAAGATACTTTCTGCTCAATTGTTAGTGGTTTATAACCATTATTAGATTTACCTAATTTAATAAAATTAAAATTAATATTCATCGTATGATATTTCATTTGAGAATATTCTAAAATAGATTTTAATACATATCTAATACTTTTTAATGTACTAATAGAATAAATATTCTTTTCAATCAATTCATGAAAATATGTCATCACAAAATCTTCATGAATTTCACTCATTAATAAATTATCAAAAGATATATTCAAATGTGTATTGATAATATTTTCATATTTTGTATACGTTGAATATTTGATTGATAATTTCTTTAACAACAACCACTCATTTGATACTTCTTTAAAATACTTCTCTTTCTTTAAAAATTTCATTTTTTCTTACCTCCTATCTCATATTGTAACTAATATACAAAATTCGACATAAAATAATGATGTTTTATATAGAAATGAACAAAACTAAATATGTTAAATTATCAAAAAGTCATCGAATTATACAATGACTTTTTCTTTTATGTTAAAATTATTTTGGTGATAATGATGAAAGAAAGATATATTGAAACAAATTTAAAGAAGCAGGAGCTTGCTGATTTATTAAAAGAATATCAAAAAAGAAGTGATCGATTTTCAATTGTAAGGTATTATGAAGAATATATGAGTTTAGAAGAATATGAACAAATGCAATTAGAATTGAAAACATATATTATTCAAGCTCATGAAAAGCGTCTTTTAGATTATCAAAATAATCAAGATGGATATCGTGATGAATTAAATCAATTATTTCATTTTGTCGATGAAAATGAAGCAGCTGATTATTTTGATGACCTATTAAATCAAGAAATGGATATTTATGATAATTGTCAGTATTGTGAATTTGAGCATCAAACTCAAAAAGTTTATCCTTTCCTAAAGATTATTTCATAGAAAGAAAATTGACAAGAATAACTCCAGTAACGATTGGACCGGATTTTTTGGAAATGTTGACATTTTTCGAATTGAAGCAATTAGACATTGTGACTTTCAAAGATGAAAAAATTATTTTCAACCTATCAAGTTTTTTGGTGATGAGTTTGAAGATTTATGTTTTTATAAAGATGGAGAGGTTATATTTAAATATGTAGTCATGAAGAATTTGCAATTGCTTATGAATTGATATGTAGAAATACATGTCTTTTTTTCTTTGCTTCAGTTATAATGAATGCAGGTGATTTTATGAAAAAATTGTTATAAAGAAATAAATTCCACTTATTGTTTGGGATTATTGATACATTATTTTTTGGATTCTGTTTGATTTTTTCAATGATAGATGGAATTACAAGTCATGATCTTGTACAGATTGTTTTGTGTGGGGTTATTTTTGGTAGTTTTACTTTTTTAGGAATTGGGCTTATTTTAGATGCTTTATTAAGATGTGTTGTCATAACGCAAGAAGAATGTTATTCACGTTCGTTTTATGGTGTTAAGAAATCCTTTGATTATACCGATATCAGTTATTGTTTAATGATAATAAAAAACCATCACATTCAATATCGTCTTTATCGTTCAAACCATCAAAAATTGGCTTCATTTGAAGATAATATGATTGGAAGTGAAGGTTTGATTTCGCATTTCATGAAACATAATATTCCAATTCAAAAGAAATATTCACATGCATTTCAAACTAAAAAAACTAATACTTCTATGCAAAGTCGTTGGACTTCCTTGGAACAACAAATGAAAAAAAGACTGGACATATTAAAAATAATATGCGCTGTCCTTATGCTTGTCTCATTGTTTTTCTTTAATCATTCAATAAAGCTTATTATTTATCTTATCATACCACTTATATGGTATGGACTTTATATCTATTTTTATCCAACAATGTTTTTTGATACTTCATCCAAATCATCGCATTTAGGTTTTCCTTATATCATTGTAGGAATAGATATTATTGTCCTTTTAAAGTTATCATATATGGCAAATATTCAAAATATGACTCGCTTTTTTTATATGATTGTGATGATGACAATTGTTTTATTTACTCCATTTCTTATTGTTTATCAGCGTTCAAAGAAATTAACTCGTTTATTAGGTGTGGTTATGGCTTTAATGGTTTATAGTTTTGTATCAAGTTATAGTTGGAATTGGTTATTTTGTAAAGATATTGTACATGAACAAGTTCAAGTTGTTGATTTTAAAGAGATTCATACGACAAAAGGAGGCTCAAGCTATTATTTATATATTGATACCTCACAACAAAAACATGTAAAATTAGAATGTTCAAAAAATATCTATGAAAAAGCTAAGCAAACACATCATGTTATCTTGTGTCAAAGAAAAAGTATCTTTGAGATTTGTTATTGGAATGTTCATTTGTAAAATAATTTGATGAAAAGAAAAATATTGACAGTAACTAGAAAATATGGTATAAATAGCTAGTGCAATAAATGATAGCAGCACATAGAGTGTTAGCCAATGCGTTTGTAACGAACGGATGTAAAGTATCTGGCTGCTTAATAGAGAAATACTTAGTACAAACACAACCTGACGGATCTATGAATGTTATTGTTTTATGCCAAATAAAACAATAGGAGGAAAAATAATGGCACGTTATACTGGACCACAATGGAAAAATCAAGACGTTTAGGATTTTCTACATTAGAAACTGGTAAAGAATTATCAAAAAGACCTTATGCTCCTGGGCAACATGGTCAAAAAAGAAAGAAACCAACTGAATATGGATTACAATTAGCTGAAAAACAAAAAGTAAGACATATGTATGGAGTTAATGAAAAACAATTCCATAACACATTCAAAAGAGCAAGCAAAATGGAAGGAATCACTGGTTATAACTTCTTCTGTTTACTTGAATCAAGATTAGACAATGTTGTTTACAGATTAGGTTTCGCTACTACAAGAAGACAAGCTAGACAATTAGTTAACCATGGACATATTTTATTAAATGGTGTTAAAACTGATATCGCTTCTTGTCAAGTTAAAGTTGGAGATGTTGTTTCAGTTAAAGAATCTTCTAAATCATTAGAAATTATTAAAACTGCTTTAGCTTCTCAAACTCATGTACCTGGATTTGTAGAAGTAGATGCTGAAAAGATGGAAGGTAAATATATCAGATTACCAGAAAGATCTGAATTAAACCAAGAAATCAACGAAGCATTAATCGTAGAATACTACAACCGTTTAGGATAATCATGAAATGGACACTTTGGTGTCCTTTTTTTTACTAAGATGGTTAGTATACATATATGATTGTAATGTTAATAATTTTAAAGAGACTTATAAATATGAAGTCCATGATGTCAAGAACTATAAGAGTCATATCAAAATCACAAAA
>ENA-OQAB01001505-OQAB01001505.1-human-gut-metagenome-genome-assembly--contig:-NODE-1505-length-11020-cov-3.667217_pt1 | contig 11020 bp, 10 predicted proteins | sample MGYA00242490_ERZ504517 | MGnify/ENA primary metagenome ERZ504517 (study PRJEB26092, sample SAMD00036298) | human gut metagenome | host: Homo sapiens | study: EMG produced TPA metagenomics assembly of... | reverse complement strand
ACATCTTGATACCGCTAATCGCTTCTTCACTTTGCACAGCGTTTGCCTGGAAGCCAAAGAATCCGAGCAGCCAGCCGGTTACCGCCGTACCGATAGCCCAACCGAATTTCTGGCTCATGGAAGAAGAGGAGAATATCAGTCCTGTGGCACGGTTACCGGTTTTCAGTTCCGAATAGTCGGCGCAATCGGCATACATAGACCAGAGCAACGGAAAGATGCTGCCCGCGCAAACGCTGATTAACGCTTGAAATACAAACATCCATATCAGGTCTTCCTTATCAAACCAATAAAAGATAACGCTAAGTACTGTGGCGATAATCATCGCCCACATATAGGTGTTACGCTTGCCGATGCGGTTGCTGACGGGAGCGGCTGCTATTACGCCTATTATATTGGCAGCCTGCCCCAAAGCGAGGTATAGTCCGCTCAACACGAATGACATGCCGAAGAAAGAGACGGTCGCATAATCTTCCTCTACGACAAAAATACTTAAAGTAATAGACAGTAGCGCCATCACGAATGGAGTTGAATACCAAAAGCAGCCACACCCGCACCCAATAATATCCACCAAGGCTTGTTTTTAAACAAATCTTTCAAGTCTTCTTTCAGCGGGTTTTGTGTTTCTTTGATTGGCTTTACCCGTTCTTTAGTCCAGGCAAAGCATCCGAAAAATAACACGATGCATAAGATGGCTATAACAACGACTGCCATAGTCCAGCCCGTCTGCTGATCGGCCAACTCCTTACTGTTGCCACTGAAAAAATTCACCAACGGCATAAACAACAGCAGGGCTATGAAACTACCGATGTAGGCAAAGGTCATTCTATAAGTAGAAAGTGTGTTGCGTTCTTTAGGATTAGGGCTCATTACTCCCAGCAGGGAAGCGTAAGGTACGTTGATGGCAGAGTATATCATCATCATCAACGAATAGGTGACGTAGGCATAAATCAACTTACCGGTCGGGCTCCAGTCCGGAGTAACAAAAGTCAGAATACCGATGATGCCGAACGGGACAGCCAACCACAAGAGATAAGGCCGGAACTTTCCCCAACGGGAGTGTGTACGGTCGGCAACGACGCCGACAATAGGGTCGAAAGCCGAATCCCATATTCTCGTTATCAGGAACATAGTTCCCACCACCGCAGCCGGCAAACCGAAAACATCCGTATAGAATATCATCAGATAGGCGCCAAACAGTTTCCAGAACATGGATGATGCCATATCCCCAAATCCATAGCCTATTTTCTCTGTAAGTTTTATCATACTGTGTTTATTTAGAAACAGCCTGTTGTTTCAATAGTTTCAAATTCTTGTCTATCAATCTCTTCAAAGTCTCTACCGAAGCAGAGGAGTTCAAACCGTCGGCAGGGGTATTCATGCAATAATCCACCAACTTGTCAATGGTAGACGTCGCTACATGCATCCGCGTATCGGAAGAAGCATAATAGATAAATACCGTCCCGTCATCATCGGCAATCCAGCCGTTGGAGAAAAGTACGTTGCTTACATCGCCTATACGTTCTTCCGCTTCGGGCGCCATGAAATAACCACCGGGAGCAGCTATCAGTTTGGAGGGATCGTCCAAGGCTGTCATATACATATAAAGTACGTAACGCAATCCTGCCGCACAACCACGTACTCCATGTGCCAAGTGCAACCACCCCTTAGAGGTTTTGATAGGATGCGGCCCTTCGCCATTCTTCACTTCTTTAATAGTGTGATAGTAGCGTTGGTCGATAATCTTTTCTTCTTTTACTTCTGCATGCGTTATATCGTCTACCAATGCCCAACCAATACCGCCACCGCTTCCGGTATCGATGAAACCGTCCTGCGGACGGGTATAAAGAGCGTATTTACCATCTACAAATTCCGGATGAAGTACTACATTGCGCTGCTGGCTTTTGGTTTTCAAATCCGGCAGGCGCTCCCAAGTCTTCAAATCTTTGGTACGGGCAATAGCTGCCGTTGCCGTTGCCGAAGACAAATCTCCCGCAGGGGCCGTATCGTCATGGCGCTCCGCACAGAAAAGGCCGTATATCCAACCGTCTTCATGGGCAGTGAGACGCATATCATAAACATTGGTTGCCGGAATAATGTCTTCGGGCATCGTTATCGGATAGTCCCAAAAACGGAAGTTGTCAATGCCATTCGGACTTTCGGCTATGGCAAAGAATGATTTACGGTCGGCTCCTTCCACACGGACCACCAACAAGTATTTATCATTCCATTTGATGGCGCCGGAATTCATTGTGGCATTCATACCAATACGCTCCATTAGATAAGGATTACTGTTTTCATCCAAATCATATCGCCAAAAGACAGGGGTATGCGCAGCTGTCAGTACAGGATATTTATAACGGGTGAATATACCGTTGCTTGTTTCTTGGGGTATATTGGTTCTGGTTATCAACTCTTCATGTAAGCGATAGAGTTCTGTCTGTTTTTCTTTGAATAAGCTCATAATCTATTCGTCAATTAAAATAGATCAATATTTCATAGATATTTCTCTCAAATATTGCATATTCATTATCGGAGTATCACGAGGTATTTCACAACCTCCCATCATAATCCAATTAGCTTGAGGTATGCTAATTTTCACCTCTTCATATTTCTTTTTAATTAGTTCTTTTGTTCCACTCATGATTACAGAAACCGGATCTAAATTACCACACAGCATCACATCTTCTCCCATAATCTTATAAGTTTCAGCCATATCTACCATCCAATCAACATCTAATATGTCAATATCTGTCTTCTTTAAGGATTGGAGAATATGAGTAATATTGCCACAAATATGCAATTTTACAAGAGCACCATGCTCATGAATAAAATTAAATAATTCCTTATGCAGCGGAAAACAGAACTCATCGTACATTTCTTGTGATATTTGCGAACAAACAGCATCTCCAACACCAATGATATTAGCTCCCGCTTCAATTTGAGCTAATGCAAACGACTTTGCCATCTGTAAACATTTTTGTTGTAAAGCCTTCACCATATCCGGCTCTATAATCATATTCATCAATAATTCTGAGATACCGGATAAATCCGCAGCTTCTGCCAAAGGCCCCTCTATCCAACCTATAACAGGAAACGGATTACCAAGTTTCTTACGAAAAAGTTCTACTCCTTTTATTCTATCCAAGGTACGTTCACACGCATAAACATCCGGAACTTGCAGCGCCTCTACATCTTCCATTGAAAAAATCAATCTTTCACACTTTGGAGAATTGTCGCCGTCAAAAACAACCTTAGCACCAAAAGCAGAAGCCTCCCGACATGGATCCGATATAACGCTTACAGCATCATGGTCATACATTTCAAGAAGTTTTAAATTAGATTCTACCAATACCCTATGATCTAGCATAAAATCCGAATATGTTTTCCCATAAAGAGCGGCAGCATGCATCATCAATATCGGATGAAAATAAACTCTCCCATTATTTGTTTTAGGAGTTGTCAACATTTTATGTGTTCTTTCTAATTTTACATTCATAATCCATTATTTTTTATTACTATACTATTCCATACTTTGTTTTATCTCAGAACCATATAAAGCATAATACAATATATATACCTCACCCAACAATACAATCAGCCAAGTCCATCTCCATTCACCACCCAAAAGATCAGCAAAAACACCTTGACAGAAAGGAAGTAAAGAACCACCGATAACCCCTATCATAAATATTCCTGAAGCTATAGATGTATATTTACCCAATTGATTGACTGATAACGTGAAAATAGCACCCCACATTACAGAATGGAACAGACCAATCGCAACTAATATCCAAGGATTATCCAGCCAAATTCCCCCAATCGTAAGTAGCCCAGCCAAAGTAGCTGATATGCCTAACTGTACCCGTGCAGAAACACCACTAATAAAAACTGGATATTAATCGTCCCACCAACATCCCCCCCCAATAAAATGTGGCCATCAATGCCGGTACAGACATATTTCATTCCACTATTGAGAAAGAATCCATTCCTAAGAAAGAAAAATATCTACCAGTTCTCTCCAACTCTTGAGTATATAAATTGATGTTTGCCCCTACACATACTTCAACACCCACATAAAGAATATTGCAATAATACCTAAAGTCAGATGCCTAAAAGACCAGACAGACTTCTCCAATATCTCTCCATCCCGAGTTCTTGTTCCTCCAATATCCGGCAGTTGCATTCGTATAAAAGCAAGAACTACCAGTATGACTACTATTATCAACCATATAAAAGCATTTTGAATTTGACTTATATGTATATTCTCCATTGCCATTCCGCCAAAAACAATTCCTGTCACAAAAAACGGAGCTAATGTCGTACCGACAGAATTTGCCGTTCCACCAATATTCAACCGTTGAACCGGCTGAGTTCCCTGTACCTCACAAGCTGCCAAATAAGGATTAATCACAACTTGTAAAACAGTAGCTGCCGCACCTGCTGCATAAGAGCCTAACAAAAAAATAATATACCCCCAAGGAATCATCGCTATACCTATAGAGAAATAGGATTGAGGAAAGTTAATCGTATATACTGAAGAAAGCCCAAATAAGCCCAATCCCCCAATCAATAACAACAAGCCCAATATGAGTGTCTTTTTATAGCCGAATCGAACAATCCAAACAGAAGCGACTCTACCTGTTAATGGATAAGCTAAAAACCAGGCAAAAGAAATTAACGTTGCTAAAGTATTTTTTGACTCACCTGCATCGTTTAAGAAGACACTCTTCAAAGGTCCTTGGAATTGTCCGTTAACAGTCGTCAAAAATCCGACAAAAAAGAACACTACCACCAATGTTATAAAAGGTATCCGATAGTCAACTTGTTTTTCTACTGCCATAATCACATTTATTATAAATTTCGCAATTTCCGATTTCTAACACATGTAATCATCTTACAAATGTTACAACTATATGCTTGCTTTTTGACTGCCTTTCCTATTGCAACAATACCACTTACAGACTTTACAGGAAGCATTAAACAAGAATCAGTCAAACGCACTCCGGTTATATTTTCCGGAAAAAGTCCAAATAGTTTCTTTTGTTCCACCAATGCCCAGTCACAATACCCCGGACTATAGTTATTACTGACCTTCAACCCTTCCACCTCTGCAATTTCGGTCAGCCTATTCATCAACCAAGAAACTGTAGCTTCCGCTAATATCGAACCAATGATATCCGCAATAAACGTTAATAATATATCATTATTCTTTTTCAGCCTTTTGCAATACTCATCATATTGATTTCCAATGGTAGCAGTAAAAAAAGCGTAAAAGAAAGCATCTTTCATTGCAAATGTGATAATACGTCCAGGATTAAATCGAACATCCCCGATGCGCAGAAACTCTTTCCCTTCTACCTCACCTTGCCGCAAAACATATCCACACCGCGGTGTCACCAAGCCACTGACTTCATCCAGTACTTGATCAACAAGTGCTGTTACTCTTGAATCAGCCGCATAATCATCATAACCCATCAATAGATAAATTTCCTTTTTATCTAAAAACAGTTCATCATAATTTACATCATAGAAATCAAGAGTATTCATATTGCTATTTCAATTCATTATATTCATTCAAAGCCCTATAGAAAGCCTCAATATTACAATGTGGAACATGAGGTGGTACATCACATCCTGTCGATATTACAAAATTAGAATATGCGGCAGTTTTCTGCAGTAACAAAAGAGTTGCCTGATTAACATCCTCCGCAGTACCAGCTTGGAACAAAGTCACAGGATCAAGGTTACCCATTACGATAACATCTTTTGGACATTCTTTCAACACTTCCAACATATCAACCTTATTTCCAAAATGATAAGATTTAGCACCTGTTTCCAGCATTGCAGCCGTACAATGTCCCGTATTGCCGCAGTTATGAAGTATTACTATAAAATTCTCATCTTGCACAGCATCCACTATTTTCTTGACGTATTGTGAGGAAAATTCAGAGCATCCCTCATTAGATAACAGTCCCGCTGCAGGCTCTGCAATAACTACCCCCTGTATTCCCTGTTTTTTTTAAAGCCACACAATACATCATTAGGAATTTGGTACATTTCTGCAAAAGCAATGTAGCTGTTTCAGACTCACAATAGCATGCCATCATAAATTCAGACATATCATACAAACGGCCAGCTAAAGAGAATGGGCCAATCATTCCACCAAACACCGGTTTATCTTTTATATTTTCTGCTGCCAACCGATTGGCCAACAAATATTGTGGCACCCTCCCTTTCATTAAATCGGGAATTTCCAACAACTCAACAGCCTCGGCGTTACGGAGCAAGCGACCAGTTACCATCGGGATTTCATTTTCAGAGTACTCTATTGAGGCCCCAAACACCTCTGCCTCAACAGTTAAATCCATTATTATCGTACATGCAGCAGCTGGAAAGCGATCATTCAAAGCACTAATTGCCTCATAATGCACATTACCATCTGTCACAGCTTCATACACAGTTTTTCCAATCAGTTCAATTCCCGGATGAGTCATTATTGGAATTGCAATTCTCTTCTTGTTCCTCAGAATATTTTCTATCCACACATTCATACCATTCATCACCTGTCAATCATATTATCAAGCTACTCCCAACAATTCTTTTGCTTTAAACACAGCTGAATTTGCACTATCACTATATCCATCCGCCCCAATTTCTGCCGCAAAACCAGCACTCACAGGCGCGCCTCCAACCATTACAATTACCCGTTCACGCAATCCCTCATTTTGCAAGGCATCAATTACTGTCCTCATATAAGGCATTGTCGTTGTCAGCAATGCGCTTAAACCAATAATACGTGCATTATGCTCTTTTACAGCCTGTACAAATCTCCCCGCATCTACATCCACTCCTAAATCTATAACCTGAAAACCACATCCTTCAAACATAGATCCTACCAAGTTTTTACCAATATCATGCAAATCTCCCTTCACTGTACCAATAACAATCACTCCCATAGAAGACACAATTTCTGCGTCTTTCAATAAAGGCTGTAATAACGTAAGCGAAGTTTTCATTGCACGTCCAGCCATTAATAATTCTGGAACAAAAGCTTGATGTGCCTCAAACCTACGTCCAATTTCTTCCATAGCCTTTATCAGATAATTATCTATCAACACCTTAGGAGAAATATTCTCATCAATAGCCTTTTGTGTCAATTCCATTGCCACATTGTGCTTCCCCGCTAAAATAGCCTCATAAAGTAAATTTAAATCTGCCATGACTTTCTTTATATTTAGTTCATTTTTCAATAATACAAAGGTAGCCGAAGCATCCCCCACAAACAAATACTATTTTATCATTAAACAACACCAAATAACCAAAAGAGAGAGATAGAGTTTCTCAACATATTTCTATCTCTCTTTCCTGCAAAATCTTACGTAAGATAAGGGAAAAAGCATTTATTTCCCAATATAATACCATACCTAAATATATACATAATCTCCTATTTTTATTTATTCAAACCTTCACCTACATGCCCATTTATATCCGAAAGGAATAATGTTTTTGTTTTTTTATAGAAATCAATAAAATCAGTAGCAGAACGATGTCCGGGGTAAGGTGCAAAATAATGATTTTCCAGTTCGCGCGCATTACGCCATACCAACACATAAGATATTGGATAATTTTCTAAAATAGGATAAAGTACATTAGTCCACCAATCATCTATTGGCAATGCCATTAAACCTGTTTCAGTCACAGCAATGGGTTTAGAGTGTTCTTTTCCTAATGCAGTAAGCATTCCTAAAGTTTCATTCATCACTTTCTGGTAACTTTCTGTATCCTCTATACGATTCTGATAATAGTCAAAACCCAACAAATCAACATACTCATCACCTGGATAACGCTCCATATATTCTTCCATTGTACATCCACCACATGGTGAATATGCATATAGCAAATTATCCACCCCCTTACTGTGAAGATAATCATAAGTCAATATCCACAAAGCTTTATATTGTTCTGGAGTACAAAAATCCTTTCCCCACCAAAACCAGCTACCAGTATGCTCATGCCAAGGTCTAAACAGCACAGGAACCTTTACACCTTCTTCTGTCACCAGTGAATTACAATAAGTTGCTATAATATCCAACCATCCCAGAAATTCAGAGTGCTTTACACTATCAGACAAAATAGAATTCACAACTGTTGCTTTAGCTGAAATATCCCAAGAATCACCGCCAGTAACCGGATTGTCAGCATGCCAGCTCAAAGTATTGACACCTCCACGTTGATAATTCAAAATCATCTCTTTACGTATCCTATCAAAATCAACATTATCCAAACTAACCTTTTTACCTTTTTCAATACGTCCTACTTCCCAACCACATACAGCCGGATAATCTCCGCATACACTCTTCACATCACTTCGAGCACTATCACCTTCCCAACCAATGCCATAAACTGTAGCATCCTGATGTCCAAACATAAAACCTGTTTGAGAAATTCGTTCCAGCTTTTCAAACAACATATCTGTTTCCACCGTTCTCAAGGTTCCTATGGCTGTATCTTTCTGGCCCAAACTACAAGCCTCAACCATTAGAACAATGAAAACAAACAATAACATTCTACTTTTTTTCATTATTATTCCTAATTTAAATTCATAAATACATACAAACACAAAAGACATGAATAGCTTTTTGATAATTGAGACAACCATATCATCCAACTATTCATGTCTAAATTATTACCTATATGAAAAGGTTCAATTTATCTTTCTATAAACTATTTCCTAATATTATTATCAACGTTCTTACAATCTTTTAATGAGACTACCGGCAATTGAGGATTGGAAGGAGAAGCCTTAGCTGTCATATTATTCAAATACAAACCATTCACTTTAATAGCCTCAATTGCATTCGTGTAATATTTTTTGTCTACTTTTCCCCAATAGATATTACCTTGGTTGAAAAATACATTCTTTGCATTTTCTACATAGACAACCGGAATGTTTGAAGCATAAATTTCCTTTCCTTGCACCGTATTAGGTCGCAAATCAAAGTTTCCTCCACTAACATCTTCCAAAAGTCCTTTCTTTAATTCAAAATTAAAATTATTGAATGAAATATTTTCCATAACTGTTTCATCTGATGCGTACATCAATATGGAATTCTCTGCCGTACACGAAATATTAGAAAAACTAATATTTTTAATAATTCCAATAGGACTATCAGGTACACCTCTCAGAGCTGAAATTTTAATCGGTTCACCATTTCCCCACCAGTCTCCTGTATGCATTCGAGTTTCAATACGGATATTAGCAAAATTAATATTCTGAATAGATCCGGAATCCCGTACAGTAAGATTGATACCACAATTGGAGTCATAAATTGTAATATTATTAAAGTTATAATTAGACATATGGTTTTGATCCCACCCACCAATACGAATAGCACTGGAACGTGAACGGAAAATACAATTGTCAACATTAATATTTTTCGAAGGATTCAAAATATCTTTAAACCCTGGATCACCAAAATGGTGAGCATAACCAGCCAAAACAATAGCATCGTCACCACAACTAAAGATACAGTCTGAAACATTTACATTACTACTTGATATGATATCGCATCCATCACTATTAGGAATTAACAGGTTGTTGTCAATCTGTACTTTATTAACCTTAACACGATCACAATGTACTATCAAGATTGTCCAATACGGAGCATCTACACATTTAAAATCAGAAAGAGAAACATCTGTACAGTTACTAAAAATAACCATCTGATGGTATCTGTCTTGAGGATTAACCGGTCCATCACCCAATGTCCCCTTTTCTACCTTACGAAAATCAAATTTCTGACGAATGTAGTTATTTACATCACCAACAATTCTTTTCGCAACAGTTTTCTCCATAAACTCCATACCTTGACCAAAAATAACTCCATTACCGGTAATAGATACATTATTAGCATTCTCGGTATAAAAAACACCAGCTAAATGTTCATTATTCTTTTGATATTGGCTTAAATCTGTAGTTGCTTTCAGTACTGCTCCTGTTTCAAGATGAAATTCAACATTCGATTTCAAATTCAATGTTCCAACTAAATACTCTCCCGCCGGAACAAAGACACACCCTCCACCTTCGTTGTGGCATTTATCGATTGCCCTCTGAATATCAAGAGTTGTCAAATCTCTACCATTATTTTTAGCACCAAAGTCCAAAACATTATACTCAGCTGCATGAGAATAAACAGTTAATACTGTTAAAGCTATAAAAAATAAAGTTCTAACCATTATATTATCTATTTGAATATTTATACTTAAAGAATGATTTGCTTTCTTTAATCTACATTTTTATTGTCTCTCCGGATATCCGTCAAAAGTATAAGGACCATCCGTTATCATAATCTTATCAATATTAGCTTTAAACTCAGTATTACCCTGTACACTATAATCATATATACCTTCAGGAGAGTCTGTTCCATACAAACCATTCCAATACACACCATTAATTTGTTTGAAAATAAGCTCAACAGCTGTAATTTGTCCATAAAGATCAAATTCCTTAAAATCACCTCCCCAGTTTTCAACAACCAAATCTTTCAGTCGCGCAGTAATACAGTGCCATTGTTTATTTGTCGGACGCAATGTATATAAATCATATTTGGCGTCCGGATCGTAAGTCTTGTCTGTTTTTCCAGGAGAGAAAGTAGAACCTCCTATCGCCTCTCCCTGGCTAACACTCAATTGGAAAGAGCCAATATTATCATCACTATTCCAATAGAAAGTTATATATGGATCATGGAACTCAGAAACATCGATCGGTGATACAAATTCCATTTTCAAAGAACCAAGAAAGCTCCACATTGAATAGCTACCCGTTATATCTTTTGCATACAAACTAAAAATCTCTGGAAAAGGCTAATAAAAAGGGCGAAAAGTCTTCGTAACGTCTGTTTATAAGGCGTTTGCGAGGACAAAAGAGGACAGACGAAAAAACGGGGTAACGCAAAGGAAAGCGGATTTATGAAGCCGTTAGGTTTTCAAATCATTACCCGGCGAAATGCGATTTTTAACA